>Ga0214543_1001580_pt1 | contig 44273 bp, 43 predicted proteins | sample CNSS2metaG_FD_160094 | JGI IMG/M metagenome (GOLD analysis project Ga0214543, IMG submission 160094) | Root nodule microbial communities from cowpea collected in UCLA plant growth center, Los Angeles, California, USA - CNSS2 | ecosystem: Host-associated > Plants > Roots > Nodule | place: USA...
CATCCAACTGCTCGGGAAGCAGTGTGCCCTGGCTCCTGTCGACACCCTCGATATACCGCTTCATGAATCCCCCTCGACTCACGTCAAAAGTGTATCATGTTCGGCGTTTTCACACAGCCTGGAACGCTTGCGGTCATTCCAGCTGGCGGAAGTCGCATTTCACCAGTTTTCATCCGGTACCTGCGGAAAGCATTCGGCGCGGGCACGCGCACTCAGTTTCTTGCTCGGCCGGACATTGAAGCACGGTTCGCCGGTCTTCCGATCGACGATCAATCGGTCCTCAACTGGTTGAACGAACTCGAGGCTAGGACCGAAATCATCGTTTATGTCGCCGATGAAGAGCCCAATGAATGGACCCGGGTCTGCATTCGCCAAGCCGACAGCGTCCTGTTACTCGCCGGCGCGTCCTCTTCGTTCCGCCTGAACCTATCCGAGGAACTGGCGCTATCGGTTCATTCACCGTCGACCGTGCGGCTCATTCTGGTTCACGACAATCGCTCGGCAATGGTCTCCGGTACGGCTAAATGGCTAAACGAGCGTCCTCATGTTGTCCATCATCATCATGTTGCACTGGAGGACGAGTCTGACATCCAAAGCCTGGTTCGATTCATTTCCGGCGAGGCGAGAGGCTTCGTGGCGGCGGGAGGCGGGTCCCTCGGCTGCACCCATCTGGGTGTCTACAAGGCCTTCGTCGACGCGGGCGCTCGCTTTGACTATCTCGGCGGGACAAGTTCCGGAGCGGCGATGATGGCCGGCTTCGCCAGAGGATTGGATGCAGATGAAATCGACCGAGGCACGCACAACATATTCATCAAGAGCCGGGCTTTTCGCCGTCCCACTTTGCCGCATTTCGCGCTCCTGGATCACAAGGTGTTCGATCGGGCCCTTCGGGCGGAGTACAGCGACGTTCTGATCGAGGATCTTTGGCTTCCGTTCTTTGCGCTTTCGACCAATCTGAGCAGTCGTCAACCCCATGTTCATCGCCGTGGAAAGCTGTGGCAGGCCGTTCGGGCGTCCGGCTCGATCCCGGGTGTCCTGCCGCCGTTCTTTACGGCGGACGGCGATATGCTCGTGGATGGCGGGATTATGAACAATCTGCCGCTGGAGCAGATGAAGGAACTCAAGACCGGGCCCAATGTTGTCGTGAGCTTGGAGTCGGGTGGACCACAGAAATACCACATCGACTATGACCGCATCCCCGGAGCTGCCGAGTTGACGCTCGCCTGGCTAAACCCTTTCGGTCGTGCCAGCTTGCCAAAGGTGCCCAACGTGATTCACGTGATTGCTGCGAGCATGCTGGCGCACCGGCCGCACGACATTGCCATTGGCGAAGAGGATGTCCTGGTCTATCCGCCGGTTTCGAGCACGATCAGCTTCATGGATTGGAGCCGGCATTCCGAGTTGTTTTCGGAGACTTACGACTGGACGATCCGATGGATCGCGGAACGTCTGCGCCAGAACGACCCGGGCGTCCAAGCGGTGCTCGGCACCTCCGAATGGAGCTTATGAGCTTTGGGGCAGCGGCTGAGGCACAGTGCTGCGCGGTCAGAAGTCTACTCGTCACCTTAAACAGGACAGTTCAATCTGGGGCCGGCGGGCGGCGGCCCGGCGGCTGACTTCGAGCCGCACAATATACGAGTATCGCCGTGCAGGTGCCGAAGCTAGGATACCCGCAGTGTACAGCCTGTATGATTCTCCAAACGGACGCACATATGCTCGTCTCACGGCGATCCGAGTTCCACGTCTCCGTCGAAATTGAACACCGCCCGAACGCTGAAGATGTGGGCGGTCTCGTCGGCGTCACGCGCAAGCGTGTAGGCAGCGGCGAATGCCCAACCTTCGAGTGATGTTTCTCCCTGTGGCTCATAGATGGCTTCGAAGTCGGCGAGATGCTCGCGTGTGTCCGGTTCCCCGGCGACAAGGTTCAGTTGCTGCGTATAGCTCGCAACATAAGTCACCGGCGCAAGGTGAAGCGCAGCGGAGCCGGTGAAAAGCAGTGCATCGTCGGAGCCGCCGTCGAAATGCCGAAGGTAGGCGGTTTCGCCGATCAATCTGAGAGTCATCTCGTCCAGTTCCAGGCTGGTTGTCGCGGCAGCCAGATAGGCCAGTTCGTCGCCAGTACTGTCCTCCGGCTCTTCGCCGTTCTGCACGCCGGCGGCTTGATATCGGATGCCGAGCCTGTAGCCGAAATCACCCCCCAGATAGCAATCGCTCGGCGCCGCGCCCCGGCAGCCGTCAAGCGTGATCGAGAAAGAGGACAGGCCATCCGTATTGCCGGCGCCGCCGTCGGATAGTCCCGTGCGGCCGCGTTGGGTAAACAGGGAATTGCTCAGAACCGAACGGTCGGTCCCAAACGCAGTCGCCGCCAGGGCTTGCTCCATGCCAAGGCCGCCGAAGTCAAGCACGACCTCGGCGCCAAGGCGCTCATCCGCGTCGATATCCGAGACCAGTTCCGTCGCGTTTATCCCTGGCGTGATCTCGCTGGCCAGGCTGAAGATCGTATCGAACTTTCCTGCCCTGATGGTGGCGGGGCCCGTTTCGATTGTGGCGTAAAGTTCCGCCAAGTAAGTCCCGATGCCTTGAAAGACCGCATTCTCGCCAGCATCCGGCTCGACGACGTGCTCGGTGATGATGGAAGCGACGAAGCGGAGGTTGTCGGTCGGTGCGAGGAACAGGTCGACCGTGATTGTCGGTTCCAATTCATCGGACGTCAGGAAGGAGGGGTCAGCGGCAAACACCCAGTCGTTCTGGAGTTCAGTCGAGACCTCATAGCCCGCACAGGGCGCCGTACAGCCTTCGACATGGAACGGCAGCCGGTCTTCGGCCACCGCTCCAATCGGAAAGCCCAGCAACGCGGCACCGGTGCAGGCAACGGCGAGACGACGCATGCAGATCCCGTCAGCCCTTCGCACGGATCGCGTGCCACGACGCTGGCCGAAATCGGTGTGCGAGGGCGAGGCTGCGGCCAGCGGACTTGCTATTGCCTCCTACCGAAGAAATGGAAATCCGCATGGCCATCATCCTGTTTGCCTGGCAGAGACCATAGCCGATGATTTGATTGGCACCAATGCCGTGCGGGTCAGCATATCTCACATCCGTAAGACGGCTCGTCCAGCGCGTTGAACGGCCACGTCTTTTCTGCGTCACGCCCGCCGGATTCCCCTGAGGCGATAGCCACCGCATGCTCGGGCGGTCGAGCGGCAGACTGGGGCCAGGCCGCGCGCGACCACCTCGGAGGACTTGCCATGGCTATCTTGCCTAATTTTGCAGCGGCGACCTTCACCCCCGGAGCGCCGATCAATAACCCTTACTTCCCGCTCATTACCGGTCACGTGCTCAGCTACATGGGCGAGGAGACCGATCCGGACACCGGCGAGACCACGACGGAGCGCAACGACCTCTTCACCACGTCTGCGACATTCGAGGTGCGCGGAGTCACCACCACTGTGATCCGCGACACGGTCTACGAGGACGATGTGATCATCGAGGACACCTTCGACTGGTACGCACAAGACACCGAAGGCAATGTCTGGTATTTCGGCGAAATCGTCATCAACTACGAATATGACGATGCGGGCAACTTCATCGGCGTCAATCACGACGGCGAATGGTCGGCCGACGATTGGGGCAACCAGCCGGGTTGGGCGATGAATTCGAGCCCGGAGTTCGGCCCTGCCTACTATCTGGAATATGCGCCCGGGATTGCCGAGGACGAAAGCATAATCGCGGAAACCGGGCTCCATGTCGAAACGTCCTTCGGGGAGTTCGACGATGTGATCAAGATCATCGACAGTTCGGCACTCTCCACCGGTATCGAGTACAAATACTATGCACCCGGCGTGGGCCTGATCACCGAAGCCGCCGTGGCGCCGAACGGCATGACGACGTCGACCGTCGATCTCTACCGCCAGGGAATTGTCGGCCAGATGGATCGCGATGACAGCGACGACGTCACGCCGGCCTTGGCGAAGCTTAAGGAATCCAAAACGATCGAGGATCTCGCCGACATACGTGACCTCGCCAGGGCGGACTTCGCCGGGACCGGTACGACGAAGCACGTCACGGTGCTCGGTGGCTCTACAGACAGCGCGGATGCGCTGGGCGCCCATTTCATCGATGAGGCGACAGGAGCCATTAGCGAGGGGCGCATACTCGTCGCGGACCTCGCAGGTGCGGCGAGCGGGACATCCGTCGCCATTGACGTTCCGGACGGCCAGACCCTGTGTCTCTTCTTGGTGCGCGGCGCCGACGAGATCGGTGTTGACTTGGACCAGTTCACCGACGGTGGCCTGCAACTCAAGAACCTTCTTACCGGCGCGCCGGCCAACGTGAACGATCTCTTCGCCCCGACAGTCATGGACGATGCCGGCAACATCGTGCCGATACAGCCCCTGAGCGCGCTCGGTGCCGATGACGGTACCAATCTGTTGAACCCGGCCGGCAGCATGCAGGCGATCGGGCTTTCTTCGAGCGCAGCAGGGGCGGGCGGGATAGAGATCATCGGCTTCGAAGACCGGTTGAACACCAGCCCCGAGTATGACGGCGACTTCAATGATGCGATTGTGGCTGTCAGCGACGCACCGATCGCAGCCGAAACGCTCAACCAGCTCGTCCGCGAGGCCGGAGGCGCGAAGTCCGGCGGCACAAACGGTGACCAGCCTGTCAGCGACAGCGAAGACCGCCTGCCGGCCGGAGACCAGATCGAAGATGAGGGCGACGAAGAGGCCGATGGACCAGCCGACGAAAGTCTCGACGGCCACGTGGTCAGCGACACCTTCCAGTTTGCGGATGCGGCGCTTCATGTCGAGCGCTTTGCCGATTTCGACATCCGCAGGGACGATTTCCGCGTGGGCCGGGATTGGGTCGATTTCTGCGATCTCGACCGCGTCTACGACGACCATCTTGATGGTGCCGATAGATACTTCGACGGAATCCCTGATGGGGTACTGAAGGCGGCAGCCTCGCTCAGCGCCGATGGCTCCTTCTTCGTCTAGGCCATGAAACGGCGCCCATCTGTTGCGATGCCGGACGGGCGGGCGCAAAATGGCGGCGGAACGGCGAGTTGCGGGGCGCCGCCGCCAGCGGCGAGACAGGGGATGGATTGGACCAAGGGACGCGGCCGGCAGATCTTGATCACGGGTGCGGTAGGGACTTTCGCACTTTTGTTGGGCCTTGAAGTGGTGAAAGAGGAGGAGGAATTAACCGTCGCAGAATTGCTGACGGAAGCGGTAAGCATCGCGCTTCTCGTCGGCTGCTCGGCTTGCGTGGCGCTGCTTTCCTCGCGCCTTCGCGAGCAGGAAGCGGGCAACCTCGATCTGCGCGACAAGGTCGCGCGCATACGCGAGAGCAATGCCCAGTGGCGCGCCGACCTTGCCGATCATTTTCAGGAGCTCGGCACCGCCATTCAGCGGCAATTTGCCGCCTGGGGCTGCACCCAGGCGGAACAGGAGATCGGATTGCTCCTGCTCAAGGGCTTCAGCCACAAGGAGATCGCGCGGATTCGGGGAGCGAGCGAAGCGACAATTCGCCAGCAGGCGACTTCGGTTTACCACAAGGCCGAGCTCTCCGGCCGCGCGGCGCTCTCTGCCTATTTCCTGGAGGAATTACTCATGCCACCGGCGCCGCATTCCTCGCCACGAGGTGACGATCTCGCTCATCCCGAAAAGGCTGAGGCGCCCGGCCGCATGCCGGCTGACCGCAATCGATAGGCCGCACAAAATCTCACCGCCACTGGCACACGAACGGAACCAGCCGATAGTGCACCTGCTCCGCCTAGCCAGTTGTCGCTTGGCTCTTCTTTCCTCACTTTGTGTGGTGGCGATTTTGGTCGAGATGCAGCATGCGCGCCCTGAGCAGCTCCGGGCCAGCTCTGCCATACATTGCACGCTTGATTGTCTTCAGGCGGTTGATTTGGCCTTCCGCCTGGCCGTTGCTCCACGGCAGTTCGATGGCGTTGTAGACGGCGTCAAGATCACGGTGCAGGACGCGTGCGAACCGCTCGATTGCGACCAAACCAGAGTTAACGGCATCGTCAATCCAGCTGTCGAGCTTGCCCGGATCGCGGCTGCGAAAGATTCCGCGAAGCGCATGCCAAGGCTGCGCATCAAAGCGAACTCAGGCGAGCCCTGTTTCAAGGCATCGACCTTTGTCGCCTGACTGATCGTCAGCATGCTTCGCGGCTTCATGCAGAGGGCAGCTGCGACCACCGGCGAGATCACATGGCCGGTCGCGGGATCGCGTATCGGGACAGCATCGCGGCCCGGTTGATGCGAGATGATCGGAGCGGCGACGCGCTGTCCTTGACCGATCTCTCCGGGCGGCGCCAGCTTGCGAGAAGCCGCTCGACATTCGAGAAACTGCCCGTGTGCCGCGCTGTTTGATATCGTGGAAAAGATACTGTCGATCGCGTGCCCCGTAGAACTCGATCACGCCTAGATTTGGCTGAATTCGAGACATGGAACAGGCAGACCTCGAAGTTTCCTATAAAACATCGGCCCCAGTCTTGACAGCCTCCACGAAGAAAATGCAAGCTTTGGGACAGTGCAGGTCTAGGCCGCACAAGAAACTGCCCCGCTCAACGGATGTTGATGACGATCCGGAGTTCGCACCTCCTGGAACAGGGTCCTAGCGAAACTGGCCATAAGCCGGTTCAACTATGGCATCTGGTGGGGCATGAATACCGAGACTCTCTTTCCTTGCAATTATTCTTTTGCTGGCACTTCTGGCAGCCCATCGGCAGGTCATTCGCTTGCGCACAGCTATCCGGTTGGACTGTCACGACGCGTGGCAGCGCGATGCCCAATTCCCAGCAGGCTGTCCCGCGGTAGCATATCGGCTGGTCTATACCCAGTTTCAGGACTCTTCTCCGACACGTGCCTTACAAGCGCGTCCTCGGGTTTTGCGCAAATCTCAGCTCCAGGCGTGAGACAAGCGCCGGCATGTGCCCGAGCCCCGGTCGCCATGCCGAAAGCGCCTGATTAGAACGGGGCTCGCCTCACATCTCAACTCAGCAAAGGTAGGAGGAGTATACCTTGGCAAAAGCAGACGAAGAAAGTGCATCGCGCGCACGGCCGGAAGATGAAAAACTCGGCATTGGCGCCAACGTCGCCTATGGATTTCAACACGTTCTGACCATGTATGGAGGCATCGTCGCGGTACCCCTGATCGTCGGCCAGGCCGCGGGACTGAGTCCGAGCGATGTTGGTCTTCTGGTGACGGCTTCGCTTTTTGCGGGTGGTCTCGCGACCATCCTGCAGACCGTGGGATTGCCCTTCTTCGGCAGCCGCCTACCGCTCGTGCAAGGCGTGTCGTTTTCCGGGGTTGCGACGATGGTCGCCATTTCCGGCAATGGGGGCATTCCGTCTATCCTGGGCGCCGTCATTGCTGCCTCGTTGATCGGCCTTCTGATCACGCCGGTCTTCTCGCGGATCACACACTTCTTCCCCCCGCTCGTCACCGGCATCGTTATTACCACAATCGGCCTGACGCTGATGCCGGTCGCCGCCCTCTGGGCCATGGGCGGCAACAGCAAGGCCCCGGATTTCGGAAGCCCCGCGAACATCCAGCTCGCGGGCGCTACGCTCGCCATCGTTCTTCTGCTCAGCAAGCTGGGCAGCGCTGCGATTTCGCGGCTGTCCATCCTGCTTGCCTTGGTGATCGGAACCGGCATTGCCTACGTGGCCGGCATGACCGATTTTTCGCAACTGGCAAAGGGTCCCTTCTTCGCGCTGCCGACCATCTTCCACTTTGGCTATCCGGCCTTTGAAATCGCGGCCATCATCTCCATGCTCATCGTCATCGTTGTCACTCTCGTGGAGACGTCGGCCGACATTCTCGCGGTCGGCGAGATCGTCGAGACGAAGGTAGATTCCCGCCGCCTCGGCGACGGACTGCGCGCCGACATGCTCTCCAGCATACTCGCTCCGATCTTCGGCTCGTTCACCCAGAGCGCCTTTGCACAGAATGTCGGCCTCGTCGCCGTCACCGGGGTCAAGAGCCGTTATGTAGTGGCGACGGGCGGCCTGTTCCTTGTGATCCTTGGCTTGCTGCCCGTTATGGGGCGCATCGTGGCCGCGGTACCGAGTTCGGTTCTCGGTGGCGCCGGCATCGTGCTCTTCGGGACGGTCGCGGCCAGCGGCATCCGCACGCTCTCCAAGATCGACTACGAGAACAACATGAACTTGGTGATTGTGGCGACGTCGATTGGGTTCGGCATGATCCCCATCGCTTCGCCGGGCTTCTACGAGCACTTCCCGGGCTGGGTCGCGACGATCTTCCATTCCGGGATCAGCTCAGCCGCTCTGATGGCGATTGGCCTCAACCTGCTTTTCAACCATTTCAAAGCCGGGAACTCCAATCAGCAATCCGTCTTCGTGGAGGGCACGGAGCGAACGATTCGCCACACGGACATCGCCCGCCTTCACGACGGCGACTACTTCCTCAACGGCAAGCTCTATGACGTCGAGGGTGTGGAGATCCCGATGATCCGGGAAGCCGCCCACTAGACGCTTTCACCAGGCGACCCGGATCGGGTCGCCCCCTTGATCCGAACGACCTTTCCACCGACTTCAAAGGAGACAAAATGTCGGAAGAAGCTGGAACCCGCCACCTGCTAGATGCCCTCTTCGGCGCGATGGAGGACGGCATCATCCCCGCCACGGAAGCCGGCGTTGCCGCCGGAAACAAGGTCTTCGGCGCGGCGCTGCTGCGCAAGTCAGACCTCTCAACCGTCCTCGTCGAGACCAACAACGAGATGGAGAACCCGCTGTGGCACGGGGAGGTTCATACCTTGAAGCGGTTCTACGAGATGCCGCAGTGCGACCGACCGGACGCGAAAGATCTCATCTTCCTGTCGACGCACGAGCCCTGCTCGATGTGCCTTTCGGCGATCACCTGGGCCGGCTTCGACAACTTTTTCTACTTCTTCAGCCACGAGGATTCCCGGGATGCCTTTTCGATCCCACACGATTTGAAGATCTTGAAGGAGGTGTTCACGCTGGACGCCGGTGGCTACAACAAGACGAACGCCTTCTGGAAGGGCCGATCGATCCACATGCTGATTGACCGCCTCCCCGAGCCGCAGCGTGATCAGTTCAAAGAGCGGGCCGAGGCCATCCGGCTGAAATACGACGATCTCTCAGTTTCCTACCAGGCGAGCAAGGATGGCAACGCGATCCCCTTCAACTAACTCTTCCTTCCTCAGTTCCTCCCAGGGCGCGGTGCTGATGACTTCTCCCCTCGGGACGTGTTTGGCGGCCTCACCCGGTCAAATATCGCCTGGGGGCACGGGATCTCTTTCGCAAGCAGTCGCGCTCCCTTTTCTCGGCGGGGGAATGGGAGGGTTGCGGGTTCGAATCTCATCAAGGCGAGGGATAGGAGACATCGGGACTGGGCGGCGCGTTGCCGGCTTCCGGCCGGCTCAGTCGGGTGGAGAGTTCGCGTTACTGTCGTTGATCTAAACGCCCAAGAAGCGCCAGCGAGCGGATACTCGGTCTACCCGAGCGTCTCAATTGCGGCCGTTAGCGGGCTGGCAGCTTCCGGCCTCAGGTCTTTAGTTGCGGACATTCAGGTCGGCGGGGGCATCGTCGTGACCTGACCCATTCCGGACCATCCTGAGGTCGGGACACATGGCTGACCGCCAACGACGGAAGAAATCGCTTCGGCAAGTTCAGCGCGCCCGTGGGTTCTAAATTCCGCAAACGGACCTTCCTTCGAATGACGCCGTCCTTCCATTGGACCGCAACAGACCTTTGCAGTGACTGCTTCGCGGATCCTGTTCCTGTCGAAGGCTGCTCTCTCATGAAGCGTCGCCACATGACCGTCTCAGTGGTATCATGAACCAGCACGGTCGCGGGTGTCGGGGAACCGGACGGTGCATGTCGCGTCAATCGCCTGGGCTTTATCCGGCGGATCTCCTGAGGGAGAGACGGCCATGGCAACTGCAAGAGCGGAGCGGCGGCTGGCCGCGATCCTGGCCGCTGACGTCGTCGGCTATTCCCGCCTCGTCGAACGCGACGAGGCTGGGACGTTGTCGGCCCTGAAGGTCCTTCGCCGGGAGGTGATCGATCCGCTGCTGGCCGAGCATCACGGCCGTATTGTCAAGCTGATGGGCGACGGTGCGCTCGTGGAGTTCGGCTCGGTTGTCGATGCCGTCGCGTGCGCGGCCGCCATCCAGAAGGGCGTTGCGGAGAACCAGGTCGATATCCCAACGGAGCGACGTATCATCTTCCGAATCGGCGTCAATCTCGGTGATGTGATCCACGAGGTTGATGGGGATCTCTACGGCGATGGCGTCAACATCGCGGCCCGCGTCCAGACCCTGGCAGATCCAGGCGGCATTTGCATTGCCGGCACGGCGTACGATCACCTCCAGGGCAAGCTTCATTGCGACTACGAGTACCTCGGCGAACGCGCGCTCAAGAACATGGAGCGGCCGGTGCGACTGTACCGCCCCCTTCTGGAAGGGACGACCGCACGAACGGCATCGCCCAGGCCCGCACTTCCGGACCGACCATCCATTGCCGTGCTGCCGTTCAGCGCCATGAACGCCGACCCGGAGCAGGACTTCTTCAGCGACGGGCTTACCGAGGACATCACCACTGCACTCTCCAAGCTCAAGGGCTTCTTCGTGATCGCCCGCAACACGATGTTCACCTACAAGGGAAAGCCCGTGGATGTGCGCGCCATCGGGCGCGAGCTCGGGATCCGCTATGTTCTCGAGGGGAGTGTCCGCAAGTCCGGCTATCGCGTGAGGGTGACCGCGCAGCTCATCGATGCGGCCTCCGAAGTCCATCTCTGGGCCGAGAGGTACGACGGCGACCTCGGCGACATCTTCGCCATTCAGGACGAAATCACCGCAAGCGTCGTCGGCCGCATCGGGCCGGAACTCCTGGCGGCAGAGCATGCCCGCGAAAGCCCCAAGCCGCATCATGGCCTTGATGCTTGGGAATGTGTCGTGCGGGCGGTGTTCCTGTGTTCCCAGTTGTCTGAGGAGAGCAGCCGGAAGATGCTCCCCCTGCTCGATCGGGCAATCGGACTGGCTCCCGATTATGCCCAGGCACTGGCCATGAAAGGTTGGATTACGGTGTGGCGCGCGTTCCAGGGGTGGGAGGACATGGGATACGCCCTGGCCCTTGCCAGTGATATCGTCCAACAAGCCCTTGCCGCGGACGATAAGGAACCGTGGGCTTACCTTGCGCAGGCGATGATAGCCTTTGCGACGCGTGACAATGTCTTGGCGATGGCAGCGATCAGCCAGGCTGTCGCGATCAACCCCAACTCCGCGTTTGCACACGGCCAGTTGGGACTTGCGCATGCCAACGGCGGCCGCGCGGCGGACGCCATTCCTTGCATCGACTACGCCCTCAGACTGAGCCCGCGCGAGGCTTTTCTCGGCGACTTTCAGTTCTATTACGCCATGGCTTACTTCCAGGGCGCGAATTACGAGCTTGGATTGAGTTATGCACGGGAGGCGCATCGCTTGCGGTCCGGCCACGCGGTGCCGCTGATCATCGGCACGGCCTGTGCCGGACTTCTGGACAACCAGGAGGCTGCCACGGACTTGCTCGGACGGCTCAAGTCGCTAGTCCCTGACATCTCACGGGACGCGGTCGGAGCGACATCTTCTTTCGTCCGCGCCGAGGATCGGGCGCGCCTGATCGAGGGACTTGCCCGTGCTGGCCTCAATTGACGGGTTGATTGACCTCGAGAACTGATCGCTCACCGGGGAGGAGCCTTCCCGGCAGCACGTCGCGACGATTTTCGGAATTTGTGCTGCTGGAGGCCCCCATCTCGCGGCATTGCGGTTGTTGACGACGACGAAAGCATGCGCAGCTGGCAAGGAACCCGGACCGGATGGTTGTGGTAACCGGCGACTTTGTCACTTATTCTGGCATGGGAGCTCGCGGCCAAATGCCGCAAAGCCGATGCGAGCGAGACTCGCTAGTTCAGGGAGCACGACTATGGCGACACGTGGTTTCACCGGCAAACCGCCGTCCGAAGCTCATTCGGATCGCATCCCGCCCGGCCAGCACCTCGTCGAGAATTTTCCAGTCCTTACTGCCGGTCCGACGCCGCGAGTGTCGCTCGGAGACTGGTCGTTCACGCTCAAAATCGGCCCGCGCCCGGTGAAGCGTTGGACCTGGACGGAGTTCGAAGCTCTGCCACAAACGAAGATGACCCGCGACATCCATTGCGTGACGAAGTGGTCGAAACTAAACACGCCGTGGACCGGCGTGCTCATTGACGACCTTCTCGCCGAGGCGGGGCTTGAGCCCCCAACGTCCTATTTGTTGGCGCATTCCTATGACGGCTACTCGACGAACGTTCCCGCGGCCGATCTCACCGGCGGAAAAGCAATGATTGCGATCCGCTACGAAGGCAGTCCACTGCCGACAGATCATGGCGGCCCGGCGAGACTCCTCGTGCCGCATCTCTACTTCTGGAAGTCCGCGAAGTGGATCAATGCGCTTCAGTTCACCGACGTCGAAGTCGCTGGGTTTTGGGAGCTGCGTGGTTATCACATCCATGCTGATCCCTGGCGCGAGCAGCGCTACTCGGACGACTGACGTGGCGGACGCGATTACTCAGGCAGCTCAAGGTGCGTGGCAGGAGAGCGTTCTCGAGCGCGTCGAATGGCACACCACGAGTGTGAAGAGCTTCTTCCTTCGCCCGCGCAACTGGCAGAGCTTCCGGGCTGGCCAACACGTCGACGTCCGGCTGACCGCACCGGGTGGTTATCAGGCACAGAGAAGCTATTCGGTTGCGTCCGCGCCGGAGTTGGCCGGGCTTTACGAGCTTGTCGTCGAGCGGCTCAACGACGGCGAGGTTTCCACCTTCTTGCATGATGTCGCCGAGGTCGGGGACGAAATCGAGATCCGAGGGCCATTTGGCGGTCATTTCGTATGGGCCCCCGCTGATGGCGGACCTCTCCTGCTGATCGGTGGCGGTTCGGGGGTCGCACCGCTCATGTCGATCCTGCGCCATCGCGCCGTGGCCGGTGATGACGTCCCTGTGGTCCTTCTTTATGCCGCGCGCACATGGGATGATGTGATCTACCGCGAGGAGTTGCTCGCGCGCGATGCAGCGGAGGCCAATTTCGCTCTGCTGCTGAGTCTTTCTAGGGACACCCCGCGCCGCCGGCAGGACACTGGCGGCAGGATCGATGCGCCACGGCTCAATGCCACGCTGGCGAGGTTCCGCGGTGCGCCGCAGCTGACCTTCGTTTGCGGCTCAAACGGCTTCGTGGAGGCCGTCACTGATCATCTTTTGGATTTGGGTCTGCGCCCGGAAACCATCCGCACGGAGCGGTTTGGTGGCTAAGCGCCTAAGCATATTTGGCGGCATGAACGACTTTTCTCGGAGGCAACCATGGAAAACGTAGGGGCGCTTTTCGCAAATCATCCTCACAGTCCACCCGACACGTCACTGATCGCGACCTGCGTTGCTGCCTGTTACGAATGCGGAAATTTGTCCGTCGCCTGTTCGGATGCATGCCTGGCCGAGCCCCGCGTCGCTGAACTGGTCTGTTGCATCCGCACGTGCCTTGACTGCGGGGATGTATGTCTAGCAACCGCCCGCGTCCTTTCACGCCTTACGGAGCCGAGTCCAATGCTGTTGGAGGTGCAGTTGATGGCGTGCGCGGAGGCTTGCCGCATCTGCGCGGAAGAATGCGAGAGTCTCGCGGCCATGTTCGAGCAGTGTCGCGTCTGCGCCGAGGTCTGCCGCGCGTGCGAACAGACCTGCCGTGCCCTCCTGCACGGAGCATCCTTGACGTGAGAAACACAGGTTGACGGCGTCGATGCCAATCCAAAGCCCAGGGCCAGTCGCCTGAATATAACCGCTCCATTCCCGGCCATCGGGACGAGGACTGGCCCACCTGGTATGCCGACTACATCGTCCGGGAGCAGACCGGCGATCTGCAGCCGTCATAAGCGGCGGCTGCCCAGGGATGGATGCGGGAGCAGGGCGGCTTCGGCCGCACGGCCTCTAGTCCGCCCTGTTGTCAGAGGGCCTTTTTCGGCGAGAGCAATTTCCGACGCAAGGCCGCCCGCCGTCGCAATTGCGCAGGGTGAGCGTGGCGGCGATCGCGGTCGCGAGCTGTTGGGCGATTGCAAGGCCGAGACCCGTTTCACCCGCGGTTGCGCGACTGCTTCAGGCGGAAGAAGGGTTGCAGGACGTCTCCAAGTGGCTGTCCGGGATACCCGGGCCGCGATCAAGCACTCTTATGAATACGGTGCCGTCACGGCGCTGAACCTCGATTTCCGCACTGCCGGCGAATTTCATCGCATTGTCGATCAGGTTGGTGACTATCCGCCTAAAAGCGTGCGGCCGGGGCGCAAAAGGGGGACTCAGAGCCAGGCCATAGGCCGTTCAAAGGGCGGCATGACCACCAAAATCCTCGCGCTGACCGACGCCCTCGGCAACCTTGTCCGCTTCGTCCTGCTGCCCGGCCACCGCTTCGATGCCGTCGGCGTGCCGCCGCTCATCGACGGCGGCGCTTTCGGCGCGCTGATCGCCGACAAGGCCTTCGAAAGCAACACCATCATCGCCGACCTCGACGACCGCGGCGCCAAGGTTGTCATCTCCCAGCATCCGCGCCGCGCCAAGCCACTGCCGTTCGACACCGAGATGTACAAATGGCGTCACCTCATCGAGAACTTCTTCTGCAAGCTCAAGGAATTCAAGCGCATCGCCATGCGCGCCGACAAAACCGACCAGAGCTTCAACGCCATCATCCATCTCGCAGCAGCCGTCATAAACTCTCTATGAATCTCAACAGGCCTTAGTGCGTCTTCGCAGATCGTGCGGGATCCGCAGCATCGCCGACACCATCGTACAATAGACTCGGCACCGGATGGGCAGTACCATTGCGCGTCGCCATCGGTCAGGGGAAGAACGCCATGGCCATCACCATCAAAGTCAACGGTCAAACTCATACCGTGGATGTGGACGACGATACGCCGCTTCTCTGGGTGTTGCGCGATGTCCTCGGCATGGCGGGAACGAAATTCGGCTGCGGCGCGGCTTTGTGCGGCGCGTGTACCGTCCATCTCGACGGTGATGCCATCCGCTCCTGCATCACCTCGATTGACAGCGTCGGCACGTCCGAGATTACGACGATAGAGGCGATCGGCGCAACCGCCGCGGGCGCCAAGATACAGAAAGCTTGGCTCGACCAAGAGGTCCCGCAGTGCGGCTACTGCCAGCCGGGGCAAATCATGTCCGCCGCAGCGTTGCTCGCAAAGAATCCGCAGCCGACGGATTCGGAGATCGACGAGGCGATGTCCGGGAACATTTGCCGCTGTGGCACTTACATGCGCATTCGAGAAGCGATCAAACAGGCTGCTGCGAGCTGACGGGAGGAGTTAAGCTATGGATTATCACAGCTCCCATGATGCAGCCACCCTGTCGCGGCGTAGTTTTTTGCAAACCGGCGTGGCCGTAGGGGGCGGCCTCCTGCTAAGCATTAGCCTCCCTTCCACCGAGGTTGAAGCGCGGACGGGCGAGGCCGATACCTTTGTGCCCAACGCCTTTATTCGCATCCAAAAGGACGGGAAGATCGTCTTGACTATGCCCTATGTAGAAATGGGCCAAGGTACCTACACGTCGATTCCCATGTTGATCGCAGAAGAGCTTGAAGTTGAGTTGGAACAGGTGGAGCTAGAACACGCGCCGCCGGACGAGAAACTCTACGTCAATCCTCTTTTAGGCGTGCAGGCGACCGGCAACTCAAACGCTATTCGTGGCGCATGGCAGCCGCTGCGCGAGGCCGGTGCAACCGCAAGGACGATGCTCATTTCTGCAGCCGCTGCGCGCTGGAATCTCGATCCCTCGACCTGTAGTGCGCAACGCGGCGAGGTCGTCCATGCCGCGACCGGCCGGCGCCTTGGCTACGGCGAACTGGCCGGCGACGCGGCACACATGCCAGTCCCGAAGAATGTCGCGCTCAAGTCGCAGAAGGATTTTCGACTTATCGGCACCCCAGCCAAGCGTCTGGACCTTCCAGCGAAGGTAAACGGAACTGCGGTCTTTGGCATCGATGCTCGGCCGCCGGGCGTGAAGATCGCAACGCTGGCACAGTCCCCTGTGTTCGGCGGGCGAGTTAAGAGGGTGGACGACAATGCAGCGAGGGCAATCAAGGGCGTTCGCCAGATCGTGCGCCTCGAGGATGCGGTTGCCGTCGTGGCGGACCATATGGGGGCCGCCAAGAAGGGGCTCGAGGCTCTGGTAATCGAGTGGGACGAGGGGGCCCACGCGGCCCTTACCACCGATGCGATCGCTGCCGAGCTCGAGCAAGCGACGCTCAAACCCGGGGCGGTTGCGCAGAGCATCGGGGACGTCGAAAGCGCGATGTCCGGCGCAGCCACCAAGATCCAAGCGACCTACCAGGTGCCGTTCCTGGCGCACGCGACGATGGAGCCGATGAACTGCACTGTCCATGTCCGCGAAGATGGTTGCGAAATCTGGGTCGGCAATCAGGCTCTCACGCGGTCCCAAGCCGCTGCGGCGCAAGTTTTGGGCATGCAGCCCGATCAGGTCGTGGTGCACAATCACCTGATCGGCGGCGGCTTCGGTCGTCGGCTCGAGGCGGATGGCGTTGCTCGCGCCGTTGAGATCGCCAGGCACGTCGATGGTCCTGTCAAGGTCGTCTGGACCCGTGAGGAGGATATCCAGCACGACATGTACCGGCCCATGTTCCACGACCGTCTGTCGGCTGGTCTCGACGAGCACGGCATGCCGGTCGCCTGGCATAACCGCTTTGCCGGATCCTCCGTGATAGCGAGGTGGCTGCCGCCGGCCTTCAACAACGGGCTCGATCCGGACACAACCGAAGGCGCCATAAACCTCGTCTACGACCTGCCGAACTTGCACGTGGAATATGTGCGGGTGGAACCACCGGGTATTTCCACCGCCTTCTGGCGCAGCGTCGGACCGTCCCACAATGTTTTTGTGACCGAGAGCTTCATGGACGAACTGGCGGCGGCGGCGAAGCAGGATGCGGTCTCTTACCGGCTGGCGCTCTTGGACAAGACGCCACGCGCCAAGGCAGTGTTGACGCTTGCGGCAGAAAAGGCTGGCTGGGGAGCGAAATTGCCGCCGCGTGTCGGCATGGGCGTCTCGATCCAGAACGCATTTGCAAGCTACATGGCGCACGTGGCCGAGGTGGAGGTGACCAACGACGGCGAAGTTCGCGTCAGGCGGGTGGTATGTGCGGTGGATTGTGGGATCGTCGTCAATCCCGACACGGTCGAAGCTCAGGTGCAAAGTGCCGTAATGTTCGGCATCACCGCCGCGCTATATGGGGAGATTACAGTCAAGAACGGCCGCGTCGAACAAGCAAACTTCGACACCTATCAATTGCTTCGCATGAATGAAGCGCCCGCAGTCGAGGTCTATATTGTCCAGAGTTCCGAGGCACCCGGCGGAATGGGCGAGGCCGGGACATCCCTCATCGTCCCCGCCGTTGCCAACGCGATCTTTGCGGCTACTGGAAAGCGACTGCGCAAGCTGCCCGTCGACCCTGCCGTGCTGAAGCAGCAGGGCTGACTCCTCCGACGGCGTTGCCTCCATGTCGAAGACTTCGTCGTCAATTCTGCCTGCCTGGCGCGCGTGGAACGACGAGGTTGGCCTTGAGAATCTGCACTGTCTCGCCACGCTGGTTGACCGTACGGCTCAGAATGGTTGCAATACCTCGATTAGGCTTCGAGCGCGAAGGCGTGATCTCGACCACCTCGCTTTCGACGTGCAATGTATCGCCAGGGCGCGTTGGGGCCGGCCAACTGAGCTCTCCTCCCGCTCCAACGAGTCCGCCCGCCAAAGGCAAGCCGGTCTCGACGTTGAGACGCATTGTAATGGCAGCCGTGTGCCATCCGCTTGCAGCGAGTCCCTTGAAGAGCGTATCCTTGGCCGCTTCCTCGTCAGTATGAAACGGCTGCGGGTCGAATTGCGCCGCGAACGCCTTGATCTGCGCTGCGTCAATCGTGTGGGTCGCGCTTGTGAAGCGCTGTCCGACATAGAGATCATCCAGATAAAAGCGATCAGGGGCGCGACTCATTGTTTCTCTCCTTCACTTGGTCGCCTCGGCGGCGCTGTGATACCTCAGTGGGCGCCGCCCGCACTACCGCCGCCGACCTGGATCGTTCGGGTAAAGAGCAGCGCGACGGCGGCGAGCGCAAGGACTGACCCGATCACCGCGAAGGTGTCGCTGAATCCCAGGATGAGAGCCTGGCGGTGGACCGTCGCGCCGATCGCGGCGATCGCCTTGTGTTGCGCAACCGCGACATCGGAAACGCCGTGCGCCATGAAGTATTGTGTCAAGTGGCCGATCCTGTCGCGCACCTCCTCCCGGAAGATCGTGACGGATTGGCCGATGATGTTCGAATGGAACTGCTCCCGCTTGGTCAACACCGTCGCGAGCGTCGCTGTACCGACTGCGCCACCCAGGTTGCGCAGCATGTTCGACAAGCCCGAGGCAGCGGCCGCGTCGCTCGGGGCAATACCGGCCGTCGTGATCACGGTGATCGGGGTCAGTACCAATGCCTGACCTATGGCGCGCACGATGTTGGGCACGAAAAACTGGTCGCCGGCGCTGTCGAGCGACAGGGTAATGTTCATGAAACAGCTTGCCGCGAAAATGCTGATTCCGACGAAGCCTATGTAACGCGCGTCAAACCGTTTCATCAGCAGCGGCACGAGCGGAATGATGAGGAGCTGTGGCAAGCCGGTCCAGGCAAGCACAAGTCCGATCTGCTCGGCATTATAGCGCTGCACCTGGCCCAGGTACTGGGGCAGGATGTAGACAGTGCCGAAGAGTGCGACCCCGACCAGCACGCTGACGAGAACGCCGACGCCGAAGTTACGCTGCTTGAGAAGGCGCAACTGAACCAGTGGCTTCTCCACGGTGAGCTCGATCACGACGAAGGCGGTCAGGAACACGGCTGCTGTCAAGGCGAGCTTGACGATGAACGGCGACTGAAACCAATCGTCCTTGTTGCCCTCTTCGAGCACGGTCTGCAGCGCCGAAAGACCGATGGCCATGGTGATGATGCCAGCCCAGTCGCCTTCCTTGAGCAGCGACAGCTGCATGGGCTTCTTCTCGAGCGTGAAGTAGAGCGCAACGACCATCACGAGGCTCGGCGGCGTATTGACGAAGAAGATGGACTGCCAGCCGTAGTTCTCGGTGAGGTAGCCGCCAATGGTCGGGCCGATTGCCGGCGCGAAGGTGACCGACAGCGCAAACAGCGCCAGCCCGAACGGCTGCTGCGCCTTCGGCAGTTTGGTCAGCACCATGGTGAAGGCCATGGGAATGAGCACACCGCCGGCGAAGCCCTGCAGACCGCGCAGCAGGATCATCGAGCCGAGATCATGGGCGAAGGCACAGGCGGCGGAGAAAATCGGGAACAGGATGGCGTTCGCCAGCATGTAGCGCCGGAACGAAAAGACCCGGCTCAGGTAATCGGTGAGCGGGATCACCACGATCTCGCCGATCAGGTAGGAGGTCGATATCCAGGCGCCGTTGTCGACGCCGGTGCCGATGCCGCCTTCGATATCGAGCAGGGAGGCGTTGGTGATCTGGATGTTGAGGATCGCCATGAACGCGCCGATCAGGCCCGCGAGAACGGCGATCCAGGCTGTGGTGCCTGCCTTCTCGGAGGACGTCGCAGCCGCGGCGACGGTACCGGGAGAGCCTGACGAAATTGTCTGGATCGTGGTGGACATCGCACCCTCCTGCCTTGTTGGCTAGTGAGATGGGCGTCTGATCGCCCTCAGTTGATGGTTCCTGACGCCGAGGCAAGTCGGTCGCGGCGGATTTGGTGTCGATGGTCGGGTAGACAGACATGCCCGGCCGCAGCACCACCGAAAGCGGGCTGTCGTGATCAAGCACGATCTTCACAGGTATGCGCTGCACCACCTTGGTGAAGTTGCCCGTGGCATTGTCCGGCGGCAGCAGCGCAAACTCCTGGCCGCTCGCCGGCGAAATACTGTCGACGTGACCCTTGAAGACCCGCCCGGGAAACGTATCCACCTCGATGTCCACTTTCTGCCCGGGGCGGACGTCGGTAAGCTGGGTTTCCTTGTAGTTGGCGACGATGTAGGCGGCATCTGTCGGCACGACTGCCATGAGCTGAGTGCCCGCCTGGACATATTGACCGACACGCAAGGTGCGGTTGCCGATCACGCCGTCGATGGGCGCTACGAGAGCGGTGTAGGACAGATTCAATTCGGCCTGATCCTCGGCTGCTTTGGCGCTGTCGAGTGCAGCCTTCGCTTGGGCGAGCTCGGCCTTGATCACGTCGAGCTGCTTGGTCGCATTGGCGAGCGCTGCGGTATCGCGCGTCACCGCCGCGCGCGCGGCGGCGACGCGCGAGGCGGCCTGCTGCGCGTTCTGGACAGTGCCGAAGCCTTGCTTCGCAAGCTCGGCATAGCGCTTGTCGTCCTGCTCCGCGAAGGTCTGGTCGGCCTTGTCAGCTTCGACCGTTGCCCTGGCCGCGTCGATGGCGGATTGTTGGGCGACGAGAGCCGACTGCTTATTAAGGATATTGGCTTCGGCAGCCTCGACCTCGGCTTTTGCCTGCTCGAGACTGACCTTGAAGTCGCGATCGTCGATGCGGGCGAGGATCTGCCCCGCCTTCACCTGCTCGTTGTCGCCCACGAGCACGGCCGCGATGTAGCCGGAGATCTTCGGAGCAATAGTCGTGTTGTCAGCTTTTACGTAGGCGTCGTCCGTCGACACCTCGAAGCGACCGACCGTCCAGTACCGCCAGCCGAAATCGGCCCCGCCCGCCAAGGCAGCGACGGCCGCTGACGCAAGGAGCAATCGTCGCAGCCAACGCGTCGAGGCCCGGTTTGGTGCAATCGTCGCCGCAGGAGGAATGGGGACAAGCTCGCGAGGCATCTCGACGCCCGGCGCCGCCTCGGCAATAGGCAAGGGATTCTCGGCAGTGAAGACTGATTGGTGCTGGCTCATGTCCGGTTCCTTCCCGGTTTCGCGGGGCGAAATACGCGGGCCGCTAATTAGGAAAATTGACATTTTCCAAAATATGCAGGAATATTCCGGATGTCAACGGAATTTGGAAAACGATCATGGTCCATAATACCAAAGTCGCAAAGCGCCCACGCGGACGGCCGCAGACCCGGCCGGACGAGGAGACGCGGCAACTCATCATCGCCGCCGCACGCCAGGAGTTTCACACCAATGGCTACGCGGGGGCCAGCATGGCGCGCGTGGCCGAGCGCGCCGGCGTCTCGACCAAGACGATGTATCGTTTGATCCCGACCAAGGAAGAGTTGTTCGGAAGCGTCGTTTCCGAGCGAATCTCGCGCTACATGCTGGAACTGGACGAGGAGCATCTCGACGCGCTTCCGCTCGAGCAAGCCCTCGAGCACATACTCTTCACCTACGGCACCCTGACCCTCGACCAGGACACGGTCCTGAGCCTTCGCCTCGTGTTCGCGGAATGCGATCGCTTTCCTGAGATCGCCGCAGCCTTCTCCGAGCTTGCCATCCGTCGCACCACCGAAACCATGGAGGCATGGTTGAGGCGACAGCTTGAGCGCAGAGAGATAGAGATCAATGAACCGTCGATGGCCATTGGAATGCTCAGGGGCATGATGATTATGGAGCCGCAGCGCGCCACCATGTTGGGTCAGCGTGAGCCGCCGGATCGCGCCGAGATCGCCTCGCGGGCAAAATACTGCGCGCGCCTCTTCCTGGACGGCTGCCGGCCGCAACAAGGTCAAGGTTCAATGTCTAAACGCGAAATGTCTTAGCGTCCGTCTCAGACCTCCGCTGATGGGCCGGCGATGTGCGGGCAGTGAGCGCCGTTCTGTGGGTTCAGAATCGATCTGATGGCAATGGATCGACCCCATCGTACTCTACGCCCCAGGCTGATGCGATCAAAGTCGGCCGGCATCACGCCATGAGTGCTGCGCTCAGCCTTCTCGGCGCAGTAAGCGCCGGTTCGTTCGCGCGAGGCATCTTCCGAACGGAATGCGCAAAAGCATCGCGATACCGACCGCACCTCGCTCATTCCGTCGAATCGAAATCGTCCTCCCTGGTGTTCAGCATCGCCGCCAGCGTACGCAGGCCGGTATCGAGCTGATCCATTGTCGGCGCCGCCAGCGCCAGCCTGACAGCGTTCGGCGCATGGCCGGGTGTGACGGCGAAGGTCGTCGAGGGCGTCAACGCGATGTCGCGCCTGGCTGCGGCAGCGATGAACGTTTGCGAACGCCAGTGCGCCGGAAGCTTCAGCCACAGATGATAGCATTTGGCGTTGGCCTGGATTTCGAACCCGGAAAGACGGTCGGCCGCGAGCTTCTGACGCGCGTGCGCATCGAGGCGCTTCAATCGTGCAAGTTCGGCAACGGTACCGTCGCCCATCAGCCGCTGCGCAGCGGCAAATGCGAATCCTGATGCGGTCCACCCGCCCGAACGCACCGAAGCCATCACGCTTTCACGCAAGCGCTGCGGCGGCACGATGAAGCCGAGGGTCAGACCCGGCGCGACCTTCTTGGAGAGGCTATCGATGACAATGCACGTGTCCGGCGCGAGTGCGGCAAGCGGCGGCTCATCGTCGAGGAAACCGTAGACATTGTCCTCGATGATCGGAAGTTGAAGCTTTTCGACGACGCGCAGCAGATCGGCCCGGCGCACCGCGGTCGTCGTCATGCCCAACGGATTCTGGATCGCCGGTTGAATGTAGATGGCCGAGAGATGCGCCTCATGATGCGCCTTTTGTACCGAGTCAGGCCGCACGCCGCCTTCGTCCATCGCCAGTGGCACGAGTGAAATACCCAGCCGGGCGGCGATGCCCTTGATGAAGGGGTATGTCAAAGCCTCCACACCGCAGCGGCCGCCCGTCGGAACGACAGCGGCGAGCGCTGCGGCAATGCTTTGTCGTCCGTTGCCGGTGAAAACGAGTTGTTCAGGGGCGGGAGACCATGCGCCCTGCGACAGATACTGGGCTGCGATGTTCCGCACCGCGGGCGTTCCGACGGTGGTCGCCTGTCCCAATGCGGCATCGAGCGCGACAGGTCTCTGCAAGCCATCCAGGCTTTTTGCGATGAGCGCCGTTTGATCGGGAAGCATCGGGTAATTGAACTCAAGATCGATCCGGATGCCGCGCGGTTCGCCAGGCGCTGCCACGCCGCGCCTTTCTTCGCCGGAGATGAAGGTGCCCCTGCCGACTTCGCCGACCACAAGGCCGCGGCGCAACAGCTCGGCATAGACTCGGCTCGCCGTTGAGACCGCGATCTTGCGCTCATAGGCAAAACTGCGCTGCGGAGGTAGACGGTCACCAGGCTTGAGAGTGCCATCGGCTATTTCCGCGGCGATGGTGTCGGCCAGCCTCAGGTATTCCGACTTCGGCATTAATTGCACCGAGATCAATGTTTTAATTGCACCGAGTTTTTAATCGGAACATATTGACTGCGTCAACCCCAATGCGAGGGTAATTGCCAAAGATCTGCGGACAATGAGCACGCGGCCACGCTCGACGAGCGCTGGCGCCGACGGCGTCGCATTGCCCCGGAGCAATCCCTGGAGACCAGCAATGTCTGCAAAAATCTCAACCATCCTCCGGCCAGAGGAGACGAAGAGCCCAAGCGCAAGTCTTCGGATCTTCGGCCCCGATTGGGCGAGGATCACGCGCTATTTCGTCCGCCGCGCCGCGATGGCGAGACTTCGCGAGCTCGACGACGGCGCACTGAAGGACATTGGCCTCGCGCGTTCCGAGATCCAAGCGGCGGCTTACGGCCACATGATCGCTTCCAACCGGGGGAGAATATGATGGCCGCAGTGGCTGCGCCCGAGCTGACGGCCGCGACGGTCCTCGTCGCCTTTGCCGGCGTGTTCCTGATCTGCTTCATGAAAGGCGCGTTTGGCGGCGGCTTCGCCATTGTCGGCATTCCGCTGTTGTCGATCGTGATGGATCCGGCCACCGCCGGCGGCCTGCTCGCGCCACTGTTTGTAGCGATGGATCTGTACGCGCTGCGCTACTGGAAGCCCTCGACGTGGTCGAGGCCGGATCTCATACTGCTCTTGCCGGGGTTGGTGATCGGCATCGTGCTCGGCTTTCTGCTGTTCCGCTTCCTCGACCACCGCGCCATCGCCATCATGATGGCGATGATCACCCTGATCTTCGTGGGCATGTGGTTCGCCGGAGGCGGGAAGGTGACGGTCCGGCCGCGCTCTGTGCCGAGGGCGATTGCCGCAGGACTGACCTCGGGCACGACCACAATGGTGGCCCATTCGGGCGGACCGCCGCTTGCGATGTATTTGCTGCCCCTCGGCCTCAGCAAAGAAATTTATGCGGGAACAACGAGCCTGTTCTTCACCGTCGGCAACGCGACGAAGGCTCTGCCTTGGCTGCTGCTGGTAAAACCTTCCGGCAACCTCTGGACATTGGTGGCCATTTGCCTCCTCGCCGTTCCCGCTGGGGTATGGCTTGGTTGGCGGCTTCACGAACAGCTGGATCAACGCCAGCTTTACCGAGCCTGTTATGGATTGTTGGTCGTGACGGCGTTGAAATTGTTGTGGGACGGCATTTCCGGCTATCTCGCGTGAACTTGGAACGAGAGGATCGAACATGTCTGCCCATCGCTTCGAAACCTTCAATTCGCAATCCCTGTCGACGATGCCGGACTTTCCCGAGAGGATCGCGTCGAAGATCGCGAAGCTGCTGGAGGAGGCGGGCCGCCACGTCGATGGCGACGTGGAGGCGGTGCGCTCCTTGATCGACCAAGCGCACGCTATCGTTACTGGCAAGCCGACGACGCCTCAGCCGACTTCTCGCGCATGCGGCCTTGCCCGCTGGCAAATCAAGCGCGTCGAGAACCACGTCGGATCCCACCTGGATCGCAGCATCCATACCGAGGACCTTGCACAGATCTGCCGCCTCAGCGTGAGCCATTTCTCAAAGGCGTTCAAACAGAGCCTCGGCGTTTCCCCTTACGCCTATGTGCTCAGCCGGCGTATCGCCCGCGCAAAGGAGCTTCTTCTTTCTGGCAATGAACCTCTTGCCCAGATTGCCTCGGAATGCGGCATGTATGACCAAGCGCATTTTTCCCGGCTGTTTCGACAGCTCACAGGCGAAACCCCCAGCGGCTGGCGGTGCAGTCAACTCGAATTTGTGCACGCCAACGTTAATCCAACTCATTCCTAACTGACGGAGCGCGGAGGGCCTGACGTTCGATTGCGAAATCCTACTTCGCCCGGCGATGGGCCATGGCTCTGCCCAACCTCACTCCGGTTTCCGGCCTGTACTACGGCACGGCGCTTCGACCACTGGGCCACTCATGGCAGCGCCATCCATGAAGGTGGCTGGCTGTTGTGACGGTCACGGCTAAACAAGTGCTGTTGTTGAAGCGGTGGCCCCCCTAAGAGTCACCACGAAGCTGCGAAGGGCCTCCTGTAATTTACTTCTCGTCGCAACCGCGCCGAGCGCAATACGGATCGCTTCGGGCGCATCGCCCGCCACGGCGAAATCACCGCCGGCACTAACTGCCAAGCCTCGCCGGCGCGCGGCGTCCACAATCGTCGCGGCTTTCTGGTCCTGCGCCAATGGCAGCCAGACATGCAAGCCGTTCGGATGTCCAGTCGCTTGGTATGGCAGGATCTTGGTTGCAAGGGCGTGCCGCGCTTCCATCTCCTGTCGGACCCCCCGTGCTATTTCTGCGGCAGTTTCGTTGCGGATCCATTCAGCGGCCAAACCGGTCATCAGCGGAGGGGCCATCAAGATGATGCTGCGCAGTATCCGCGCCACCTCATCAATACTCCTGCTGTCCGGCGCGACTAAGAACGCGGTGCGAATGAAAGGAGAAAGGCACTTTGCCAGCGTGGCCACATGAAACGTCACGTCAGGCGCCAACGCTAAAAACGTCGGCTCATTTGAGGCTAGGAGTCGACTGTAGGGATCATCCTCGAGAATGATGAGATTGGCTCGACGCGCGACGTCGATCAACTCCCGTCGGCGTCGTTCCGGCACAATGAGCGTGGTCGGGTTGTGCAGAGTTGGATTGAGGTAGACGAGACGAGCACCAGAGGCATTCGCCGACTCCTCCAAACTGTCCGGACGCATGCCGTTTTCGTCAGCCGAGACGCCAACGATGTTGCGCTTCAATATTCTAGCGAGGGAGATGAAGCCGGGATAGGTCAGGCTGTCAGTCAACACCACGTCCTCCGGCGAGGTCGTCGACATCATAACCGCGCAAATCAGAGCCTGAGCTCCAGGCCCAACGGCGATCCGTTCGACGGGCGGACGATCGCCACCCTCCCGCAACCACTCAGCGCCCGCTGCTCGTTCGGCCGGCGACCCGGGGTCGGGATGATAGGATAGAAGCGCTTCCGCGCTCGACCGCCGCAAGAGGCCGTCGATGCCGGCGCGGATGCGGCTAGGCAGGTTCATCCCCGCCGGTGACGGGGGGATGATCATGCTGAGGTCTAGGATCGGCTCCTCTGCTCCGCAGGCGGTGACGAAGGAACCGCGGCCAGCGGCAGCATCGATCAAGTTGCGGCGGCGGGCCTCAGAAAATGCGCGGGTAACGGTGGTTAGGTCGATTCCGAGATTCTGCGCCAAATCACGCTGGGCCGGCAGCCGATCACCGGGTTGAAGCTCACCTGTGGCTCGCGCCTCTGCAATCGCGTCGACTATGCGGAGATAGATAGGTCCTTTCCGGGGCTGAAGATTCGGAACCCATCCGGGTGCGACACTAGCGCTCATACTCACCTCTTGCATTACCATACATACTGTAGAAATGTATGGATACATATAGCGGAAATCTTTGCAACCCCTCCAGAGCCGGAGGCGCTAAGGAGCGCCGGCAATTCTCTTGGACAACGGGCAGACTGATCAAGAAGGACAAATCCAATGGACAACGGAACCTTGCCGGCCCATGAACCTTGGCGGGTTGGCATCCGCGGAAAGTGCCCACGCTGTGGCCAGGGGAGGCTTTTTGACGGGTTCCTGAAGCTTGCCCCTCGCTGCGACGCATGCGGCCTTGACTATTCGTTTGCTGATCCCGCTGACGGCCCGGCGTTCTTTGTCATCTGCTTCGCCTGTGTGCCCTCGGTCCTGCTCGCAATTTGGATGGAAGTCACGTTCGAGCCCTCTTTCTGGTGGCATGTGTTCTTATCCCTGCCGCTTGTGCTGCTCACCTGCATCCCGCCTCTTCGCCCACTCAAGGGTTGGCTAGTGGCGAGTCAATTCTATTACAAGGCCGAGGAGGGGAAGCTTGTCCGACCTGACAGCAAGACGGCTGATTGAGGGGCGCACCAGCTGCAATTGAACGGTGGTTACCGCAGATCATCAGCGCTGATGGCGACCGATGTCGGCTTGGGAGGAGCAACGCTCCGGCAAGGTCGTCCCAGGATAGCATCACGATTTCCTGTTCCGCGGAAGGTCTGCTTCCGGCTGTGGCCGTTGTTGTCTCATCCAACTCCATGAGGCCAGAATAGCCGACCACATCGGCAACGAAGATAGCCGCCAGCCTGCGTTCTTCGGAGGTAGTCACCACCTTGAGCCCTTGACACCGTCCGGCACTGATCGCCAGATTCTCGATGAATAGCTTGGTCGCGCGTCCGCGACCATCTCCCAATGCCGAGGTTTGACCGGTCTGGCTACCCGGGAGTGTCCGCTGTTCGAGCATTACTTCCCGATTACATCCTAGCCGAGGAATGTCGCAGAAGGGTCGAAACGCGTCGATCGCAGCTTCCGAGGTAAGGTCTGGAAGTGGCGCAAACCTGCAGCTCGGTGGCATCTATGCATGTCCGCTTCTGGGATACCACCGTGCTCTGCTCAGTGTCCGAATTGGGCGCACAGCGGTCGTTCGTAAGCCGGGGCTGGAAAGTCGTTTTCGGGTGGAAAACGGTCCTCCGCCGCGTTCAGTACGAATGGCTGTAAAGCGGACTAAGCGGTCGTCGCCAAGCTGATCGCGGAGTGACGTGTTCTGCGGCCGGTAACGGACCGTCCGCTGCGGGCTTGCCTAGCAGGCAAGCGGACATGCCATTCATCCGTAAAGGCCGAGATCGGCCCAACATGCTGTCATGCGTGCACAATCTATCTGAACCGACAGACTGGTTACTATGCTCGATGGGCCGTTCGCGCGAACCCCGCTGGCGAATCATTCAGCAACTCTGAGGCAAGCCATCATCGTTCGGGCGGCCATCAGGAAGTCGGGTTGCCGTGAATGCTTTCGCGCCTCATGCCATACGGATCGCTCAGGTCAACAAGATGCATATGCAGACGATCGATGACGGTGGCTCGTGTTCCGGAGCGGCGCTCTATGAGGCCGATGTGTCGATGGACCTGAGGGTTTCCGAACGGCACTGATAGCACCTGGTCCTCGACCTCTTTCAGGGCGATCCAAGGTATGATGGAAGCCCCAAGCCCGTGAATCACACAGGGTACAACCGACGCTATCGTGTCTATCTCGGCGATCGGCGTAGCCACTGATCCGCTTTTTGCCAGTTCCGTTTCGATAAGCTGGGCGAGCCTGAACTTGCTGTTGAACCTCACGTAGGGCAACTCCGACAAGATCTCCTCCGCAGACATCCTCGGAGTTCCCTTGGGGGCGATCACAAGCAACGGTTCATTGATGAACGGGCTCCAACGCAGCGTGTCTGGGATGTTGGAGTACTCTGCCACCATCGCGCAATCCAGTCGTCCGGAGACGACGTCGGCCAGTAGCTCATCGCTGTTGGCAACGTGCAGCTTGATCCTGAGCTCCGGGTAGTCCTTCTTGAGAGCCACGATCGCTCGGGGCAGCAGGGAAAGGGCGCTTGATCGAACCGACCCGATAATAAAAGTACCCCCGATAGCTCTGCCGGATATCGCGTCGATGACATCGTCGGCGGAGCGGACGAGATTTCGCGCTGTTTCCAAGAGTCTCAGACCATGGCCGTTGAGCGTGATCGGCCTCGTGGTCCTGTCAAACAGCTCCGCACGGACCTCGACTTCCAATGCCTGGATCTGCTGACTGACCGCCGAGGGCGTGAGGCCCACGGCGTCGGCCGCCTTCGCGAAGGTTCCATGCTCGGCAATGGCGATAAAGGTCTTGAGTTGACGGGTATCCACTCGCGAGACTCCAATTAAGTTTTCCTGTTCATGATAGACAGTATTATTCACTTTGATCAAGTATTTCTTATGTTATGGTCCTGCCTCAGCAAACGCCGAGAGGAGCCTGGGCGTAGGGAGGATGTATCCGAGGGGCGCCGACGCCTCTCTGCGTCCTCGCGCATTCCAGTCGAGGTACGCATGGGAAGCCGAAACATCCTGGTCACCGGACCAGCCATCAATGAACAAGCTGCTCAGATAGCCGCGAGCAAGGGGTACACGGTAGCCTACGTTCCGCCGTACACTAGCGAAGAGGATCTCGTTCGGATGGTGACTGAGCTGGACCCGGTCGGCGTCATCGTGCGGATGGGTCGGTTCGGTGCGGCTGCTATCGATGCCGCTCCATCGCTTCGTGTGCTTTCCAAGCACGGCGTCGGCGTCGACAATATAGATGTTGACGCGGCGTCGCGTAGAGACATTCCCGTGGTGGTCGCCGCCGGAGCGAATGCCCTGTCCGTGGCCGAACATGCGATCGCCCTCATCTTCGCGACCGTAAAACGGATCGTTCCCCTCGACAGCGGACTTCGTGCCGGTCGCTGGGAGAAGCCGGGCTTTGCGGGGAAGGAACTTGCCGGCATGACCATAGGGCTGGTGGGCTTCGGGGCGATCGCGCGGCAGACGGCTGCCTTTGCAAGGTCCTTGGGCATGAAGGTACGTGCCTACGATCCTTTCGCCGACGAGGAAGCGTTCGCGGATACCGGCGTTGCAAGGGACACGGACGTCGAGGGTCTCATAGCTGGCTGCGACATCGTCAGTCTCCATTGCCCGCTCACGCCGGAAACACGCAACCTGCTGGACGACAGGCGCCTCGGTCTCATGAAGTCGGGTTCCTACGTGATCAACACCGGAAGAGGCGGCTTGATCGATGAGGACGCCCTCCTGCGCGCCATCGAGAGCGGTCACGTCGCCGGAGCGGGATTGGACACTTTCCAGACCGAACCGCCTGCAGCAGACCATCCATTCTGGAAGCACCAGAAGATCGTCGTCACGCCCCACATCGGCGGCGTCACCCAAGAAGCAAACGTCCGGGTCGGCGTCGATGCCGTCGAAGGCATTCTAGCCGTCGTCGAAGGGCGGCCGCTCGGTCGCGAAAGGATCGTGAACTTCCGGGCGCTGGCCAAGGCTCCGGCCTGATCGTCCGCCCTATACAAGTCATACCGATAAAGAGGAGAAGACGTTGACAATCGGATTCAGGGTTCGGAACAGGAACAGGGTCGTCGACCAGGAATGGATCGACAAGTTCAGGGAGCTGCCCGTCGCCAACATCAGCGACAGCATGTACCGCATGTACGCCGCCGGCGCGCAGCTTCGGCCGATGCATCGCCAGGGCAAGCTGGTTGGCCGCGCCCTCACGGTAAAGGCTCCGCCAGGAGACAACCTTATGCTCCACAAGGCGATGGACATGGCCGTCGACGGCGACGTCATCGTCATGGACGCGGGCGGCGACGTCACCCATGCGCTGATGGGCGAGATGATGCTCGACTACGCGCGCCGCCGAGGCGTCGTAGGATTCGTCCTCAATGGAGCCATCAGGGACGCGGACGCTTTCCTGGAAATGAATGTCCCGTCCTATGCCGTTGGCGTGACCCACCGCGGCCCCTACAAGAACGGTCCGGGCGAGATCAACACGCCGATCGCCATCGGCGGCATGGTGGTGATGCCGGGCGACCTGATCGTCGGTGATGCGGATGGAGTTGTCTGCATTCCGATCGACGACGTTGCGGAAGTCTATCAAGGCACGGTCGCGAAGCACGCTGCCGAGCAGAAACAGATGGCGGCGATCGCCGCAGGAACACACAACCCGACCTGGTTCAACGACGCGCTGGCGAAGGGCGGGTGCGAACTGCCGAACGGGAATTGAAATCCTGTCCGCATCTCCTTGGGAGGAACTGCCCGACAGACATCTCGACACGGCACCAGCCTCGCTGGGCCGCGACGACACCAACAATTGCTTTTCATGGGAGGATAAAATGAAGCAGTTGATCAGAAATACCGCACTTGCAGCCACGCTGTTGGCGGGCACGAGCATGGCCCATGCCGAGTGGCCGGTCGACCGTCCAATCGAGTTCATCGTGGCGTTTGCCCCCGGCGGCGGAACCGACGTGATGAACCGGACCCTCGCCCCCTTCATCGAGGAAGAGCTTGGTGCAAAGATCACAGTTCTCAATCGTCCCGGAGCTTCGGGCGAAATCGCCTATACCGCCCTGACGGAAGCGAAGCCGGACGGCTACACTGTCTCCTCGCTCAACACGCCAGGCTACCTGACGATGCAGATGGACCGTAAGGTCCGTTTCGACCCTGCCAAGTTGTGCCTTGTCGCACGCATCGTCGAGGATCCGGGTTCCTTCATCGTCAAGGCTGACTCGGAATTCAGCTCGCTTAAGGACCTTATCGCATTTGCCAAGGCGAACCCCGGCGCCGTCACCGTCGGCACAACCGGCCTTGGAACGGACGAGCATCTGGCAATGCTCCAGTTGGAGAAGTCGGCAGGCATCGACCTAACCGCCGTCACATTCAACGGCGCGAACGAAGCGCGGACTGCGTTGTTGGGCGGCCATGTGATGACCATCGGCATCAACGTCGGCGAGTTCGTGGGCAGCGACAATTCCGCCTTCAAGAACCTCGGGCAATTCGCGGAAGAACGCGCTGTCATCGCCCCCGATCTGCCGACCGCCAAGGAACAGGGATTTGAAGTTCTCATGAGTTCCGAACGCGGCATCGCCATGGGCTGCGAGGTTCCTGAGGAGATCCGCACGAAGTTCTCGGACGCCGTCAAGAAGGCGCTCGACAATCCGGAGTTCCAGGCGAAGGCGAAGCAGCAGTCGCTTGCGCTTTCCTACCTGTCGGCGGAGCAGTGGAACAAGGAACTTCCCGCACGAGGAGAACGCCTCGGAGCGATCTGGAAGCTGGCCAAGGAACAGAAGTAATGGCGGATCCACGCAAGGCTGGAGGGACGGGCAATCGCCCGGACCTCCTCACAGCCGCTTTGTTCGTGGGGTTCGGAGCGCTCGGCCTTTGGGCCGGGCGCGACTTGACCATGGGAACGGCTTCCGCGATGGGGCCGGGTTACCTCCCGCGCATTCTCTGCTGGCTGTTGATCATCACCGGTGTGACGATTGGAGGTTTCGGAGCAGTCGGGGGACGCGAGGACATAGCGAAACCAAAGCTCTGGCCGCTTGCGATCATCCTCGCAGCAGTCGTGGGTTTTGCATTTGTGGCGGAGTTCTTCGGTTTCGTCGCAGCCTCTGTCTGGCTGCTTCTCATCGGAAGTATCGCCGACCGCGATTCGCGGCTGCGCGAGGTCCTCCTTCTCACCGCCGGACTGACAGCGTTCGGCGCCTTGGTGTTCATTGTCGGTTTGGGTGTTCAGATGCCCATCTGGCCCTCCTGGGGGTAACTCATGAACTTCATCGATCTTCTTGCGCTGGGCTTCAGCGAGGCGTTAACCCCCACCAATCTGGGATTCTGTCTGCTGGGAGCATTGCTTGGAACGCTCATTGGCGTCTTGCCCGGCATTGGACCGACCGCGACCATCGCCGTTCTCCTGCCGATCACCTTCTACCTTCCGCCTCTTGCGGGACTCATCATGCTTGCCGGTATCTACTACGGCGCGCAGTACGGCGGCTCGACGACGGCCATTCTCGTCAATCTTCCCGGCGAAGCCTCATCGGTCGTCACGGCGGTGGACGGCTACAAGATGGCGCAGAAGGGTAGAGCTGGCGCGGCACTTGCCGTAGCGGCGCTCGGATCTTTTTTCGCGGGAACCGTCGCTACGCTTGGCATCGCGATCGCTGGACCGACGCTCTCGTCGTTCGCACTTTCCTTCGGACCTGCCGAATATGTTTCGCTGATGCTGTTTGGCCTACTGGCGGCCACTATTCTTGCCCGAGGGCCGGTCCTCAAGGCGATTGGAATGATCCTTCTCGGGCTGCTACTTGGAATGGTCGGCATCGACGCAAGTTCCGGCGAGGAGCGTCTGACATTCAACGCAATTGAATTGTTCGATGGCATTGACTTTGTGGTGATCGCTATCGGCCTGTTCGGCTTTGCGGAGATCATCGAGAACCTAGAGAACGTCGAGGCCCGCGGCGTCCTGGTCAGCAAGCTGAGCCGGCTTTGGCCCTCTCGAGAGGACTTTCTCCGTGCCTGGCCCGCAGTCATTCGGGGCACCGGGGTCGGCACCTTCCTCGGCGTCCTTCCGGGTGGCGGTGCGACGCTCGCATCATTCTGCGCCTATTCGGTCGAGAAGAAGGTCTCGAAACGCTCCCAGGAGTTCGGCGAAGGCGCAGTCGAAGGAGTCGCCGGACCTGAGGCTGCCAACAACGCGGGGGCGCAATCGGCCTTCATCCCGCTGCTTACACTCGGCATCCCCTCAAACAACATGATGGCGATGATGCTGAGCGCTTTCATCATCCACGGCATCACGCCGGGGCCGACGGTGCTCCAGACCCAGCCTGAGATCTTCTGGGGTCTGGTTGCGAGCATGTGGATCGGCAACCTTATGCTCGTTGTCATCAACCTTCCGCTCATCGGCGTCTGGGTGAAGCTCCTGACCGTGCCGTACCGGCTGCTCTATCCGGCCATCCTGCTGTTCTGCTGCGTGGGCGTCTACAGCATCAACAATCGCATCTTCGACGTGGTCCTTGCCGCTGGCTTCGGTCTTCTCGGATATGCTTTCCGAAAGGCGAAGTGTGAGCCGGGTCCGCTTCTCCTGGGCTTTGTGTTGGGGCCTCTGCTCGAAACGAACATTCGCCGGGCCATGACGATCTCGCACGGAGATCCGAGCGTCTTCCTTGAACGCCCGATCAGCCTCGTTCTCTTGCTCGCGACTGCGGGACTGCTTGTCCTGATGATCCTGCCGTCGTTCCGCAGGACCCGCGAAGAGGCGTTCCAGGACGAAGAGGCCTGAGACCCTCCGAGCAAGATTCAGGTGGGCGGAAGAGTTCGGCCACCGCATTTCCTCCAAAACAGGCCTGCTCCCATGTCCGACAACCCCGCTCTGCGGATCGTCCTGCTCGACCGCAACACACTGCCTCACGAAGTCCGTATCCGACCGTTCTCCTTCGCCCACGAACTCGTCGAGTTCGATCATACCGAGCTCCTCTCCCGGAACGACGCATGGACTGCCTTCGAAGCTCTCGGCGACCTTTTCGCGACGGGTCCCACCGGCACAAACGTCAATGATTTCCGTGCCGTATTGGTTCTTTGATAGGGGCGATCATGTCTCGCGACATCCAGAGCTTCCTCTGTTTGGATGACTTTGAAAAGCGAGCCCGACGTCACTTGCCGCGGCCATTGTACGGATACATCGCCGGTGCGAGCGAGACAGGGTCTTCGCTTCGCAGCAATTCGGAGGGCTTCACTCACTATGTCTTCCGTCCTCGGGTGCTGCGAGATGTCTCCAGACGTAGCACGGAAACCTCGCTCCTGGGTCAGCGCTACCAGGCGCCGTTTGGCATAGCCCCGATGGGCATCAGCGCTCTCTTGGCATATCGCGGCGACATCGTCCTTGCCGAAGGAGCGCGGCAGTCCGGAATCCCGATGATCATGAGCGGATCGTCTCTGATCAGGCTCGAGGAGGTCGTGGCAGCGGCGCCGGACGCCTGGTTCCAGGCCTACCTGCCGGGAGAGGCCGACCTTATTGATGCGCTGGTCGAGCGTGTGGCAGGCGCAGGGTTCAAGACCCTCGTTCTTACGGTCGATACTGCGGCACTCGCAAATCGGGAGAACAACATCAGGGCGGGGTTTTCGACGCCACTGCGCCCGAGTGTCGCTCTCGGCTGGCAGGGAGCCATCCATCCACGATGGACTGTTGGTACGTTCCTGCGGACTCTGGTTCAGCACGGGATGCCGCATTTCGAGAACTCTTATGCGACCCGCGGCGCTCCGATCATGGCATCGAATGTTATGCGTGACTTCGGGCGCAAGGATCATCTCAACTGGACCCACCTTGAGCGCATCCGCGAGCGATGGCAGGGAAAGCTTGTCATAAAGGGAGTGCTTCATCCGGACGACGCCGCAAGCGCGGCGAGCATCGGTGCGGACGGTTTGATAGTGTCCAATCACGGCGGTCGACAACGTGACGGGGCCATGTCTTCGATCGAGGCGCTTCCCGCTATAGTCGATCAAGTTGGGAATAGGATAAGCGTTATGGCGGACGGCGGATTCCGTCGTGGTACGGACGTGATCAAGGCGCTCGCCCTTGGTGCCCGCTTTGTATTCGTGGGCAGGCCGTTCCTCTACGCCGCAGCCGTGGCGGGCCTGCCAGGCGTGGTGAAGGCCACTGAAATCCTTAAAACCGAGGTCTATCGCAATATGGCGCTGCTGGGCCTCGCCGCTATAGGCGATATCACAAGCGATTGCATTGTAAGGCGGGATCGTCCTTAGCCGGCATGAGGGATTATGTTGGCAAACAAAGGTAAATCTGTGCATTCAGAGGGTAAGATGAAGCACGCGGCAACGACCTCCTTTGACGCACATAAGGAGCTTTGTTGTCTGCTGGGATGTCCGCTTCCGGTGGCCTTGTCGGATTGCCTCAACGTCCGGAATGGGGGCGCAAAGGCGACACGACTTCCGCCTTTGGCCCATTGCGGACATCGGAACGACCTACAATTTTGGCGTCAGCATGTCGAAACGATCCCGGATCGTGGAACACGTATCGCCGCCCAGTCGCGCTATCGCGTCGATCATTCCGGGGTCAACGTGCAGTTGGTTGTCGACGGCCCCCTCGCGGTAATGGGCATAGACGATCTCGCCCATGATGATCTGGCGTGACTTGCCAAGCTCCAACGTCAGATGCCGTCGGCATTCAAACGATGCGGGCGCTTCGGCGATCCAGGGTGATGAGACTCTCGTGCCGGGCATTGCCGTCAGTCCGGCCTGCTGCAACTCATCGACGCCACGCGGATATTTGGCCCCGCAAACATGCATGGCCTCTGCAATCTTGAAGGAGACGATATTGACCGTGAAGACCTCTGTCATGCGGATATTGTGGCCCGTGTCCTTAAAGGACATATCCGGATTGTTCTCGACGCCGAGCGCAAGGATCGGCGGGTCGGCAGAGAGGCAATTGAAGAAGCTGAAGGGCGCGGCATTCACGCGGCCATGTTCGTCCACCGTGGTCACAAGCGCGATGGGTCGAGGGATGATCGTCCCGATCATCAGCTTGTAGCGATCACGGGCGCTCAGGGTCGCGAAGTCAAACGAGATCGCCCCGCGGTTTGCAGGTCTCTCAGCAGGAATTGCCGACATGTTCAAAGTCCTTTTATTCGGGCAGCGTAGGGCGCGAGCAGATCGCGGATATCCCTTTCCGGTTTCGCTTCAAGCATGGCTCGGCTCGCCACCGCGGCCAGATGACTGTCCATCAATTCGTTGGCGCGGTTGGCATCGCCCTTTGCGAGCGCCTCGACGATCTGGCGATGTTCGTCAACGCCGCAGTCGACCGAGTGCGGACGGCCATACATGGCGAGGATCAGGGAGCAGCGCGATACGACTTCGGTTACATAGCGGATGAGCAACTGGTTCCCGGTCATGCGGGCGAGCAGCAGGTGGAATTCGCCGGCAAGCCGGATCGACTCGCGTTCGTCGACACCGGAGACCTCGTGTTCTTTGTCGACAAATTTCGTGAGCGCCGCGATTTCAGCAGGTTTCAATTTGCCCGCCAAAAGGCCGGTGACGGTGCATTCGAGGCCGCGGCGGACCATGAAGATGTCGCGGCCCTCTTCAAGTGAGGGGTTGGCGACATAAGCGCCTTTGTTCGGTTTCAATTCAACCAATCCTTCGACAGCAAGGCGACCCAGCGCCTCCCGTGCAATGGTGCGGCTGGTTCCGAAGGTCTCCCCGATGGCATCCTCGGGCAGACGTGCGCCTGGTTGCAGTTTCTGTTCGATAATGGCCTGGCGAAGCGCTTCCTGGACGGCTTTGGTCCGCGAGGCCGGCATGGATTTGTTGGCTATATCGAGTTCGATCTCTGGCGGACCCTTGCCCTTGGCGGTCGGGTCGTTCACCGAACGAGCCGTGCCGCCGCTCTGTGCGTTGCGTATGCTCATTTCCCTGCCTTCTTCATTTCCGCCCAGGTCGTCAGGATTTTTACGGCTTCTTCGTCCATATGCTGTTCATTCGGCATTGTGCGCTCGCTCAACAACGATCCCGCCGCGATGCGAACCTTGTCGACATCGATGGGATGCCGCTCCCGTTTCGTCAATCCCTCAAATGCCTGACCCGACTGCGCCATCGAGGCGGCGTAGAACAGACGTGATATGCCTGCGACTTCCATGACGGCGACACACATCGCACAGGGTTCGCAGGACGTGTACATATCTGCGCCAGTCAGATCGACGCATTCGAGCTTGCGGCAGGCGTCACGCAGCGCCTCGACCTCGCCATGCGACGTCGGGTCGAAATGGGCGAGCGAATGATTGAGGCCTTCGCCGACGATTTTCCCGTTCAAGGCGACGACGGCACCGAACGGTTCGGTCCCTGGTTTGGAGAGCGCCTCGCGAGAGAGTTCGACCGCCCTGGCCATAAAGTCCTTGTTGTAAGTCATCGTATTTCCTTTCTGGTTTCGTATCCTTGCGGCCGTCTGTCACGCGGCCTCCGGCAGAAGCCATGCATGCTGTGGTTGCCAGTGCAGGGCAAACCGCTTGCCGGGGGTTAAGTCGAGAGCGTCGATTTCATGCTGCTGCTTCTGCACCCGGAATTCTTGGCCGTTGACGTCGAAGAAGATCGTCTGGGTGGAACCGACGAATTCAATACCGATGACACTGCCGTTGACCCTGTTCGCAACGGCGTCTTGCGCAGACGCTTCCGAAAGTCCGACACGATCGGCGGCGATGACGAAACTGGCGATGCCCCTGGACCTGGGGTTCGATTTCGCCAGCACGATGAACCGTCCCAGCGGCCCGTCGATCTGGACCTCGTCGCCCGAGCGACCGGAGATACCGCCCCTGACGATATTGTTCATGCCCATGAACTCGGCGACGAATGCGTTTGCGGGTTCGCGATAGACATCCTGCGGTCGGCCGATTTGCTGGATCATTCCATCGGCCATCAGTACGATCCGGTCGGCGAGAGCGAAGGCTTCGGACTGGGCATGCGTCACGTAGATGAAGGTGATGCCGAGCTCTTTGTGTAGCCGGGAGAGCTCAGTCTGCATTCGCACCCTGAGATGTGCGTCGAGCGCGGAGAGCGGCTCGTCGAGAAGCAGGATCGGCGGCTGGGTGACCAGCGACCGGGCAATTGCGACACGCTGGCGCTGGCCGCCGGACAATTGCGAGATGCCGCGTTCGGCCATGCCGCCGAGGCCCAGCCGCTCAAGCCACTCCATCGCCCGCTTGCGGCGCTCGATCTTTCCGACCTTCTTCATGCGCAGCGGGAATTCGACATTCTCGACGACGGAAAGGAACGGAAACAGTGCGAGACTTTGCCAGACCATGGGCGTATCGCGCTGGAAGGCCGGGATGCCGCGCATGCTCTGGCCGCCAATAAAAATGTCGCCGCCCGTCGGCTCGTCCAGCCCAGCCAACAGGCGAAGCGTTGTCGACTTGCCGCAGCCCGATGGTCCCATCAGGGCGATGAACTCGCCAGCCTTGATGTCGAGGTTGATACCTTTGACGGCGTGATGGCCGGCAAAGCGCTTGTCGAGATTTTCCAGGGCCACGAATGTATTGGACATGCTGTCAGCCTTTCGCGTTGGCTTTCAAGTGTTGGATTGAGAGGTCTTGCCTGCGCGAACGCCGACAAAGCGTTGAGCGACCAGGACAAGCGCGATGCTGATGATGAGGACGATGGTGCCGATAGCGTTGATCTTCGGGTTCACCTGACCCTGGAGCAGGTTGAGAATGCGCACGGGTAGCGTTTCATTGACGCCGCCGACGAACCAGGCGATCAGGAACTCGTCGAACGACACCGCTGCTGACAGAAAGAACGAGGCGATCAAGGCGGGCTTGCAGAATGGCAGGACGACTGTGAGCAGGGTCGCGAACGGCGAGGCTCCGAGGTTCCAGGCGGCGGGCTCCAGGTCACGCGGGAACTCGCCGAGCCGAAGTCGAATAATGGCCATGGCGAAGGATGTCGCGATCGCCACATGGCAGGCGACGATCGCTTCGACGCTGCCGAAAAGACCGATGCGCGACAGGAATGCCAGCATCGCCATGCCCAGAATACTGACGGGAACCGCGGGCGGGATGGCTACCAGGAGGCCGAACAGCGTCTTGCCACGAAACACGTAGCGGTAGTCGATATAGGCGGCGGCAAATCCCAAAATGGTGGCAATGACGGCCGTGCCGAAGCCGACGACGAGGCTGTTGACGAAGGCATCGCGGATCATATCGTCGGCGAAGACTGCCTCGTGCCACTGAAGGCTGAACCCGCCCCAGGGAATGGTCGGGAAGCGATTGGCATCGAAGGAAAACACCGCAATGACCAGCATCGGTATTGCGATGAACAGGGCGATCCCGGTGATGAACGCATATTGTGCGGCGCGTGAAAGGGCTGTCGTGAGGTTGCCTGACATCACTTGGCTCTCCTCTGGATTTTGCGTTCGCGGCCGAGGAAGTTCGCCAGCAGGAAAACCAGCGCGAGAATGGCGAGCATGGTGACGCCGATCACGGATGCGCGCGGCCATTGCGAGCCCGACTTGACTGTATCAACGATCAGGATCGAGAGCGTCGGCGGCTTGCTTCCGGTCATGAACAAGGGGCTGATATAGTCGCCGAAGGACATCAGGAATGCCGTCGATCCGGCAAGGAACGTGGCGTTGCGGATCGAGGGCATCAGCACATGCAGGATGATCTTGCTCCGGCGGCAACCGAGGTTTTCGGCGGCTTCGATGAGGGTGCGGTCAATGCCTGAGAAGGCCAGGACCAGGATAAGGATAGCGACCGGCAGTGTGAGCGTCAGCAGTCCGATCTGCAGCGAGAGTTGACCACCCAGCAATGGCAGGCCGCCCAGGCCCGTCATCTTGATCAGGCTGTTGATGATGCCATCGGGGCTGAGCACGATCTGCCAGGCATAGATGCGCAGCATGTAGCTCGAGAAAATCGGGACTATCAGGAAGGTGATCGCGAGGTCGCGAAGCCGTGACGAGAGCCGGAAGGCTATCGTATAGGCGGCAGGCAGGGCGACGATCAGCGTGAGCGCGGTGCAGAGCACGGCGATCTCGCTTGTATAGACCAGCGCACGCTGGAACGGGGTGGAGAGGATGATTTTCGCCCAATTGTCGAAGGAGAAGTCCGGCTCAAGTCGAAACGACCGGACTTTCCAGAAGGTGACGACGATCAGGAAGACGAGCGGTGCCGCAAAGAACACCACCTGCCAGAGGAGAACCGGCAGCCCTAAAATGACAGGCATGGTCGCAGGCGATGCGGCATAGCGAGCGCGGTATCCTCCGCGCTCGGCGTCCGGTGCGGGGGCCGGCGGCATGGATGCTTCTATGGCTGTCATGTCAGGTTTCCCGATTGTGTTGGACTTAGGCGCTCTTGAATTCGCTCCAGACGTCGTTCCAGTCTTCGATCGACTGCTGGGACGGGAGTTGGCGGAACTGGATTTTTTTGGCGGCGTATTCGTCCATGACGTTGGGCTTGCCGAGCTGCATGCGCAGGATTTCGGCATCCTTGGGCATGGTTTTGTTGAGCAGTTTCCATCCGGCGATCGACGGGATCGACTTCTTGTTGTCGACCTTGGTCGCCATCTTGACCTGACCCTCAGGCGAGGTCGTGTACTGGATGAACTTGCGTGCAAGGTCCTTCTTCGGCGTTCCCTTGACGATGGAGAGCGACTCCGTCCACTGGAGGCCGCCTTCCTTGGGGATGATCGTATCGACCGGAACGCCGCTAAGACGCAGGCCGAGCGTGATCCATTCGCCGATGCCAGGAACGAGCTGTGCCTGGCCGTTGGTCAGCGACGAGAAAATGTCGGCAATCGTATAGAAGCCGGAGGCTTGCGGCTTCAGGCTGAAGAGCTTCTCCTTGACGGCTTCGAACTTATCTTCCGACAGGTCGAAAGGCGGCAGGTTTCCATTCGACAGGCTGATCGACCCCATCGAAGGCAGGTACCAGTCGAAGAACCCGACCTTGCCCTTGGCCTTCTCGCTCCACATCGCGGCGTAGGACTCAACCTCTTCGGGCTTGAACGTGTTGGTGTTGTAGGACAGGCCGAGATACCCGAAGTCCGTCATCACGCCATAGAGCTGGCCGTCGAACCAATGCAGCGGGAATTTCTGAAACTCAGGCCAAAAATCCTTGATCGGATAGTCGTCGGGATCGAGTGGCTCAATGAAGTCTGATGCATGCAGTAGGTGCATGTACTCTGCGTCAGCGAGAACGACATCGAACGATCCAGGTGGCGACTGATTGATGACTGCGAGCATCTGGTCGCCGCCGACATACTCCTTGATCTTGACCTTGACGTTGTTCTCCTTTTCGAAGTCGGCGATGAGATAGGGATCGGCATTGCCTGGCCAGGAGAGATAGTTGAGGACATTCGGCTCATCCGCGTAGGCGCTGGACCACTTGGATGATGCTGCGAGTGCAGCGCTTGCGGCACCAGCCTTGAGGAAACCGCGACGGCTGATGTCGCCCGACATAAGAGATGGGATGCGCATTTGCTGTTCCTTTGGTTTGCGTAAATCGTATGCACCAAGTGCACACGAAACTTAGATGCAAACGCCATGCCAGCTGGTAAAATCTGAAAATTTAGCAATCAAAACAAAAGTAAACAGATCAAGGCATGAAAGCGGGTGCCTCTCAAACCGCTCATTTTTCAGTCATTGGCACGATCGTATGCGGTAATCGTATGCAATATCTGTTCAGTTATTGCTTTTACTATGTGCATGCAGTAAGCGCTCGTGAGCCAACGCGATCGTGAAGCCTGAGCCAGAGAACCTTGCAGTCGCTTTTAGCAGCAGCGCCCTGGATATCCGATTCCACGCGATGCGGGGTACTCAAGCGAAGCGGATCGGCATTTGGACGAAGCGGTTGTGCTCCAGGATGAGTGCCCCGCACAGTTAGTTCAATGAGGTCACGCATTTCGCGGTGAGAGCGAAGCACCGCTATTGCGGCGATGTCAGCTTGTGGCGCATTTCGGAAGTGGCAAGCAGAATGACCGCTTTAAGGTAAAGACACAGCTTGCCTTAACGTCCGACATGGGGGCGCACAGCGGTCGTTCGTGAAGCGTGGCGGGAACGACTGGACGGGGCTCAATCGAGCCGATCGCTGCGGGCAAACTGCACGGCCGAAAAGCGGACTTTCCAGACGTTCGGATCGGCGGCTGGTAGGGACGAGTTGACCGGAAAACGACTTTCCAGCCACGGTTCACGAACGACCGCTGCGCACCCAATGTCTGCCGTCGAGCAGATCCTTGCCAAAAAGCGCACACCCACGCGCGCAAGGCGCCGCCGCGTATTGTCGGGCCTGGAGATGAGCATGTGGGGAAGACCTTTGCGTCTTCATGTAATTCCCCGGTTGGCTTAGTCCAGTCACCTCCAAACGCCCTTCTGGGTGAGGAACGTCCGGTCGGGTGGTGGCTGCGCACGCAATGTCGGTCTCGAAAAAAAGGAACAGGGTTTCAACCCGTCCCTGAAGCCCGTTTTGTTCCAGACGTATTTCTGAGCACAATGGGCCAGGGCTTCGATAGCTTCGTGTGAAAGCGGGCACTTGACCTTCGCGGCCATTCCGACGACTAGCGACCCATTGGGAATCTCCGTTCCTTCGGTCACCAGCGCACCGGCCCCGATCAGGCAGTTGCGGCCGATCCGCGCGCCGTTCAGGACGGTGGCCCTCATGCCGACCAGGCTGCCGTCGCCGATGGTGCAGCCGTGCAGCATGGCCTTGTGCCCGATCGTGCAACGTGTTCCGATGATCAGCGGATAGCCCGGATCGACATGCAGGCGCAATGATCCTGGATGTTGCTTCGGGCGCCAACGGTGTCTCCCCGCAGCACCGAGCCACACCAGACTGATGCGCCTTCGCCGAGGCTGACCTGCCCAATGACGCGCGCGTGCGGGGCAATCCAGAATTCGCCGTTCCAAGGAAGGCTGGACAATCCGCTCATCGTCTTCGCCGGCATCATCATCCTCGCTGTGTCCGTGCTGATCATCGACCGCATCCTCGACATCGCTGAGGCCCGACTGATCAAGTGGAGCCCGCACTCGACCCAGAGCCGGGCCACCTGACGGACGCCGACGGAGCCGGTCGGCAGTAATGCGGGCCAGCGAACAACGCGAAAACAGAATTGAGGTAGCCGGACGCTGTTGCGGCGAGCCTATCGACCTTTGTCGGCGACAGACGTGATCCGTTCGACAAATATCTCCGCATCGGGGGGCCCCCGGGTGCGATTGGTGCAATGAGATGAAACGCCTCATCGATCGGTACCTCGAGATCGAAAGGCGCGACAAGCCTACTTGAGCTCTCGACAGTTCCGGAAAGGGACTTTCTGCCTAGCGCGACGCCAGCGCTGTTGATGGCCATTTCGAATGCGGCGAGGGACGCGTCCAATTGCAGCCCTCTGCCCGGATCGACCGTTTTCGCTCCGGCGGCCTTGAGCCAAACGCCCCATCCTTCCTGGTCTGTGGCCCATCCGCCGAACCGCGCCCTTGGCACCCTGAGCCGAGATCGACCCCAGGGCCGTTCGAAATCAGGAGCCCGACGAGCATCTGCAGCGGCAGCGCCTCCTTTTGGCAGCCGGCTGCTCGGAATAGTGCCCGATGCGGTGCTGCTGCCACCTTGGCCGGTTTTGGCCGGAAGCTGATTTCCCGAAGTGTGTTGAAGCAGCTAATGGGTTGCATGGATGTGAGGCAGGCTAGGTCCCAGATGCGGCGCTGCAAACTCCCTCTCGCAGCGCCACTCCTTGTCAGTTTGTCACAGTAGCGCGGCTTTCTCCTCCGTGGTTTCGCGCGCGACGCGGCCGCCGCCAAGGCACAGGAACAAGACGGAGCTGACCGCCAGCGCCGCGGCGTAGAGCGTGAGCCCCGGCCCGTAGCTTTGAAACTGCGCTCGGCTGAGCGGCAGGAGTGTTGCACCAAGCGCAGCACCCAATTGGAAGATCGCGAAGATCGAGCCGTAGATCCGGCCGAAGGTCGGAAGGCCGAAGTAGCGCTTGATCAGATAGCTCAGGACGTCGAACTCGGCGCCATAGACCATGCCAATCAGGATCGCGCAGGCGAAG
>Ga0214543_1001582_pt1 | contig 44235 bp, 25 predicted proteins | sample CNSS2metaG_FD_160094 | JGI IMG/M metagenome (GOLD analysis project Ga0214543, IMG submission 160094) | Root nodule microbial communities from cowpea collected in UCLA plant growth center, Los Angeles, California, USA - CNSS2 | ecosystem: Host-associated > Plants > Roots > Nodule | place: USA...
GGGGGGGGGGAAAGAGGAATAGAAGAGGTAATGATGAATCATGATGCATTGTGTGTGTGAGAGAGATGAGAATAAGGGGATTTGTTGCAAGGGCCAAGGAAGAGAAACAATAATAATGTCACAAACAAAACAATCCCTAAAAGAAGACAAGGACACCAAACTCTAAAAGCCAAAACCAGCCTCACAAAGTAGTGAAAAACTGTTAGATGTACCATGAGTCATTATTTTAAAAGATTCCATCAGAAAGGGGCAAAAAATCAAGGCCCTTGTTATTATTATCACATGGATTGGGGACAAATAGATGCCTTCATGAAGAGGGGGAGAGGGAAAGACTGACACAAATGCAATTAACCCATGAATATGAGCTTGTCATCACGTGAAAGATGCTCTTATTTTGGTAGTTGGATGGGGGGAATTTGTCTAAAGCTCTTATATAAGGTATCTTATGTTCTCTGGATCCAATAAAAACAAACTTTCCCTTCTCTAACTTTCTCCCAACTCAAACCAAGTTTCCCTCTTCACTTAACCTATTCTAAGTTCAAGCTCACCTTCAAGCTAACCTCTTTTTGTTCATAGATTCAGAATCCCTCAAACTTAAAGGTGTTTTTTTTTTAAGTAGATTTTAAATCTAACTTAACCGTTTACTTTAGTTAAGAAACCTAGCTTGATAAAGGTAGAGAAGTGTGAAAATTGGTCAAAGTAACTGTTACTGATACCACTTCTTGGATTCCTATTTTGGAGTATCTCCTGGCAATAGATTATGCTTTCCTTTGGGCATCAAACTTTGGAGGATTGGTTGGCAACTAGCTAACCTTCCACAAACCACTAGGTCAAGTAACCTCTCACCCACCACACCACCTTGTCTTTGTCACCAAGAATCAAAATTCCATATTTCCCACTTTCTATCCACCTTTATTTTTTCGCCTTCAATTGACCTAATCAAATATTTTGTTCTTGAGTTGAAATTTGAAAGATCCTTGTATTATAACTCATGATCCAACACCCCTTCTTTCCAATTCCTTGCTATCATTACTTTCATAGGAAGAAGGATTCCCCTTTGACTGCTTTTGGGAATAACATAACATAATAATAACTAACCAATACAACAAAGCTACGCCAACAATAGAATTACCATTGTGCTCTTCACTATTCTTGGAAATTTTAATATCTCACGTCCTTTCCTACCATTATTTTACTCCACAATTCATCGCTGTTAACTTATTTTATGGCTACAAATAAATAAAGCAGACCTTGTGCACACTTCACAAATGGAAGGTCACTTATTACACTAAACTCTTTCGGCCGAAAATGAGCACACTTTTTTTTCTTTTGTTTTCACCCTATTTTTTCCTTCTAATAAACACACTCAATTCAATAGTATCACATTTGGGCGTATCTTGACCTATTAAACGTGCTACATCTATCTGATTGACCAATTAGTGTCATATTGGCCCACCTTTTTCATTAAAAAAGTATAATTTATTGTTGATCTCACCCTTATCAAACAAAATGTGTAAAAATAAACTTCCATCTTCCATCTCACAAAGAGTAGTTTAATGTATTTTGGTTGGAGAAAAAAGAATTTTGAAATAAACTTTTTTAACAGTTGATGAATAAAATCCTGTCATTTATTTAAATACATAAATGAGGGAAATTAGTGAATAAGAGATGTAGTGGGGATATAAAATTGTTATGAGGGTATTTATGGGAATTGGGTTGAATGGTTTGAAGGTGTGAATTCTTTGATTGTAAGCATCCGACAAAAGCAGTGGAGATGCGGGAAACCGGAGGTAACAATTCAAACTGCATGGTTAAGATAAGAATAAGATATTATTATCAAATTCAATCAGCATTATTATATTAAGCAATCAGTAACAGTAACACTAATTATTATAATAATAATAAAGTTGTGAATCTTAAACAAAAAAAATAAATAAAAAAAAAAGAAAAAAAAAAAAGAGGATTTGGTGGAGGGAGAGATTCTTAATTCTGTTGAAGATAACTGGAATCTAACGGTTGTAAAAGGTTGTCCTTTTCAGTAATAAAAAAGCAATTGAGAAAGAAAAACAGAAACAAAAAAGGAAAAAGGCATCTTTCTCGTCTGTGCAATGTTCCAGACGTAATCTGAGGCAATATCGAGAGTGGGGTCCACTGCCCAATTGGATCCCTTATCTCTAGAAGCGTGTTAAGATTGGCCAAACCAAACACGCCCCAGCGCGTGCTTCTCACGTGCCATATGATTTTGTTTTAGAGGTATCTGGCCAGCCTGGGAGATAATAGATTAGGATTCCACAACACCACCATCTTTCTAAAACTTTCATTTCTCTGCAAAAACAAAATACTTTAATATGCAAACGTTTCTAATAATTTGTACGAATTGTACATGCTGAAAAGGAAATTAGTTCAAAACCCTAGGCCCATCTACCCTCTGTAAGATTCTTTTTCCCAAATTAAACACTCTTTTGTCTTCTCAAAATTCTAAAAATTCCCGTTTCATAGAATAGGTAGATACAAATCTTATTGCCTTTAAAACTTCTCTTTCTTTTTAACCCTTTTCATCACTTACTTTAAATTCATCTTAGAATCTAAAACTTCAAACTAAACCCATTCGTTGACTTGGTAAAACTCAATTCAATCTTTTTAATTTCAATTTATAATTAAAAAATTATTTTATTGTTCAACCAGGTTATTTTATAGAGTGTTCCACCATTAGGGTCAACTTCAAGTATTGTTTGGATCTGAAATTTTACTACTGCTTATTCTAAAAAGCGTTTGGAAATGTTAAAAAACAAAAATATATTCAAATTGTTTTTTATCTTGATTCTAATATGAGAGTATTCGATAAAACATAGAGATTGGTTATTCACAAATTCAATATGGTGGAAAAAAAAAACTATTGATTAGAAATAGTGGGCATTTTTTTTTTCTTCTGGTGGCATCTAAAATATCATGGTGAATGTACAAAATTGTCTATTGCAACTTACCAAAGTCATCAATCGATGGCAGACTAATTTCTGAAAATATCTTGGTGGATTGATTATGAGATGACTTTTTGTTTGAAAATCAAAACTAGGGTTTAAGGAATGGAAGTAGATAAGAGTCAAATCTATGGAATAAAATTTCATGAAATGCCATAATACAAGAAAATGCTTTATTAGTAACTAATTTTAGTGACCAAAAATTGTTAGTTACTATAATTACTAATTTATATACAAGTTTACAAAGTAAAAAAATTATTGATTACTAAAATAGTTACTATTATGAATAAAAAATTATAATTGGTCACTAAATTGGTTTTTAAAATTAGCTACCATAGTTTTGGCTACCAAATAAAACTGGTCACTAAAAATTAGCTACCTAAGTTTTGGCTACCAAAATAACTTAGTTACTAAATTGCTCTCTAATTAATTAGTGACAAATTTAGTAACCAATTATAATTTTTTATTTATATTAGTGACTATTTTAGTAACCAATAAATTTTAATTTTGTAAATTGGTATCTAAATTGGTCAATACAGTGACTAACAACTTTTAGTCACTAAAATTGGTTACTAATAAAATATTTTCTTGTAGTGAAGACTCTCATGTGTAAGTAGAATAAATAAAAAAGCTTTTTCTTTAGAGGTGTCTATGGTTTGTTGTAGTTTGATGAGAGAGATTCTAGTGTTTTTCCTTTATATACTTTGAATGAGTATATCACTTGTATCAATTATTATTATTATTATTATTATTATTATTATTATTATTATTATTATTATTATTATTTTACTTTTACAATAGTTTTTTAACATTAAGAAATGAAATGGAAGATATTAAATAGTATAAATTGTTGTTTTCCTAGGTCAAAAATATAATTTTGTGATTGAAGGAGAGTAATTAGGCTATTTTGGGACCACTAGAGGATTAGACACGTTGTCACCATTTATCTTTATTCTCTGCGTGAAAGATTCTCCAATATCGTTTTAAAGATTATTCTTTATGATTCCACGTTTTTTTTTTTTCAAAATTGATTCCAAAATAGTTAACTAAATATTATTTGCTGTTGAATGGATGATAAACTTATACCAAACTAATTGCTAAGCAAACTGCTAAATAAGTTGCATTACTAAAAGCCAATTCGATGATTAATGGAAAGACCCAAAGATAATTGCTTCGATGGAACAATTAATATTACGGTAAAAAAGACACTTTTTCAGTAAATAAATAGATATTCACTATTTATATATCTATATATGAAGTGAGAATTGTTGCAAGGATAAAAGCGCATTTTTCTACAGTTTGTTAAACAGCACCACACCTTTTCTATTTACACGTGGTGACTTCTTAAAAAGTAAATTAAAATGAAATTTTAATATGTAAATGAAGAAAATGCTTATAAGTGTAAATTATATATTATAGTTAGTACATACATTTCTATTAAGTAATATATCAATGATAACATAAATAAATCAACTTAAATAAAAATTTTAATTTTAAATACATAATCGATACTTAAACAATAAACTTAGCCTTCGAATCTACTTAAACATTCCGAAAATTTGTCTATAATCTTTCCAATGTCAAATTAAATATCCTTCAACTAAAATATACCAAATTGAATTTCAAGAAAGAGGAAGAATTGGAATGTTTGTGTTCAAAAGGAAGTTGCTTAAATAAATTATATTAGAAAAATTCTAATCGTATGGTGACAATAATAAAGTGTGTTTTAAGAATATCATATCTTTTACTAACTCTTTATAATATATATATATATATATATATATATATATATATATATATATATAAGAAAATTGATAGTACTATAAAAAAAACTTTATCGAAATAGGTTGTATTTTAAAGGGATTTTAATTTTTGCAAATCATATTCACTCCTTAATATCTAAAGTTTAACTGAAACTTTGGTGAACACGTATTTGTGAACCAATATAATTATTCTAATCAGATTACATATTTTATTTCATTTCTTTTTTCTTTGATATGAAATATATTTTGTTAAAAATAAGCGCTTCACAAGAATAAATAAATAAAAACCTAATGCACTTTCCTTACCTTTAGCATTTGAAATGTTTCATGGAAGTGAGTTGGATAAAAGTGAATAGGTGTGCATACAAACGAAAATATAAAGTATAATTTTGAAGTATTATTCAACATCTTAATCATCTTGCCGTAAAATTAGAACACTTCCATGTCAAAAGATACTTAATAGTTGAAGGTTTCAACCAAAATCAATTATCAATGAGGAGACTGTTCAATAATATTTTGCTAACTTCCAATTTTGATAGAAAAAAAAAAAAAAAAACAGAGGTAAGACCTACTTTCGTTCACGTGGTCGCAACTCAATAATTATGGATGAATTTCTGATAGTTAAGAATTGAGAAAAAATATGACCATATATGGAAATAAGGATTTGAACATATATAACACTTAAGAACTCCTTAGGTTTTGAGTGACATATTGAAGAGAAAAATCTATGATACTATCTTCATAAATATATCCATTGAGATTTTTAGATGGTTTAGATATTTATATCATACATTTTAATAGCAAAGTCATATTTATGTTTTAAGTATTACACTATATGTTACAATAAAATAAAGTCAAATCATTCTTTTCACCCTTCATTTTTATTTAAAAAGTCTTGATTTGGTTATTTTTTCTTTAAGTTTTTCTCTAATAATCTCCCTTTTATTTTCGTCGTTTGTGTTAATTTTTTACCACAAAAAATTGTGACATTACTTTTTTTAATTCTAGAATGGTAAAATACTATTAACTGTCGAATGTATTGATCAACTAGCACAAAGTTATTTTAATTTAACAAGTGACATTAAGTTTGAGTCCTAAAAGTGTAATTATATTTAATATTAAAAGGAAAAGTTTCATTAGATGTAATAATTGTTATTACACGCAATGGTCCTATCATGCTCAATGAAAAGTACTTGTTTTTAAAATCATCACCAAAGCTAATAAGTAATATAAAAAAAAAAAAAAAAAGTTATGGAATTAGTTTTTATTATTGACTTTTACTAAATGTTGAGCTTATTAAACTAAGATTCAACTATTGTTACATAAAATAACTTCTTTCTTATATGGGCATCGCAGATCATTCTCACATTGCTTTCACCATTATTCCTCTTAATTTTCCTACCTTGATTTTTTTTTTTTACAACATACATATTTCACATTAATTTAAACATATTTTATTTTTTCCTCTCTTTATTTAATTTTCATTTTATTTCTCTCACATCAGACAAAAATATAGATACAGAGTTCATCCCTTAGCTTTATATAAAGGACATTCTCATAAACCTAGTAAAATGAAATATATTAATTTTATAAATACTTTAAAAATATAACAAAAACAAACATTATTGAATTTTAAATTAACTGGACACACTCATTTAATTAAAAAGATAAAATTTCTCAACTAACCATTGAGCATCTGTTGGTCAACTACGTTTACTTTGAAAAAAGCATCAATTGCAACGCGAAAATATTTGAATCTATGACTTACTATTCAGCATCTTCCATGTATTTACATTATATGGATACAAATGCTTGTGAAAAAACACATAGATTTACTTTTAAGTAATTTGAAGAGATTAAGGTTTAATATAAATAATATTGTATTTAATAGAGTATGAAAATTGAAAGAAAAAGAAAGTACACGTGTTGGAATCTCCGTGAACATATATTCCACCTTTGGTAGCCTTCTCCTTCCAAAAGCAGATTATTCTTGACTTATATTAAAACCAAGATGCAAATGATGGTTCTTTCTTTGTTTTTGACAAAAGATACAAAATAGTTTAGAATATCATATTAAAATAAGTTATCATCATTTGACTGGACCAAACTATTCTTACTCATTCGCTGTAATGCATGATGGTATATTAAATATTCAAAAAGAAAATAGGTGAATCCTATTCTTAAAATAAATAACCATTATTACACTTGTTGTTTGATGAGTGAGAGAAAAAGAATCTAAATTATGAAAAGTACATTAAGAGTGTGAGAGAGAGAATTTTGAATTTTTACATTTAAAACTGTTTTTTTTCTATTTTTCTTTGATTAAACAAAAAAAATCATATTTTTCTTTAATTAAAAAAATATCATATTTAAATAAGCAATTCTCATTTAATTGAAAAAATTAGGGAAAAATGCACCTGAATATTTACATTTTATACCTTTTTGGAGCACCTCTTAGTCGTAAATAGTAGAAAAGTTTACATTTTATATTTGTTGCAAAGTTATTTCTTTTATATTTGACGAAGTTTCGTTCTTTATATTTATCAATTACAATAAACATTTCATCTTTGTAGGTCAAAACTTAAATTGCCTATTAAACTGCATATGTACTAAATACGGCAATTTTTCTTAAAGAAATAAAGTAAAAGTGTTGGTCCAATGCACGAGTGATTATATATTGGTAAAACTATTGTAATGTTTAAATTAGTAAATGAACGAATACTTTTGAAAACAAAAAAGTTAATGAACGAATAGAATAATAACAGTATTCAAAAAATAGTTTTCTATTATTAAAAAAAATATAGTTTACTTGGTCATAAGGGTGGAGAGAGAGTTAATGGATGAAGGCAGATCAACAAATTTTTTTAAATTAATATATAAAGTTATTTTATGATTATCACTAAAATGTGAAAATTGTATTAAAACTAAAAATTAGTTGAAAGGTGAAAATCAAATAAAAAAATGAAAAATTAGATTAATTCTTTTTTACAAAGCGTTCGGTCTCGATTATCTGAAGATGGATCATATACTCAAAGATAAATATCAAATATTCAAAAGTGACCTAAAATTTACGAGTTCAACAATTGATATAAATTCGTCCTTATTTAGTTTAAATTTTATAAAAAAATAAAAAAAATTAGATAGTAATTATTATCTTTGTAATATTTATTTTTTGTTATTATCTTTGTAACCATAATATTTTCATGTTGTGAGGAATAAAAAAATAAAAACAATTTGTAATCGATTTGTCACTACAATATTTTATAGTTTAGACCACACTAAATTAGACAACGATTATACAAATGTGGCTTAAACATATAATAAACATTTTTATAAATGTTGTATAAATATTATGAAAAATCATATGATTATATAACTATTGCTTTAAACTATGTGTGCAAAACTAGTAAAAATGTGGTCTAAAAATATGGGTGAGGTCTAAAATCAACCTAAAAATTTGTTGTCTATTGTGAAGATTTTAAGCAACGGTTTTAAAAGTATTGTCGTACTAAAAATTGTTGTTTATTACCTATAGTTACACTCACCTATACCACACCTAAAAAGTTGTGGTCTAAACATCTTTACACCACGATTTTTATAATTTATATCATAATTTTATGTCGTTGTCTAAAGTAATTTTTGTTGTAGTGGGTCTATAAATAAAATACTAATTTTCACCGTTAATGGACAAAATTATTTTGACCTAAGTGTTTTTTTATTTTAAGTCAAGAAAGTTCTCTACATATTTTTTTTTTCGGTTTAAGTTTAAGGCCTACAACTTCTTACCAGAACAAATTGGTGCCCACCGTGGGCCGAAAATGAGATTCTAAAGACGAATCCTCATTCCCCTTAGACTTTAAATGGGGGGTTTATGTTCTGGTATGTCAAATAGTCTACATCGCTTAGGAGTCGAAACCAAATGCAGTTTAAATACTTATTCCTCTTTCCACCCTTCGTCGCCTTTTAAGGATAAAACCGTGACGGGACTCTAGGCTCCAAAGCGAACAATACCTCGGAAACGCAGTGATTAATCCTAATGATAATATCAGGCTTATGGTCAGAAATATGCTTTATATAATATAATTTTGACACTTACATAAGTAATGATTATTTTATCTCTCTCTCTTTTAAGGGAGTGCTTTATATATATATATATATATATATTCATGAAGAAGTATTTCAATTTTTCTCATTAAGTGGTTTTAAACTCAAATGAATCTTTCTCCTTTTTTCATTATCATCTATCAAGTTGGGATGTTGACAAGTTGAAAATATGTTTCATGTAACATTAATGGTTCTTCTCTTTTTTACGTAACTTCTCTGATAATAAACAATACTTATCTCTTTGGGTTGCATAACTTCTTACTTCAAATAGTGATAAAAGCACATATTGTACTAAGTAGGTATATAGTTGGGTCAGAGTTGACATATGTTTATGTAAAAAAATATTGACAAATAATTCAATTTTAACTAGAATCTCAAAAGATGATTGAATGAAGCTTATGTAGCTTGTGTTTAGCATGGATCTTTTAACAACATATGTTGTGAGGACATTTCCTGCATCACAATATTAAACTTTATGAATATTCTTTAAGTTCATATCTACTTAAGGTCTTTAACTGTACTTATCGTTTAATCATCAATATTTCTTGTCAGATGAAGCACATGCACTAATGATTTATACAACATCTATCAAATGCAATTTATTCATTCTTTAAGCTTTGTTGTGTCAAGTATGAAAAAAAATTACACAAAGGGGTGTGTGGGAAGGGGGGATGTTTGAATTGTGTTTTAAAATTTTTCATAATTTTTCGCTTGTATCGTTTGTTCAAGCACAATTAGATGATATGTAGAGATATAAGATGATATATAAAAAAAATTCACAAGTTTGATTTTAGCTTTTTTTTCTTTCTTTCTTTTGTTAGTTAAACAATTATAACATGCAAAATAAAATATTAAAGAAAGAAAAAATACTCAATATTTGTGTATACTAGTTTGTCTGATCACACATACTATGTCCAATTCTTGATCAACCAATCAAGTTCCATTAAGTAGGTTAACATTTCATAGTACAAGTAAGTATTCTTTTCACCAAGCCACTTTTCACTCCTGGTTAGAGTATTCTTTTAGCTTAAAGTCATTCCTTCATTCAAGTATTCTTTCTATAAGTTACTTCTAGCTTGATTAAGTATCTCTTTGCTATTTTGTTGGGATGAATACAAACAATGTTCTTACAAATCCTGTTAGTGCAAGGAGAAAATTCAATAGAGTTTTGACACTTGTAAGTAATGACTATTCTTCGTATTCTTCTTTAAGGAGTGTTTTTGTTTATATAGGCTCATGAAGAAGTAACCTTTATTTCCGTTGAGAAACTTTAGACTGAAATGAATGTCTTCTTCTTCTTCTTTCCACTTTTTCTTGTTGAGTTCGGACATTGAAAAACATTTAATGTTCTCCATGAAACACTAATTGCTCTCTTCTTTACATAACTTCTCTAATAGTTGACAATATTTATCTTTTTATGTTGCATAGCTTTTTACATCAAAGAGTGATAAAAAATGCACACTATTTAAGACAGATAACTTGGCCAGAGTTCACATATGTTTGTGCTAGATAAAGTTGGTTGACATTTCATCTTTAGCTTGAATCCCAAGAAATATTTGAATGAAGCTTGAATTTGGTGTGAATCTCTTGATGACAGATGGTAAAGACATTCTTTGCATCATAGACTTAAGCTTTACAAGTATTGTTTGAATTCATGTCAGCTTAAAGCCTTGGATTGTACTTATCATATGATTGATCAACATTTTCTTATCAGACAAACCCAAGAGAAGGTGTCTAAACCTTTGCAAGAAAGTCAGTACTGCCTTTTTTTTATTTAAGAAAAAATAACTTGTAATCCTATATTCAAATACTAACACATGGTATGTGAATTATTTTGTAATGAAGAAAGATCGAGTGATGATTTAATGTAGGAATAGGAATTGGAAATTGAAATTAATCTTTATATTGTCAAGAAACCAACATAAAAGGAACATGAAGTTCTCTTATACCATTTATTTACTATTCCTATGATCATAAGATTGACTGTACAAAGCTTTAGACATAGGTGTAAGATTGAAATCCTGGAATAATACCTCATTGCCATGAGTAAGATGTGTTATTGAAACGTTAACCAAAATAAGATTAAAGTCTTAGGCTCAACGATTCAAACTATCACGAATGGTACTGGTGAACTTTGCTCGATTTGGAAAAATTTCATGATCCTTAAAATGCGAGATCACGACTTAGAGGTCATTGCCCAAGGTTTGGACAATCTTGTCATGGTATTCTTTCCCATCCAAACTGGAACGATTAAGCATGTAAGGTGTTATATGAATCTTTTGGCGGTCTTTGGTGACAAAGATGAAAGAGAAAGTAAAAACCCTCGCCAAGAATCAAAGAAATATGCTTTTTGAATTATCAAAATCAGCACACAACATCCATTGTCGATAGAGTAGTGGAGTATCCTCTAATGTGATCAAACACAATGGCTTGCTTCCCAACGTCAATAGTGTAGACTGAAGAAGAAACGTTTAAGTCTTACAACACTACAAATAATCATGTAAATTGTGACAATTGTTTTTATATATTATGACGATTTGAACCATCACAATTTATGATAGTAGCAATTTCATGGACCACTATTAATTTTGTCAATACAAAGTATAATATGACGGTTTGAAATAAACCACCACAACAACCGTCATTTTATATGTATACGTCATTTTATACGGTGTATACGTATAAAATAACGTTTTTATAAGTGTAAGTTACCATAGTTAAAACTATTCTCTATAAACAATTTCAAAATAACTAGTGACACTTTGAAATACTATTATTCTCATTGTATTTTGACATTTTCAACTATGGTAATTTAAATATTATATTATTTATAGTTATTCACCCGTATTTATAATTTTTGTAATATAGGAAAATTTACTTTTTATAATAATAAATAAATAAAAATATGAATTTATAAAGTGATAAAAAAAATCAATGCGACAATAATGTAACTGTTATAAAGCATGTATAATATTTAATCTATAATAAGTTTTAAAGTAACCTTATTTATGATCTCTTAATAGATCTCCTTAATTACACTTTTAACATTTAAGGAGTTTTACATCAACAAAAAAGAATATAAACAATATAATTTATAAGAATTAGCATGTTACCATCATTTTTACAATTAAATATAGTTTTAAAATTTTTATTTGGTACATATTATCTAATAATAAATTTTAGTTATAATATTCTTAATTCATGTTAATAATAACAAAACAATAAATTATTATTTAATTAGGTTCCTTAAATAGTTTCTGTCTCAAAATAATATGAACTAGAAGAATATTAAATTTTTATCACAACATTTTAAATTCAAATTATTATTATTATTATTATTATTATTATTATTATTAGTTTGAGATAAAAAAAATCATTTATTTGAACACTTGTTCTATTTTATTATTTTTCGTTTAAGTTTCTAAAATTGGAAGAGCTCTGTGTAGTATTTAATAAATAAATAAATAAAAATGACGAAGGAGGCAAAAAGTAGGATAAAAACATTTGATGAGTCTCATAAGATGTAGAAAAAAGAAGAGATTTTTATTTTCTTGAATGTTGTGTGTGGTTTATTTAGAAAAAAAAAAAAAGAATGTTGATGTAAAGTTAGGAAATAACAGAAGAATGAAAATAAAAGGCAATGGGTTTAGAGAGATGTTGGATTAAATACGCGAGGACCCGAAAGTGACTTTTAAAACCTTCGTCGTTGCTCTCGTCTAATTCTCTCTTTCTCTTATTTCTTATTTCCGCAGAATCTTGGCGTTCTGAAATTTGCCTTCACATCGAACCCACTTTCCTTATTTTCTCTTTACCATTCGGAATCTCACTCTCTTCCTTCCTCATCCTATTTATTTCTTTATTTCCTTTCCTTCACCCTCTCCTCCCTCACTGTTTCTTCATCTTTTTCTTCTCCTGCAAACAAAATCTGAATCTGAAGGGGCCACCAGAGAAAACACGATCCAATGGGTTCGGTTCCGCCAGAACTGAGCTTGGATTTAAGACCCTCCTTTGTCCCCAAAACCATCACAGATTTCCTCCGCCACCTCTCTTCCGCCACCGACAGGCTCGCCACTCTTCACGATTTCCTCGCTCGCTTGGAAGACGAGCTCCGCAAGATCCACGCCTTCAAGCGCGAGCTTCCTATCTCCATGCTTCTCTTAAACGACGGTTAGTTCACTTCCGTTTATGTCTTTTTCCTTTCGCTCTCTTCTTTCTCCTAATTCACACTCTTCTCTTTCTTTTCCTTTCTGCCACAGCAATTTCACTCCTCAAGACGGAATCGCAGAAATGCCGGCCGCGTGATTGTCCACCGGTCTTGGAGGAGTTTATCCCTTTGAAGAAAGAACGTGATCAGAATGAAGGAAATAACTATAATCATAATGACATGGATAACGAATGCAGAGATAAGAAGAATTGGTTGAGTTCGGTTCAGCTTTGGAATAACAGTACTACTAATAACAATGCATCTGATCGGAAACAACACCACCAACAACAACTTCATAAATTAGAAAATAAGGTAGAACGACTAAAACACACGAAAACCTCGATGCAGTTAGTTCTGTTGTATTGTTTGTACTTCTAGTGTTGTTGCTTTTCCCATCACAATTTGAGCGGAGATCACCTAATTAAACTTGGATATATTTATGAGGATGCTGAGATTTTTGACATAAAAATGGAAAGAAAGTAATACGTGGATGCACAGAGTTTTTTTTTTTTTTTTTTTTTTGCTGATTATACTTGTTCAAGCAAACAGGGAGTAATGCTAAAGAGTGATTTTTTTGTTGGTGATGACAGAAAATTGAAGAGGGGCAATCTGTTGGTGAGGATCCTTTTCAGTCGTGCAGCAATAGAAATGGAGGAAGAAGGGCTTTTATGCCTTTCTCCAGGTACTCTTCTTCTTCATCTTCTGTGCCGGTGGCAACAGCGGGACTGGGTGCTGCAACCAAAGAAGAGAAGGAAGAGAGTGTTATGAATAGGCTTTCTCTTCAGACCCCTTCTGTGAAAGAGGGGTGTGGTTCAAGGGGATCCAGAAGCAGTTCCAACAGGGCTGTTTCTTCTTCTCCTCCTACGGTGCACCCCAGTTTGAGGGCATCATCGCTTCAGCAGACTGCCAGGAAACAGAGGAGATGCTGGTCCCCTGAATTGCACAGACGATTTGTTAATGCTTTGCAGAAACTAGGAGGTTCTCAAGGTAAGAAGTTGATTTTTTATTTGTTTGTTGTTTATTCAATCTTGGTATGAAATTGAATTTTGATCTATGTATATTTCACTTTCTTAATCTAGAAATGTCATGTTACTTTATGTTTCTGATACCGATTTTCATAATAAAAGACTCAATTTTTAATCAATTCAGATACAATAGGTCAGTAGAAAAGTCCAAGAATTGATGCTGGAATTTGTTGAAATTATAGATGTTGGTTGAAGTTAGGTAGTGTTTGTTCCGTTAGTTCACGTGTAAAGTTGTTACTTAAAGTTAGATGAGGAGACAGATGGCATAGGAGTTTACAAATGTCGTATTATCTGTCAATCAGCAGGTTCATTAGGCCAAAACTAAAATATTGATCTCAGAAAACACGGATTTGAAAGGGCATGTTATACTGAACGTTGCTTGGTTCATTTGTTCTGTCAATTGCAGCAGCAACACCAAAGCAAATTAGAGAGCTGATGCAGGTTGATGGCCTGACGAACGATGAAGTGAAAAGCCACTTACAAGTGAGTTTTTAGCAAAGATTTTTGATGTGTGATGGAGTTTGGATTGGGATTGATGATTGGTTATGTATGATTGCAGAAATACAGACTTCATACGCGGAGAGTTCCAGCAGGAAGTGGTAATCAGCCAGTTGTAGTTCTTGGAGGTTTGTGGATGTCTCAAGATCAGTACAACGACTCCTCAAAAGTTAGCAGTTCAGGGTCAGGTTCTCCTCAAAGTCCCCTTCATTTGACTGCAGGGTCTCGAGGAGGAACGTCCCCAACGGAAGGTGACAGCATGGAAGATGATGAAGATGCAAGATCCGAGAGTTATAGTTGGAAAAGTCATATGCACAAACCTGGAAAAGTTGATGTATAGGATACTACTCTCCACCATGAATTTTGCAGATAAAAGTATACATGGGAGGAGTTTTACGACTACATAAGAATAATACATGATACATATAAAAGAGGGTAAACGAAAAGAGGCTGTTGGAGTTTCTGAAGGTTTAGCTTGCCTTCTATACTGCGTGAGTTTTTCATATGAGACTCCCAATTAAAATATCCTTTCCCTTCACTTTCAGAAGCTGGGCATTTTTTCCATACATTAAAATTCTTTCATTTCTTTCTTTTGTCACGAGAACTCTCTGACGCACCGCAAGAAATTAATCAGTCCAATATTTAGATGGGTCTCTGCAAGTTTGTTGGCTGGAACATTGGCTTCTCAACTCACTCGAATGTTTCTTTCTCATACTTTTATTTGCACAAATATTTCACTTCACAAATTCAGAGATATACTTTTAACAATCATTCCTTTTCTCCTCGTACATTCTTTTCTCTCGCATCAGCTAGTTCTGTGCAGAAAACTGGACCATAATTGTCTCTGCCATTTCAATATTGTGCTCTGGCTGTCACTGCACTGTGTCAAATCAGTACAGCCCCTTCTAAAAGCAAATTTTATTTCTCGCTGTCTTTCTTGGGTTTGAGAAACTGCGGCTGAAAGATATGTTTTTTTTTTTTTCCAATAATCTTTTATGTAAAAAATATTATAACAGTAAAAAAATTTATAATTCCAAATAACGATTTCGAAATTAACTTTATTTAAACTATAAAATCCATTTACTTTACAAAATGCAATTTTTTATTTTTCTTAAAATGAATTTTAAAGCTTTTGAAAAAGAACTTCAGTACAAAGGTAGAATTGCATGAACTGATTTTGATGACAGAAAATATGATTATTTCTTAAAATAAATAAGCAGCCGCACCCTGTATAAGAATTACATATTTTTGGTATAAAATATGAACGCGAAAGAAAAATAATCAAGACCCTCGTATTATTGAAAGAAAAAAATTGAACGATGCAAACTAATTATGAAAAATACATGAAAGTAATTTGATTTGAAAATAACTTCATTTAATCTTCACTCATACTTATTACATTGTTTACTCGTTAAAGAAAATATTTTCTTAAAGATTTTTATGAAAAATAATTCATACTGAATAATATAAAATTTTTGGAAAAGATAAGTAAGTAGTAGTTACTCTTTAACTGTACCGAATCACCGAATTGTAAAATAAAATTACTTTTCGAGCAACGATATTTAACTACTTTTAAATTTGAAAATAAAAAGTATTAACGTTTGATTCCAATTCTTAAATATAAATAAAACACTCCTCTTGAGGTGCAAATATTATGTTTATCCTCATTTGATGGTTTTTTGATTTATGTTATGGTTGTTTCTCATGACTTTATTTTCGTCAAACATATTAAAGTATTCTAATTCGGCAGGCAATAAATAACTTTTTCCTATGGTCAAAATATGAAGGTTTTTTCTCAAATATAATTTCTTCCACTCAAATAAATCTTGGAATCAAACTTAACATATAACATTGGAAAATGTCAAATAATTCAACCCAAACCAGCAAACGTTAATGTGAATTATCTAGTTAATGATAAAGTAACAAAAAAATAATAAAACTAAATCTATGTAAAGTATTAAAAATTATAAGAACTTAGCATATTCTGAGGTGAATTCGTATAAAAAACCTTGAAGATACGACTGCCTTTGATGCATGCATAAAAAAAAAAGGTTTTTCTTTCACAATGCATGGATAAGTTGTTATTATTATTTTTTTAATTTTGTTTAATGTTTTAATTAATTTTTCTTTTCCGTTGTCGATTTATCTTAACAGAGACTAATTTTGGTCATAACATGATGATTATGATGATTGATTATTCGACTAGTTTTCACGTTCCTATCTAATCAAATTTGTTTCATGTTTTAGTTTTAGCATATCAAACCTACCCAATGTACCAAAAAGAAAAAAAATCAAAGCAACACGTGTCAAACTCTAAGAACTGTTTCCTAATTTGTTGTGTTCCTTCTTCATTCATTATTGGATTAGCTATGATAAATATTGAGCCGTTCAATTTGCATCTCCCTAAGTCATCTTATCTTGTAAAATTATTTCATGTCATTATCTCCGAAGATACTATATCCAACCTCATTAATGATGGGTTGTTCTTATATTTAATTTAATAACAACTTTAATAATTTAAAACAGGTTCATAAATAGTGTCTCCAAATTCTTCCTAATAATAATAATAATAATTAATATTTCTCATTGATAAAAACTGTTGGTTAAAGAAGTACATTAAGTTTTAAATTGCGTTTGATTGCAATCAGTATTTTAATTAGTCAAAGGCTTGAACTTGAAACCTCATTTTGTCCTTTTACCTAACCCTAGTATCCCACATGGGAGAAAATAAAAACGTCAGCTATTAATGTTTATCAATTATGAAGGATATAGGTTCATGCATGCCAAAAGAGTCACTTTCAGAAACAAAATTATAGTGGAGAATCTCGCTAACAAAATAATGAAGGAGCCCACAGTGATATTCATTCATAATTATGGTGTGCATTGGGTGTTTGGTGAAATGCGTGAGTGAAAATGATAGAATCCCCTTCGTTATCTTTACACCTTCTAAACCAGGTTCAGCTTATCCAACCAACTACACCATAATTTTAAATATATCTGCTTCATTTCAAAACACATTTTTATCACATCGATATGAATCACACAACATCATTACCTTGTCCTTTTGTTTCCTTTTTTCCTTGTATCAACAAAAATATCTACCTCAATCAAAATTTTGATTCTCAAAAAAAGAAAAAATATCTATTCATTTTTTCCTCTATATCTCTCTATTCACATATAAAGGTTTAGAAGTTATGCAATATGATGGTCTCACTGGTGCTGATAGTTAATGACATTGTTATTTTATCCCAAATGACCGTAATACTTTTTTTATATCTCACTATTTAAGAGACCAATATTTCTCTATGTATAATAATTTTGTATTTGATTTTTTTTTATGATTGTACACATTTTAATATACCCATTTTATGTCACTTCTGCTTTTTTATGTCATAAAGTATAATTCAATGATAGTACAATAATTATTTGTTTGAACTTTTATGCATTTTGTGATTATATATATTTTGCATTTTTAAAAACCTAACTTGCATTGTGTTACATCTCAGTTTTTATTTTATTTTACAATACTGATTCCAAATATTTCATCTGTAAAACATGTGATGATATAAAAAATCATCAACTTTTACCCAAAAGTTATTTTAGTTTCCCATTATTTCCAACCAAAGTTTACTATTATATATCCCATATGCCTTACACCCGTTCACGTGAAAAGTTTCAATTTCTCTCTCCAAAACTAAAATTTAAAGTCATCTAATTAGATTTCAGAAAATCTTAACAATATTCTCTTGTAGACAAAGTGAAAAAAAAGATGCATATGATGACTAGGGTTAGTTTATTGCATTAATATGAAGAATGGCCAATCACATGGAAGATAATATGCAAGAATATATCTGGTGTGGTGTGGTGTGGTGTGGTCCTACAAGAGAAAAAAGGCTTGTTGAGAAAGATTCTGTGTATGAAAGAAGGAAATGGCAGGAAGAGTCCACACGGCCAGATGCGTTTGGCGAAAAGGCCAACCACCACCCACCAATACACAATAAATTTTATATATTCATTTTTTGACCTAATTTGCTTCTCTTGTTTCTGTCCCTCTCTGCAATTTCCTCAGAATCTTCTGAATGTGATGGAACATGAACAGGAGACAAATTTCTTCATAAGCCTCCTTTTGTGTAATCATTTTTTAATCTCAAATCCATTGCTCTCACTCTGGGACTTCTTTTTAAAATCTTGTTCAGATTTTATTCCTTCTAACTACAGGTTTTTATTCAATATTTTAAAATCTTCCTGACTGAATTATTAAACTTGTGCAATTTATTTTATTAAATGTTAAATCAAATTTTTGGCTTAATTTAATTTCATCTTTTGCCCTCCGATTTCAAAAAATGTAGTGGATCCGAGGTTTTTCTTGTGCATTTCAACTTTAAACTCACACAATTTCTTGAATTGTTGTCTAAGGTTATCGTCAATTGATAATTTAACAATACTTAGAATTACCTTAGCATTCTAATGTTGATATGCAGTACTAATATTGTTGTTGACATGACACTTGCACCTTTTGTTTTTAAAAGATTATTACGACTTTTCACTTTTTAAGTTTTGTTGATGTTAAAATCTTAGAAGAAATCATCATCATTATCTTTTTTTTTCTATTATGAGATATAAAATTATGCATGCACATGTATTACAATATTATTCTATCTTCTAATATATTTTTAGAATTTTAAAATATCTCACTCATCTATTAAAACACTTATTCACGTGTAAAATAATATGATCATACATATCAAACAAAAAATAGAGTAAGTTAATATTCAAAAATAAAAACATGCAAATAATATTATGTAAATACATATAATCACATCATTTCCATGCATACAGTAACATAAAAGTAATCATTCGTTACTAAATTTTCATTTGATTTAAAAATAATGCACATAATAAAAAATGAGTGGTGACATATTTGTAAATAAATGAACAATATTTACATCTTATCCATAACAATTAAACTTAAAAGGATGTTTTTATTTCTAATCCTTGTAGATCCAATGTAAATTTACATCAAAGAAGGAGAACCCCGACGTATTACGCTGATCCTATAAGTGTTCCATGATTGTCATGTGCTAATGCGACAACTTTTGCTAATAGCTTTTTGTGTCATCTTACCTACTCCTATTAGAGATCTTATGTAATGTTTGAGTTTGTTCTTCAATGACATATGAAAGAAAGTTATTGACCCTTCAATAATAGAAGATTTGAAAAAGAGGCAATCACAAATTGTGTCAATTGAAAATTTATTTTCTCCGTCATTTTTTGATACAATGGTGCATTTGATAGCCCATTTAATAAGGGAAATTCAATTATTTGGTCCGATTTATTTGAGATGGATGTACCCAATTGAGAGATACATGAAGATCCGAAAAGAATGTGAATAATTAATATTATTGATGGAGGAGCTCCTTCCGAGCTATATTAGTCAAGCCAAGATGGAGGCCTCCAAGGGAGATGGTGGTGCACAAGCTATGGAAAAGGGTGGTGGCCAGAGCTGGACAAAATGAACTGAACTATTAAAAACTACAATGAACTAAAAAATAGTTCGTCTGAGATTGAACTGAAAAGCACTTCAGACAAACTGAACTGAACTACTTTTTTTTTCTAAAATTGAACTGAACTGAACTGCATTGAACTATAATATGAACTAAACTGAACTGCTATAAACTGAATTTTCGAACTTCACTATTTTTGAACAAAACTGCACTACTTTTGAACTGAACAACACTAATTTTAAACTGAACTACACTAATTTTGAACCGAACTACACTATTTTTAACCTAATTGCACTAATTTTGAACCGAACTAACAATTTTTGAATCGAACTGTACTATTTTTTAACCAAATTGTACTAATTTTGAATCAACTACACTATTGTTGAACCAAATTGTATTATTTTTTAACTGAATTGCAATGATTTTGAACCGAACTACAAGATCCTCAACCCCTTGATATTGATCATAACTTTTAAAGATGACAATAATTTTGATTTCAAACCACTTACCATGCTAGATTCAAATATATAATCAATGAAGTAATTAACAAAATCCAACTTACTCATAGGGTCGATCACAACAACAATCAATAATCACATATTAATTCCATTAGGATTTCCCCAATATTTGTCACACTTACCCTTCATCTTCATTGCCATCAATCTTATGCTCACATCACTACTTTAAGAATATTGTCGAATCCTTTTACCAATTCCAAACACCTCCTTCATATACATATGACTAGTGACATAAGAAGAACAAAAAAGGCACATGGTAGAGTCATAAAACATCTTTAAGAATGGAAGAACATACCTTGCATATTCCCAATCCTCTTTTAATGGAACACCACAATTACTTTTGGCCATTTCAGCACCAAATTTCTTATCTTGCATATCTAGCAAGACAAATGCATCTTTGTAAGCTTGCCTCTAACATTAAATAAGTTGAATTCCATCTGGTTTCAACAATAAGGCAAACAAGACCTTTATAAGAAATTCCCTCTTGTTCAACACACACCTTTAATGTAGCAAATCTAGTTGGAGAAGATTTCACATATTTAACTACACTCTGAATTTTTGAAATTGAATCTATTATCTCTTTTAAACCATCCTTTGCAATCAAACTTAATATATGTGCACAACAACGCATATGGACATACTAAGACAAGACAATTCCATGATAACATCCTTCTTTTGAGGTATTGGACCCCAACATCATTTGCTATAGCATTATCCACAGTGACATTAAGGAATCACTTCAACTCCCAGTTATTCAAACAAGCGTCAACATGTTTAGCAATGAGCTCCCTTGAATGACCTGTTATTTGAGAAAAATTCAAAAATTTCTTTTAAAGCTTCAAATCATCATCAATAAAGTGAGTTGTTAAACTCATGTAGTTTAAGTTTTTGATTGAAGTCCATGTGTTTGTAGTTAAGCAAACCCTCCCACACTACATTGATAGAAAAATTTTCAACTTTGTTTTTTCCTCTTCACAGAGTTGCCACATTTCACGCCTTAATTTAGTGCAGGATGGGACCTCAAATCCTGGCTACAAGGACCAAACAAAGTCACGGAAGTCCTCATCTTTCACAAATCAAAAAGGAAGCTCGGACTTCATAAACATCTTCACCAACTTTATTCGGGATGCAATTTTATCAAATTTAGAAATAGTTGATGAATGGCCAACATTAACCCTTTCTATAGTTGATGATGAGAGTTTTTGCCTTTTGAATGCTTCTCTATTAGGATTTGCTTTGCATCTCATCAAATGATTCCTCAACGCACATGTTCCATCCAAATATTTAATCAAATCACCACAGTAATTGCATTTAGCCTTCTTTTTAGAAACAGACTTTTGTTTAGTAAAATGTTCCCACACATCTGATCGACCTTTAGTATGCTCAGTTGATGATGTAACAATACAAAGAGGTAAAGGATTAATTCCAGAAGTAGCTGGTGTGAGAGTTTCAACGGTTTTTGATAATGTAAAATCCATCTAATCCATGTGATAATAACTGAGTGTTTGGGAACTGTGTGATAGATGTAGAGATCTACCAGAGAAGACAACTAAAAAGGTCACTAACAAAACAACAAAAAAGGATTAAGTGAACTACTCAATCTGAAATTAACTCGAGCGGGAATACTATAATGGACTATAGAAGCATTTCTTTCCAACTATATGCTCCAAATAACCGCAAATAGAGAATAAAGCAAAAGCCTTTTTAGCATCTATATCAGAATTAACAAAGAAATACTAGAGATACTTGGGGAAACCCATTTTTTACTTACAGATAATGAAGATCAAGGTGCCAAAGAAAAACAACTTCTCATTTACTCCATTCGAAATAAAAATCATGAAAAACAAAAAGAAAATTGCCCAAATCATAAAAGCGAGAAAGAGCTAGCAATTTTTCAATGTTACAAATTAATACAAAACTAAGGAAACAAGATATTTAAGAATAGGAGAAGTCAAGTACCAAACAAAAAATGTCAACTTGCATTTGACAAAGTAAAGTTCTAAGCAAGGAGAAACTTGTGTTTTCAACTGTGATTGATGTTTATAGGTAAGCATCAATTAACATGGGTCATATTTTGAGACAAAGATATTAGGTTTATTCTTTCAAACTTGTGTTTTCAACTGTGATAATTACATGAGCAGAATAAGTGAATCAAAATGCTTGATGGTAAAGTGTGTTACTAATAGTCAAAAGTTATCTATTCTAGGACCAATAACACTAGGGGTGTACATAATAGGCCAGTGTGAAATAGACATACAAGACATTTATACACTGCAAAACTCAGTAAATAGCATATATAGAAGTAAATCCAATTAGAAGAAACATCACTAGAATAAGTAATCACAGTCCAGAGAACTTGATTTCCATAAAGAAGAATTGTTTTTCAATAACCATAGGCATATGTCAATCCTAGAGAGATAGATGTTTCTCATACTAAAGATATGAGTACAACAAAATTACTTACAAGTACATACGAAAAAAGTAGACATCCACCATTAATGATTAAAAGCTATAGTATTGAGAAACTATAAACACCCAATCACCATCACCACTCTAAGTTACAAAACAAATCACTTTGAAATTAGCCAATTATAAGGGTGATAGGGAAAATGTAGATACTAACTTGTTTCAGCAAATCTACCTCTGATTAATATGGTGACCAATGCAACAATAATGATAATTAGACATAAAATGTTCATTGCCATTTAATACTTTCAATGCTCTGGTGGATGTATTAAATTCATAATTCACCTGAAATTGACAAAGATAAGTTAGTGGAGTATGTTGAAACTAATAGAAGCTTGTACCATAGAAAATTTATCAAGAGGTGGATAAAATAAACAATCCATCATGTTAATTTCTAAATCAAAGCTAGCTTGAAAAGTAGGTTAGCTTGAAATTTATCAGGAAATTTTGGGCTTTTCAAGATCAGAGCTAGCTTGAAAAGCAGGTTAGCTTTCTAAATTCAGTAGTTTGTAGTCACCATTGACATTGACGTTATGCATGGGTGTTAGGAAATGCTAGATCCCTTCCTCATATGCTTTTGCATAAATTTTATTAAGCCATCACAGTTTGGCCCAACACACTTAGGTCCATGAATTAAAAGTCAACTTTAGTATTAAAATAAGATTACAAGATGTTTGTAAGGAACTTTCAATTTCCTCAATGTATAATCATCCTCTCACCATCCTTGGGTCTGAACATCTTATGAATGCTAGTTACTTTCTTTAGAAATAACATGCCAAATTTAGAGGAATATACATCTTCTTAATTCTCCATGTCAAGTGGTAGACCAATAATTACTTGTCATTCGCCATAAATGGCAGGAATGCTGAAACTAATCAAACAAGCTAAAAATTTAGTGGTATATGATGATGGGGGCTTCATCACTAAACCTCAGATTATTGAAATCAATTCTAAGATGAAGTAAGTAGTGAAGTAAAGAAGTATCAATTAATGGGTCTTTGTTGTCTGAACGAAAAAACCCTAAAATGTAAATGTTCTTTGGAAAGCAAAAAACAAAGTCAAAATTTCCTAAAATGTAAACATAAGAATTGGTGCTCAAAGCAAAAAAGCAAACACTCTCACAAGAAGAAGTTAGATCGAGAAACCTAGAATCTTACGACATTGATGCAACAAAGAGCAGCAACGACAATGCAGTGGACAATGCGAGACAGTGGACCAATTGTGATTTGGGCAGTTTCTATTATTGGACAACAGTTTCAATTATTAGGCAATTAGTCGAACTTAATTTATAGGGGTTCAATTTTTTAAAACTGAACCATATAATAGTTCAGTTAAGATTTTATTATGTGTGATTCAGTTATTTTAGTTTAATTTTCTACAATTAATCCAATTCAATTAACTATGCCTAGCCTTAGTGGTGGGTTTCTCAATTTTATGATGTTTGGGGTGGTGAGATGGTAGCTCCTCCTCCAAGCTATATGACTCAAGCAAGGGAAGAGGTTATGGTGGTGTTTAGTGTATTCTTAAGAGATGTTGGGCCAACTCAAGAGGAGAGTGGCTAGAGGAGACCAGATGGGGTCCTCTAGCTTTTTGGTGACCTAAATGAGTAGTATGACACAATTTTGACAGCATAACATTACTCAATACATAGGTGAAAATACATGGGAGGAGACTTTTATTTATTGAGTAAGGTGTCTCCAAAGTAGACCAAATACCCTAAAAATGTTACCTTGCACCAAATCCTAAAAATCTCATTTTGGTGAAGGGAAGCATGACATGTGGCACTCTAACTTTTAGCAAAACTCTCCACTCCTAGAGTGCCATGTGGAAAGCCACTTTAGCAAAAGTTCACCACTAGGAAAGTGACACATGGCCACTACGTACCTTTGTAAGAAAATTCTCCACTAAGAACTTGCCATGTGGCCACCATGTTTCCCTACCAAGCTAGGGTTACAAAATTAATCACCTAAGATTAGCTTAAGCTAGGTGTAAACATTGCCCAATAACTTAAGCAAGATTATTCAAAAATCCTATACTACTTAGCCCATAATACCAGACATAAAATAAATCCTACACTACATGACCTTTAATACAAGGTCTAAATATTCCTAATCTACTAGAGATACTCTAAAATGGCCTTATAGATAGAGCTTTGCTTCACCTTGTATAAATGACTCCAACTCTTCTTGAAAGTGTTTGGCCATGGCTACGGGGTATGCCCTTAATTGTCCACAAGCTTCAATTGTAGAGAGGTACATTATAGAAGAAACAATTGAACTATGCTCAGGTTATATGTTAAGATGTGAACCAATAGGGGTTTCTAAGAGTCGACTTGAAGGGAGTTGTGAAGGTAAGTGTACTTGAATAGTGAAGATTAAAAATGTAAGTAAAAAAGAAGTTGAACAAGCACATTTGTATATCTTGAATGACATTGATTAAGTTATTCCTTACATGTCACAACACATTGATGAAATTGAGTCTGTACACCCACGTATGAATGAAAAATAGGCATTTAATGAACATAACAACTTTCTTACCTTGGTTTAAGAAAAAAAGTTTACTCTCAACCTAACATTGCTAAAACTCTAGTGAGACTCGCTCGTGGGTCTAACAACGATGTGATCATATACGATGAGTATTACATATTCAACTTCTCTTTCTATTCAAAGTTAGAATATTACAAAATTAGAGTTCAAAACAATAGTGTCACCATTCAAGTTGAGGATATGTATTTTGCTAATTCAAAAGACAAAATCCAATTATAGTATTTGTAAGTTACATCGAAATCATATAAGACATATGTGTTCTTTTTAATTAAATTAAATATTCAAAATTTTATATACTTTTAAAATTATTTAAAAATTTATTATATAAATTAATTTTTCCATATTTTAAAATAATTATTTAGTTGATCATGTAACATTTTGAAGAGTATTACACTTACATAGTATACAGTGGCAAGTATAAGACCCAAAGTCAATGGGAGCAAGTAGAAATTATTTGGATCTCAATCCAGTAACTTTTTAAAGTAAAAGTAAAGAATTAGGGGGGAGGGGGGATTAAGGGGGGTGTTGGTGAAAGCACGTTAAACTCACAAGAGGGAAGATGATTCATTTTATTCAATAATTATCTGTTTTAAATATAGATCTTGTAACAACAACACACTAATTGTAATAGAAATAAAATAACAAATTCCTAAACAATAGCCATTAACATTACTATAAATAAAAACTGTTAAACAAATTCCTGATGCAAACTAATGCACACTGATGCACACGTTCAACACTCCTCACTGCACCAGTGATTGATAAGTCCAAACTTCTTTCTTATTGACTCAAACTTGTTTCTTGGAAGTGCTTTGGTGAATATATCTGACAATTGATCTTCAATGTTGCAGAACTTCAAGCACACTACACCATCTCTATGTACATCTCTAATGAAAAATAACTTGATACTAAAATGTTTTGTTTTTCCATGAAAGATAGGATTTATTTAGAAGGCAATGTGCCTAGTTGTCCACCATTACTTTGTAGTCATCTCTTGCTCCAAGTGCAAATCGATTAATATTTTTCTAAGCCATAAGGCTTGATTTACAATTATTGTGGCTACTATGAATTAGTTTCAGTGGTTGATTATGCCACAATTTCTTGCTTTTTTGAAGTCTAAAAGATTATTTTTGATCCAAAACTAAAACAATAGTCCGAGCTCTTTATGTCATCTAAAAATCTTCCCCAATCACTATCATAGTAACCTTGCAACTTGAAATCTTGTGATTGATTTAACTTAATGCAATAACTTAAAGTCCTTTTGACATATCTCAACACTCTATTTGTTACTTTGAAACGAGATTCTTTGGGACAATTCAAAAATCTTGAAAGTGCACCTAGTGCATACAATATATCGGGTATTGTTGTTGTGAGATACATTAAGCAACCAATTAAGCTTTTGTAGAATGTTTCCTCCACTTGTTCTGAGATATCATCTTAGCATAACTTCTCCTTTTGACACATAGGAGTGTTCATACTTTTACAGTTTTTCATGCTAAATTTCTTCAGGATCTCCTTTGCATACTTCATTTGACTAATGAACATTTCACCATTCTTTTCTTTAACCTTTATACCAAGGAAAAATGACATTTCTCCTAAGTTTGTCATCTCAAAAATTTGTAGCATATCATTCTTAAACTACTGAATAAGTTCAGGTTTGCTGCTAATAACTAGGAGATCATCGACATACAAAGAAATCACAACAAAATTAGCTTGATTACCTTTGATTTAAATTGGATCCATTTAGACTTTTAATGAAGCCTAGTTTTGATAAGAATTCATCAATTCTACTATACTAGGCTCTTGGAGCCTATTTCAAACCATACAAAGCCTTGTTTAAAAGATAAACTTTGTCTTCATGTCCTTTCACCAAGAACTCTTCAGGTTTCTCAATAAAGATTTCTTCCTCTATAAATCCACTTAAAAAAGAATAACTTAACATCAAGTTGTTATATTTTCCATCCCTTTTATGTTACAATAGCTAGCAACATCTGGATAGTATCTTGTCTTTCAACTGGTGCAAACGTATCAAAGTAATCTACTTCAAAAATTTGAGCATACCTTTTCACGATTAACCTTGCTTTATACTTATTGATTGAACCATTTGCATTCAACCTTGTTTTAAATACCCATTTCACTCCTATTACTTGTTTTCAAGCCTTTCAACAAGCTCCCAAGTTTGATTTTTTCTCGATGATGGAAAACTCATCCTCTTACATTGCAGCCATCCATTTAGGATTCTGCTTCATAATAACTTACAAGTTTTAAAACTACTACATTGCATCTGTCACAAATATATGAAAGCAATCTAATGCCTCATATAGGTGCATCATCAACTAGGTCATATTAATTCAGTGAAAGGTCAATTATTGACATGTTGACATGTGAAGCCAAGGTGGTGTGTCTCATGAAGATTTGATGAAGCTTTTTGAACTACTTAGAAGCCATTACCATTGGAATCAAGCCTACATTGATGAAGATAAGGAGATTTGATGGTATTCATGTTGATCAAGTCTGGAACGTGTGCTCTCCACATGGATAAATCATTAAGAAAGAGTATTTGATGTTTGTAATTCACATTGTAGACCTTGTAACATTAATTTGATGTATTTGGTCTTTGTTGTGTTTTTTAATCTATTGAATGGTTTTTCAACAAGTTAAAATGTCTTTTTTAATCTGTTGAATGGTTTTTCAACAGGTTATAAGGTTGGCTGCAATAATCTTAAATTGTGACTTATTCAATGAGTTGATTTATTTTTTAATCGACTGATTTCACTTAAGTCAATTGAAATAAATCGATTGATTTGAAAATCAACCTGTTGAATTTCGTAATAGTTTGACTATAAGTGCTATGATTTTCAAAAGAGAGGTAACTTGATCATTTTTTAACGCGAAATTGTTCTAGAAACTTGGGAAATTTCTCTCTTTCGTGATCATTCAGACTGCAGCTGTTAAAGATTGATCTTCGATAAATTCTTGAAGCTTTTTGCTTGTGTTTGAAGCTTGGAGAAGGTGGTTTGTGGTAGGCAGGGTTGTGCTACCACTGAGGTTTGATCTTTCTCAAGCTTTGTGTGTGTGCCTGGTGGTTTTCCAGGTCTGCAAGAGGGTTCTTGTTGTGCTTGTGTGATTCTTGTGTATTTCAAGAGTCTTGTGTGTGGTTTTTGATTATTTTGAAAGTGTAAAGAGTGGAAACTTTGTAAATCTTTTGAAATAGGGCAAAGTTAGGCTCGGGTTGCCTTGACAAACTGGATGTAGCTTAGGTTTGTGTGAACCAGTATAAAAATCTTGTCGTCCAATCTTTTCTGTAACCCTTCTCTCTTTCATAATCATTTAAAGTTTAAAGAACTTGAGTTTAAATAATCTTTTTCATATTCTTGAGTGTTTTGATGGCATCTGTAGCATTGAGCATGTTTGCATAATCAATTAGAACCTGTCTTGATCATTCTTGTGCATTGTTCTTGGTTCAAATCTCGAATCTGCATATTTTCCTAGTATTTCAATCGACTGTTTTTCTGTTTCAATCGGTTGATTATACTAGTACAGAATCTGTCTAGTAAAATCAATTGATTAACTCTATTTTTGACCGATTGAAAGTATATTGTCTAGTGGCTTTTGCATCCTAACTTTGTGATTGAATTTATTCCATCAAAGATGGTTTTTAGCTTTTAAAGATAGCGTACATTTTTAACTAGCCAATTCAACCCCCTTGGCATTTCAACTATTTCAAAACTAACATGACATATTTTCAACATCATTCCAATTTCATTGCTCATTCTCCATGAAGTACACATCTCTACTTATAAGAATTGTGCTTGTAAAAGGTTAAAAAACTTTATAAGCTTTGGATACTAAATTGTATCCCACAAAAACCCCAGGTTTAGCTTGTTGTCTAACTTGTCTCTCTTAATCTGTGGCACATAAGTGAAACACGAGCATCTAAACACTTTAAAATTTTCAAATAGGGTTTATAGCCATACCAAACCTTAAATGGAGTCTCCATCAACTACTTTGGTGGAAAGTCTATTTAACAAAAATGCTACAATGTTTACACCCTTTGCCTAATATTCCTTTGGTAGTCCTTTCTAATGAAGCATACATCTCACCATTTCCATCATTGTCTGGTTTTTCCTTTCACTAACTCCATTTTGTTGAGGAGTGTAAGATGTTGTTAATTGATGCTCAATGCCTGCTTCCTCTTAAAACATGGTGAATTATCCTGAAGTGTACTCCTTTCCATTATTAGATCATAGAGCTTGAATCATGAAACCACTTTTCTTTTCAATCCATTGCTTGAATGACTATAATGCACTTTCCTTCAACAACAATCAAATCACTATTACCAATTCTAAATTTTGATACCTGTGATCTATCCAACTCTTTGGAAAGCATTTCATGATGAGTCATGTAGTTAGCACAACCACTATCCATTAACCAACATTCACTTTAGTTGTTGCTTGAGATACATGTTGCTACAAACAATTGTCCTCTTCTTGTTGATTTGCAACTTGAGCTTCATCCTTTGGTTGAATATTGCTTTTGAATATTTGAATATGATGTCCTAACTTGTTTCACTTTTGACACTTAACATCAGGTCTTCTCTAACATTTGAAAGTAGGATGACCCAATTTGCCAAAATGCTTACAAGGAGGAAATCCTTTGTTTTTTGTCTACGTTATTGTTGAAGGTGGCATTTTGGGTGTTGAAGTTCTTCTTCTTGTATTTCTTCCACTTGTTTTCTCTCTTTGGTTAAGTTGCAATTTAGCCTGCAATGCTCCTTCAACAAAATCCTCATCTCTTATCACTCTTCTTTGTTCTTGGGCTTGCAAAGCATTTATTAGTTCTGTCAAAGAAAATTTTGACAAATCCTTTGTATTCTCCAAGGAAATAATACCAACCTCAAAATTTTCAGGGACAGTCACCAATATTTTATGAACGATTCATGAGTTGGGAAATTAAGAGTCAAACAATCTAACTTTGTTAGCATTGCCGTGGAGTTTATTTTTCATACTCTTTAATCATTTTAGACTCCTCGATTTTCGACATCTCAAATTGTTGAATCAAATTTAGGGATTACATTCTCTTATATTTTATCATATCCTTCGTATTCATCCTTCAAGAAATTCTAGATTTTAAATGCTAAATCAATTTTCACAATTCTAATGAAAATGTATTTTGATACAGCAGCTAACAAAGAGACTTTTGCCTTTGACTTTCTTATTTTCTTCTCCTTGTGATTTTTCTTCCGCGCAATTATTATCATCCTGGGGCCGAGCTATTTTTCCGCACACCTCCCCTACAATATCGTCATCACAGTAGAGTTTAACCACCAAGTTCAGGATGGATTGGGTGTGGTTCCTCTACGTCTAGGACACTAGAATATCAAACCGTGAACAAAGAAAGGCAAGAGATAAAAGCAAACATATTGGCTATTCATTGTGAGGCCCTAATTCTGGACTAAAGGGGACATAAAAAGCATGTGCCCTTCCATCCCTTAGATAGATAAAGAGAAGGGGCATAATTTTAGGTCTTTTCATGTTGTCAAAGAGTTGTAGGAACAAGGTTAAAGTCTAATGGTATGTTGAATTGTCTAGTAAAGGAGGAACTTCGTAGTCCTCTTCAACAACTTCTTAAACATCATTTGATTCTAAATGTGCCTTCATTCTTGTTGTCTAAATATAATAATCATCCCCATTAAACACAAGGGGTGCTAGTGTTGTGTATGGTGTTTCAGAGTTGATGAATTGAAACAAGGTGTTTTGTCGTTTTTATGGTGGGTTACACTCAGGTTCACTCACAGGTCCTTCTAAACTAAAAGGCTCTTGATACCAATTTGTTGGTGAAAGCACATTAAATTAAGAAGAGGAAAGATTATTCATTTTATTTAATAATAATATGTTTTAAATACAAGTCTTGTAACAACCGCACATTAACAAATTTTAACAAAAATAAAATAACAAATTCTTAAACAATAGCCACTAACATGACTAGAACATAACTGAATAATTATTCCTCATGCACACATTCAACACATTCAACATGAAATATATATATATATATATATATATATATATATATATATATATATATATATATATATATATATATAAATGATTCAAATTCTAAACACATTAATTTTCTCTTTTTTTTTAAATAACTAAAGCTTCAAATTCTATATACATAACTAAAGCTTTAAATTAAAACATGTCATATAAATTATTCTTTTCTTACATAAGTTTATTATGCTATTATAGAATCTTCTCTACATTTATTTTTGTGTAGGAATATGATCATATATTAAATAAGATAAATATATTAAACAGTTTGTAAAAGAAACTTATATTTGATTTTAATAATTATTTTTATGTTGAACAATATAACAAATAAAATTGAAAATTTAAACAGACATTTTGATTATTCTAATAGAACTTGTTAGGATGACAATATTTTAGTATAATCAAATAGGGATAAATTTCAAAATTTGCATCCACTTTACCACTTTTATCCATGTATTTTAATCTCGTTCTCTCAAAAATTTGTTTGTTTATTACGGAAGTTTATGTTAGGCATTGTTATGATCTTTTAACATTTTAATTATGTTGATACTTTAGAGTCTATTTGTAATAAAAAATTATTAAAATTAAAATAAATAATAAAATAATACAAGACATGAAACCTATTTGTCTCCTTACATCATTTAACTCATTTATCTTTAAAAAATATTTTGCTTACATTATTTAACTAATCTATCTTAAAAAACCTTAGATATCATATAACGTAATGTTCAAGTGAAAAAAAAAAACATGAAACAAATAGAAATACAGATAACAATTATAGCGTGTTACTTATAACATTTATAATAAACAATGAATAATTTTTATTTTTTTTTATAAATAAATTCATTTTCTAGTTATTCACAGCAAAACAGATCACCACAAAAGTAAACCTGGAACGTAAAAAATAAAATATTTTATGATAACTAATGTCAATACCTCTACTATTATATTGATATTACACATTTATATACATATTTTCGGTGTTTAGTTTATTTTCTTTTCTTAATAATAATTGGATTACTTGTTTTAATTTGTATTTTTTAAGTTCTCTTACTTACTATTTCGGTCATTTTTTTTCCTTTTTTTTTAAACTTCATTTTTTTCTTAATTCTATTTACATTTGATTTTACACTCTCTTTAAAGTGGACATATAAATTGTTGGATTTGATTTCTTTTCCTTTTCTTACGATTCTTATAAGTTGAGACACATTTGTTGAAAATTTATAAAGAGAATTCAACGATTTTTTGGTTAGCTTATACATTTTTAATTCGGTTTCTAGACTTTATATTATCCAGATTAATCCCTTAATTTCTTTAGAGTTTACAAAATTAGAATTTAGATTCAAAGCCTATTTGAGACCTACTTATGCTTAAAACAATATAAAAAAAACAATTGTACAATTCTTAAAATTTTAGTTTTCCTCCTTTTCTATTTATTTTTCTCTTTTCATATTATTCTACTATTCTTTGTTTTAGTTATTTTCTAATGGAGCAATAAATATTGGATCACAAAACACCAATTGAGTTTTGTACTTTGCTGATTTGAATTTGTTTCTCTCTTCCTTAATTTCGATCTTGCTCTTTGTACTATAATTTTTGCCTTTATGAAATTAGAATTCAAATTAGGAATATTTTTATTTTAATTTAATAATTGAATACAAATTAGTTTAAATAATATTGAGATTAATTAAATCTTTTTAATTAATTGTTGAAACCTATATTATATATTTAGAGAAATAAATTTTGCAATGTTTAGTTGTTTGAATTGGTAGATAGATATGTTTTAACCTTCTATTTTTTTTTTCAACTTACATTTTGTGTTTTTGAATGTAAATATCCCAATTTTTATTTGTAGTAAAAACCTTAAATAATTAATATAATTTAATATGTGTTGTCGACTGACGAACAGTATAAATCACATATCCAACTCACTATGAAAAATGAATGGTAACCACTAATGTAAAAGAATTAAATAAACCGAAAAAAGAAGAAGAAATGTTATTTAGTAATAGGAGAAGTAACCCTTCATAAATTAAAAACTTGTATTTTGAACAGATATACAGTGTTTTTGTCTATTGTTTTCATTATTAATTTAATATGTAAAAAATATTTATAAATGCATGTCTGCTTATTTTCATTTATGATGTGGATTTAATATTTACAGTTTAATTATTATAGTTATATAGTTTGAGTTTTTATTGCATTTAAATTATTTTGTATAACCCACCATGATATTAAATTAAATTTAGGTGATTTGGATACATGGTCAGTTTCTATAAATACAAGATTGGGCTCAATGTTTAAAGAATGGATCCAATTACAAATTAAGATTGGGCCATTGCTTCCTGCAGTCCTAATTGTTATTTCATCACAACCCACCATGTTTGCAATCAATAGTCTTTCTTAAGACTGAATAAAAAGGGCCTCCTTTTGCACCCCAACAATTTTGACAAACATACTCCTAACCTTTGATGGGGGCTTCTCCCTACAGTAACAAAGAGTTCTACTGGACCGCCAAAAATTAATTGTGCAGTCCATTTTACCCTTCTGACTTATCTTTGTCTTAAGTAGGTAAAAGTAATTAAAATAGTTATTGCGTTAGGTGAACTGAGAGTTGAGAGTTGTATTTGATTCTTATGTTACACCCCTCCCCCTCGACAAGTCATTTTCATTGTTGTTTTCAGAACCTCTACAGTTTTCACTCTCAACTGTCAACTGTGTTTGCAGTTCTGCTGGTTGCATCAGGTTTTTGTTTCGTTTTTCACTTCTTTAAGTTTTATCTTCTTAAGGTATGTAAGTTATTGTTTGACGTCCATAATCCATCCTTTTGAAATACTATCGTATGCATGCATCTTATAGTTCAACTTTCATATATCAACGCATTTTATACGTTAAGCTTTGTATATACCGAATGTATTTTGTATATAGTGAATGCATGTTTTTGAATGGTTATGAATGGGTGATTTGTGTTTCAAGATGCTGATAAATAATGATATGGAAAAGAGAAAAAAACTCAGAAAGTATACACTGACTTTCAACATCCGGTTTTGCCCAAAAACGGATTTAGAAATCCGGTTCAAAAATTAAACGGATTTTGACATCCGATTTTTCAGAAAACGGATTTGGACACATACACCGACTTTCGTCATCCGATTGTGCCCAAAAACAGATTTAGAAATCTGCTTCACAAATTAAACGGATTTTGACATCCGGTTTTCATGAAAACTAATCTTTTCAATTGTTAAATTTTTAAGTTGTTTATATTTTTGTGATTCATTATATATTTATTTAATTTTTTTTTCAAACTTTTAAAAATTAAATATTTTGTTAAATCTTTAATTCTACATTTTGAATTTGTTTTTAATACAAATCAACTTCCACCGGTAATGATAACCACATATTTCATTTTACACAAACCGGAAATTGAAATCCGGTTTTATTTTGCTTTACTTATTCTTTTTGAATTTTTTTAAATTTTGAAATGCTTTTTTTAATTATTTCGAATATTTTGTTAGATGTGTTGTGTTAGCTTTAGGTATAATATTTTATTTTTTAACGTATTTGTTTTATATTTTTAATTTTAATTTTATTAATTAGTTGAAAATTTATTTTCTTTTTAATTTAATGTTAAATAGTTTTTTAATATTTTTTTATTTTTTATTTTTTAAAATTTTATATTTAATGTTTATTGTTTTAATAATATTTTTTTTATGTTTTGTTTATTTTTCAAAGTTTTTTATTGTGTATCATATAACTTTTTATATGTAATGTTATTTTTCAATTTTTTTTAAAATTTAAAATTATTATTCATTTATAATTATTTTAAACTTTTATCGTGTATCATATAATTATTTATATGTATTTTAATTTTTAATTTTTCAAATTTTAAGAAAATTTAAAAATATTATTCATTTTTTAATTATTTTAAATTTTTATTATGTCATGTAGGTGATTATAATCTCTTTATATATAAAGATGAAAAATTTTCCTTTAAATTTTTTGAATTTACAAATAAATTCCAACTTGACGTCAGATCTCTCCTCTTTTATTAATGAAAATATATATAACTTAAAAATAAAAATAATAATAACTAAAAATATGTATATAACTTAAAAATAAACAAATAAAAACTCATTCATCAAATACATAAAACTTTAAAAAAGTGTAGAAAATAATTAATACAAAAAATTGCAAATTAAAAAAATTATAAAATAATAAAGTAATAAAATGAATAAAAAAATAACAAATTAAAACAAAAATAATAAAAATAAATACATAAAAAATCAAGTTTAGAATTAAAAAAAAATAAATATTAATGAAATATATTATAAAAACAATTAAACAACAACTTAATAATATTAATCAAATTGAAATAAAATATTATACGTAAAATAAATAAAAACACTGAACTAGCGGAATTGGAACGTCAGTATACAAATATCAATAAAAAAATAGTTTACCAACAAGACTTCCATATATAATTTTATTTAATATAGTTATACATAATATAAACAATCTAAAATTAAATAATTAATATATAAATATAAAAAAATTGAAATAAAATCAAATAAATAAATAAAAATATCAAAAGCTAACAAATAATAAATAAGTAAAAATAACTTTAAAATAATTAAATATAATTAATCTAGATATTATAAAGCCAAATATTTTAAATAAAAATTTATCATTATTAATTAAAAATTAACAAAGTAAAAATAACAATAAAATATATAACTAAAAAATATATGAAAAATAAAATTAAAAATAAAGTAATAAAATGAATAAAAAATATAACAAATTAAAAAAAATACATAAAAGGTCAAGTTTAAAATTAAAAAAATAATAAATATTAATAAAATATATTCTAAAAATAATTAAACACAAACTTAATAGTATTAATCAAATTAAAATTAAATTTTATGTGGAAAATAAATAAAAAAACTAAACTAGCGGAATTGGAATGTTGGTATACAAATATCAATTTTAAACAAAAAATTAGTTTACCAACCGGACTTCGTATATAATTTTATTTAATATGGTTATATATAATATAAAAAATCTAAAATTAAATAATTAATATATACATATAAAAGATTAAAATTAAATGTTATAAATAAAATCAAATAAATAAATAAAAACATCAAAAACTAACAAATAATAAATAAATAAAAATAACTTTAAAATAATTAAATATAATTAATCTATAAAGACAAATATTTTAAATAAAATTTTATCATTATTAATTAAAAATTAACAAATTAAAAATAACTATAAAACATATAACTAATAAAATATATGAAAAATAAAATTAAAAATAAAGTAATAAAATGAATGAAAAATTAAAAAAATAAAAAAATAATAATAAAAAGAAATACATAAAAACTCAAGTTCAGAATTAAAAAAATAATAAATATTAATAAAATATATTCTAAAAACAATTAAACAATAACTTAACAATACTAATATGAAAATTAAATTTTATATGTAAAATAAATAAAAAAACTAAACTAACGAAATTGGAATCTTGGTATACGAATATCAATTTTAAATATAAAAATAATTTACCAACTGACTTCCTTTGTGGGTATATAGTTTTATTTAATATAGAATTTAAAATTAAATAATTAATATATAATATAACAAATTTAAAATTAAATCTTATGAATAAAATTATATAGATAAATAAAAACATTAAAAGCTAACAAATAATAAATAAGTAAAAATAACTTGAAAATAATTAAATATAATTAATCTAGATATTATAAAGAAAAATATTTTAAATAAAAATTTATCATTATTTGTAAGGCGCACTTATGTTGCTGCCCTTATTTTAAAGGGGCCATCCTAAGATCGGTTGGGCCTAAGGCTGGCCTAAAGGGCAAACAGACTCTAAGTCTGTCCTAACACACCTTTCACTTCTCACTTTCAGAAAACAGCTGTTTGTTCTTCCCTTTCCCCCCTAAAACAGAGGTCTACTAGGGTTTTGATTCCTGCTCGTTCGTGCTAGCTTAAAAGTTCGCTCCGTCTCACTTAGTGAATTTGCTCCTGGATCTATGGAGTTCCTTGGCTTAGGGTCAGAGTTTGATATTAACCCCTTTCCAGGTAAGGGAAGTTATGGCTTACTCATGTATTTCGTTTTTTCATGTTGTTCTGTTGTTGTTTTAAGAGTCTATGCTTGGTGTGATGTTGTGAATGCTTGGAACATTTTAGCATGTTGGTTCGGATTGGTATGTGTGGCTGTTGCAGGGAAACAGTGGCGAGATCTGATAATCTCGCCCAAGCGAGCCTGTCTCGCCTAGGCGAGATGAGTAGAGACTTGCCCAGACCTTTTCACGGGAGGGGTCGCTCAGGCAACCAGCTCAATTTTGAGTGAGCGAACGTCTCGCTCAGGTGAGGGGAGTCTCGCCTAAGTAAGAATGCGCATAGGGCACTATTTTTGTGTGTCGAGCTCTCGCTTAGGCGAAGGGAGCTCGCCTGAGCGAGAGACCCTCTCACTTGAGCGAGACCCTTCAGCTTGAGCGAAGAGCTGGACGAAAGTGCGTCCTGGTTTGGTGCTTCCCCTGTTCTTCGATGTTTGGCTTGTATTTGATTAGATTATTGTATAATGGCATGCAAGGAATGAATATGCATGAGTGGGAGGGTGTATGAGTTGTGAATGACGAACTTGAATAATTCTTGGCATGTAATGAACATGGAATTGTTGGTTATGAAAGTGGCATGGTAATGAGATGAGTTGAAATTCTATATTCATGGATGAAGTATGATGAGTTGGTATAGGTTTGACCCTGGAACATGAAAGAGGTTGGTTATAAAGGTTGACATAATATATATACATGCATGATAAATATTACTTGGTTGTTTGAATATGTTTGGTCTGCGGTCAGTGCGTAATTCCTTGAAATCTCTAGGTGAGATTTCAAGGTCGTGCTTCAGTAGTTGTGACGTAATTCCATGGCCCCTGTTAGTGGGTGTCCATGGTGGTGCCCCATCTATATAGTCTAGTAAGGATTCAAGGTAAGGTTGCATCCTGACACTCTAAGGAGTCAGTTAGTCTCACTTAGAGCGGACTGACTCTTGTGGTGAGAGTAGTAGGAGGCCTGAAACTCATTAAGGGCTAACCTTATGTGTGGAGGATTGAAACATTGTAACACTTGTAACACTTAGCTTAGGGGTGAGCAGCTCGAGGGTGAGTAGAGATATCCATCACAATTGCAAGCATTCGCTGAATCCGACTAGTTTATATGTATCAGGATGAGTCGAGTCAGAGTCTAGTGTGTAACATCCCTAAGGAATATTACTTTTAAAATAAAATAAGCGAATTAAAAGAAAATGAAATAAGACGCGATAATATTGATAATACCTCATTTATAATCACATGTTCCCAAAATACGGGGAAATAAAATCGCAACATTTCATACATTATAAATGTTCGTAATCCAAATTTATTACAACTATAAAAGCTAAAATAGATAATGTCCAAAAACATGAAAAATATTATAAAACTCAGTCTTCAAATGCCCATATAATCCCGCTCTCCAAACTCAAGCGTCTCCTGGCTCACCTGTCAAATCATCTGCCCCCGGATAATAAATTATTCGATCATCGCCACACACAAACAGATAGGGTGAGTTATGCATATATAAATATAAAATAAATATGACACCCATCCCAAGAAGTAAATTTACTGATATGTGTTAACTGCAAATTACCCACCCCTGATCTCATATTCCTTCATGAGTCATATGCATGAAACTAGGTCTTGGGACTTTACTGTGTTCCCACGAAACTATCCCTTTCGTGGTCCAATCCTACGAGCCAATCCTGCTCATAGTCCAACCCCACAGACTCCTCATCTGTAGTAAAACATCCAAGCCTTCCTAGCTTGGACCCTGGCGCGCACGCAATCACCATACTATGGACTCCTCGCCTAATAGCAGCCAACGGGAATAAAACTATTCCTTGCCCATCGTGCATCCGATGCATGTAATCACCATACTAAGGACTCCTTGCCCAATAGTAGCCGACAAGAACTAACCAGTTCCATGCCCATTATGCGTCCCACCACCAAGCACATCCCAGACCCCTATTGGACTTAGTCCGTCAAGCCCAAGCATAAAAGTGAGTGAACTTAGTCCTTCAAGTCCACTAATCCACGCATCAACAATTCCACAACAACCAAAATCGCCTGGCGCCACCTAGACTCCGCTAGGCGGAAATTGGAAGTCAACCGCCCGGCTACCACACCCTTGCCGCCAGCCGCCAGCGGCCAAACAGGAGCCATGCTGCTCCGTCACCGCCTGGCGGACACAACGCTGCTGCTAGGCGCCTTCTGCAGACAATGGCCACTGCCACTGATTTAACCCTACCGCCTGGTGGCTCACCCTGCGCCGCCAGGCGCCATACCAGTAGCACAATGCTACTAGTTTTTTGGCACTATTTACGTGTCTTAAGAGGTTCCAAACTTGAAATTTGTCTTTCGCACATCAATCATAGTAATTAAGACATAACACCACAATTAAACACAACAAGTACAATTAATTCATGCCCAAATTAAATATTAGCATGCCCTAACATGCTTTACTTTATTCACTAATGAAACAAATCAAGAGATGGTCCATATGGTACCTTCCCCTTGCAACAACACAATTAAACAGTGTACAATACTCTATCAAATTCCAGCTACACATCCAATCTGGCAATTCAATTTAAGCATACACACATACTCTTCATCCATACTTGCATTAAACTTGCCCCATATCCACAACATACCTCAAGCCTCATACACATACAGTTTAATTTTCTTATAATTCAGGTCACTAAGTTTAAAACTATGATTGCACCAATACTGAAGTAATGAGACCATCACTGCAATAACCATTAGTTATGAAATATCTAATCCATCCAACTTACACACATAATTTTAATAATTATCACTAAATGACATACACCCTAAAACATAGTTTATCGCACACCACAACACGTTCTACAGGTTCCCGATTAAATCACTCCCATAAAGTGAATGCACACAAAACAAACTTTTCTTCTGAGCTGATGGGTCGCCTGACGGCAGCCTCAGTGCCGCCAGGCAGTGCGTGAAAAACTGGGTTCTGCCCAGGTTCCTCCCGCACCCATCATAACTTCTCCAACCACCCAATACCATCTTTACCTTAATACTTACACAATTTCTCATGCACACCACATATAGGGTTCATAACATATTCATATTAACATCAATCACACGCAATCAATGCACCTCTCATAACATTAGCTAAGTCATTCATCCCCGATCCCAACATAAACCCTAAAATCCCAAATTCATACAATCTTGCTCCACTTTGGCAATTACAGATAACAATTCACAGTACCAAAGATTTTCATATCATAATAATCACTCCCCAGCATCCCCACATCACGAAAACATCAACATTCGCGAGAACTGTGCAAGCCAGTTTCCGTCGCCTGGCGGGCAGCACTTAGCCACTAGGCGGCGCATAGCAGAAAACCCCAGAAATGGTTCTGGAGGCATGAGCCGCCTAGCGGGCCTTCAACGCCGCCAGGCGGTTTCTAGAAATTTCCAGAAATCTGACAGAACTCAACACAACTCTAAAATGCACATTCCAATCATCCAATATAGCACGAAAACATACAATTATCATCAAAACACCAAATAAGAGCTCCCCTAACCTGGTTTCCTCGCTTAAAATTTAACTTCTTGAAAGCCTCCAATTATCACCAATGGCTTCCTCCCAACTTATCCTCCTAACTCAATTCTCCTATCACTCCAGAAGACACGTTCCTCTCTGAACTCTTGCTCCTCACAGTACCTTCTCCAATTCCAGCCAACCAAACCCTCATTTTTACCACTAATAAGCCTTATAATGGTGGTTTAATAATGCTTAATTGTCAAAAACGCAATTAAGGTTTAATGGCAATGTTAATTACCATTCAATTGTTTGATATCTTCTGCCTTTTCAGCCATCCTTGGCTGCTAAGTCTGCTAGGGTTTCCTTTAATCCTTCAAATTCAAGACAAGCCTAAAAAATAGCAAAAATAGAGTTTCATTTGGGTCCCTCTAAGGTTTGAACCCACACCCATGTAAATGCTAGCTCAATGCCAAACCATTCAACCAATTCATATCTCATGTTAACCAATATGATTCAATTATTATAACATTTCCACAACATGATTAATATATATATATATATATATATATATATATATATATATATATATATATATATTAAAAATAATACCAAATTATTAACACACAAAAATGGCATACATAAGACTTGAACCTAAGTCCTCTCACACAATCAAAGTACTCTCAATCATTTGAGCTAATACTTTTCCACATCATAGCATTCCGCATTTATTGCCTTAAAGATTCCCATTACCCGCATTTATTAAATAATTATTTAATTATCTATTTAATTTTTCTCGGGTCTTACATAGTGTATTGCTTCAGAAAGTCATAACATGTTTGAATGATATATAAATACTGCTTGGACTGGGTAATAGTATGTGACTGCATGATAATTCGTTTTCTACACTAGCTTACCCTTGCTTTGTTTGATTGCTTGTATGTTGTTCTTCTACTTTTGCGATGATCATCAATTTATTGATAGAAGCAGATGCGAGAGGTACTCGAGGTGAATAGGGAAGAGATGATTCCGCTGCATAGTCTGCTTGGGCTGGCCTTCATGTATTAATTGGGCTTTTCTTTTAGGGCAATGGCCCATGTACTGTCTGGCCTTAGGGCTTCATTTTGAAAACTTTGTCGTTATTCCTTTATGTTTTCTTTTGGCATTGTGGTGTACCTTGGTTACTGTACGAAGTTGTATTTGTATTCTAGGATTGCGTTAGTATGTTATTCCATGTGACGTTTCCTTTTAATTTTGGTTTATTAATTAAATGAGACATTACATTATTAATTAAAAATTAATAAAGTAAAAATAACTACAAAATTTAAAATAATAAAATTTTATTTAATGTATATATATAAAATATAAATAATCTAAAATTAAATAATTAATACATAAATTACCAAATAATTGAAATGAAATCTTATAAACAAATGAAATAAAAAAATAAAAAAAATGAAATCATCAACGGACTACCAATGCCGGTTAAAAAGAAGAAGCTGATTTTGAATTTCGTAACCGAGCTTCGAATGTTAGTAGAAAATTCAACCGGGCTTCGAATGCTGGTATACAAAGAAAACGAAATTTGAATTTCGTTAAATCACTTAACCGGATTTCAAATGCCGGTTCACAATTCCAAATTTGTTCACCGGGTTTCGAAAGTCGGTTAAAGATTTTACCAGGTTTCTAAATACGATCTACCCAAATCCGTTTTTCACTTCTACCTCTGAAGCGATGCTACACATAATATATTTTTTCCATGTTCAAACAATAACCATATTCATTCACAATTGCAAGTACATTCAAACAATAATCATAAATAGTAGAATAATGCATACCACTCTTGAGAAAAACAAAGAACCTTCCTTACAGATTTCTTCAGTGCAACAGTCGGTGTGGGTTTGGATGCAAAGGGTCTCCTAGCAATAGAAGATTTCAAATTGGGGTGCTTTAAGTGGAAAACGTCTCTTTTAATAAAGAAAAAGTGGAGGAGGGAGGTTAAAAGGTGTTGGAGGTATGAGATTTATGACAGAATCCGTGACTTCAGAGCAGAGTCAAAGAATCTTTTTTTTAAACTTTTGACCGTTGAATAGTCAAAGATTCAAAAGAGTACTATTGAAAATTTTAAATTTTTGGGAATGTAATAGAACTCTTTAGAGGGGTAGGGAGAAGCTCTCACCTTTGATCCTATAACATAATAAACATAAGGGTTTTTTCATGTACCTCTAAGATTTGTTCTCCATCTCCAAACACTTGAAATTTTAAAAATATTTTTTGACCATCTAATCAAAGAAATGCAGATTTCACCCAAAAATGCTTTTGGATGTCAATTTCAAATGAATGATTTCGAATGTCAACATCTAACAAAAATTGTGGACTTCTGGATATCAGAAAAAAAAATTAAATATATATATATATATATATATATATATATATATTCATATCGTTTTATACTTTTTTTAATTTAACGTGTAATTATATTTTTATTTTTATTTCTTTTTAATTTTATTCATCTTTTTCTAACATTATATAAAACAAAATTAAATTAAAAAATTAAAAGTAAATAAAATTTAAAAATAACTAAACTATAAATTAATATATATATATATATATATATATTATTTTATTCGTATTTATTTATTTTAATTTTAATTTTAATTATATTTTAATTTTATTTATCTCTTAAGACATTATATAAAAACAAAATTATATATATATATATATATATATATATATATTTTTTATTTTATTTTATTTTTAAAATATATATTGAAAAAATAAATAAATAAAACAAAAAATAATAAACTAGAGAAAAAATAATTAAAATTTAAAAATAGTAAGAATTTTTATTATATATAATATATATATATATATATAAAATATATATATATATATATATATATATATATATATATATATATATATATATATATAT
>Ga0214543_1001586_pt1 | contig 44222 bp, 56 predicted proteins | sample CNSS2metaG_FD_160094 | JGI IMG/M metagenome (GOLD analysis project Ga0214543, IMG submission 160094) | Root nodule microbial communities from cowpea collected in UCLA plant growth center, Los Angeles, California, USA - CNSS2 | ecosystem: Host-associated > Plants > Roots > Nodule | place: USA...
GTCTTGCAGATCGATGAACACAAATCGCTCGAAGAGAAAGCATGCTGTTGCTACAAGCTCGTCTCAGCTGCCTATGCGTCCTCATCAGTCCGCACTCTCGGCGAAGAACAGGCGCGCTAGCAACTCGATCGTGTCCCGTGGAATGGTGTAGCTGGCATGGTGGGTCACCGGGTGATTTCCGGTGGGCCGAGCTGATCAGCCTGCCACAGCGGGCAGGCCGACGATGGGATCATCGCTCAACGGCGCGATGGTTTCCAGCGTCATGTAACGGGCGCGCTGGACCGCCCACTCGTCGTTCTGCTCGAGCAGGATGGCGCCGACGAGACGGACGATGGCGTCCTCGTTGGGGAAGATGCCGACAACCTCGGTGCGGCGCTTGATCTCGCCGTTGAGGCGCTCGATGGGATTGGTCGAGTGCAGTTTGGCGCGGTGCTGAGCCGGGAAGCTCATGTAGGCGAGCACGTCGGGCTCGGCGTCATCCATGAAGGCGGCGAGCTTGGGCACTTTGGGTCGGAGCTGGTCGGCGACCTTGCGCCACTGCGCCTTGGCCGCTTCGGCGTCGTCCTGGGCAAAAGCAGTGGCGATGAACGCGGAGACCACACGACGCCCGCTCTTGCCGGCATGCGCCAGGACGTTGCGCATGAAGTGCACGCGGCAACGCTGCCAGGTGGCGTTGAGCACCTTGGCGACGGTCGCCTTGATGCCCTCGTGCGCGTCCGAGATCACCAGCTTGACGCCCCGCAAGCCTCGGCGGGCGAGCTTGCGCAGGAATGCGGTCCAGAACGTCTCGGCTTCGGACGGGCCAATGTCCATGCCGAGCACCTCGCGCCGGCCATCGCTGTTGACGCCGATCGCGACGATCACCGCGACCGAGACGATGCGCCCGTTCTGACGCACCTTCACGTAGGTGGCATCGATCCACAAATACGGCCAGTCGCCCTCGATCGGGCGGGCGAGGAAGGCCTTCACCTTCTCGTCGATCTCGCCACAGAGCCGGCTTACTTGGCTCTTGGAGATCCCGCTCATGCCCATCGCCTGAACCAGACCATCGACGGAGCGGGTCGAGACGCCTTGCACATAGGCCTCCTGGACCACAGCGGTCAGCGCTTTCTCGGCCATCCGCCGCGGCTCCAGTAAGCCCGGGAAATAGGAGCCCTTGCGTAGCTTGGGAATGCGCAGTTCAACCGCGCCGGCGCGCGTCTCCCAGGTCCTGTCTCGGTAGCCGTTGCGCTGCGCCAGCCGCTCGGCGTTCTTTTCGCCATAGGCTGCTCCGGTCAGTCCCGCGACCTCCATCTCCATCAACCGCTGGGCGGCAAAGCCGATCATCTCGCGCAACAGATCGGCATCAGGGGCCTTCTCCACGAGCGCGCGAAGGTTCATCATCTCGTCGGTCATCGGTGGTTCCTCGAATCAGGTTGGTGTCAGCAACCCGACCCTACCGGCGAAGCGCCGGTGACCACCGCAAAGCCGCCCGCCCGCTACGGCGCTAGTTGAGGGCGCGCGTGCGAACGGCTTTGCTCTACCGAGCTACACCATCAATGGGGACACGACCTCGATTGGCCGGCCCCTAAGCGCAATCAGAGCGCCCAACCAAGGTTCGGTGACGAGATTTCCAAATCGTGCCGCGTTGCCACCCGTTCAATAGTTCGCGGGCGCCGCTCGGTGCAACAGCGAGTGTAGCGGGGTGAATGGCCGAGATACATCGTCCTAAACCTGTTCGATGATATCCGGCTTGATTTGCCGCACACCGACCTCGTGGGGGTGCAAAAGGTCATCAGTTGGGTGGGTAAACAGACAGCACTTTCGCTGTTCTTTTTTATTGCCGTAGGCCTCTTGGGGTTGTCTACGTGGATTGGGACAGCCGCAGCGCCCCACGGTCGAGCGCGTGTGGGACCCGGCACCATGGCCGCGCTGATCCGCCACTACAAGAAATCGAAGTTCCCCGAACTGCGACAGGTCACGCAGGAGAACTATAGCCGAATTGGGCTGCTCACTCAAAGTGATCGCGTCGATCAGCGGACATGAGAGCCTGAAGGAATTGGAGCGCTACACCAAAGCGGCTGAGCAGAAGCTATTAGCTCGACAGGCTATTGACGCGTTAGCGACACCCCCCGCCACGGGCTAGCGTCTTCTGCGTCCCCTGACAGCACTTCAAAGGCGCGATCGATGTTCTGCATGTCCCACACCACTACGCTGCCGCGCCTGATCGGCTGAGGCATGGCGCCCTATTCGACCCAGCGATCGAACGTCGAGGCGATAGGCCGCAGTAGAGAGCAGCATCTTCACGCCTCAGCCCCGGCGGGGGCGCGACATGAGCGCGGCGATGTTGGGGCCAGTCGGCCCTTTGGCTTGTCCTGTCTCATATAATCTCGATACCCCATCCCCCAATTCCGTCCATAACCTAGGTCGTGTACTCAAATTCGTCTAGCTGATCAGGGCGGAGCATGATTCAAGCTACCGAACATCGGGGCTGGGATCATGCGCTACGACCTGACGGATTTCGAGTGGAGTGTTATCGAACCCCTTCTCCCGAAGGACCGTCGAAGTCGCAAGCCCGGCAACAACCGCCGCGTTCTCAACGGCATCTTCTGAGTCCTGCGCGAGGGAGTGCCGTGGCGCGATCTGCCTGAGCGATAGGGGCCTTATACGACCGCTTACAATCGTTTCAACCGCTGGCGCAACGCCGGCATCTGGGACCGGCTGATGGATGCGGTCGAAGGCACACGATGGCAAGGTGCAGATGATCGACAGTTCGGTCGTGCGGGTCCATCAGCATGCCTCCGGGGTAAAAAAAGAGTGGAGATCGTTGTGTAGGCCGAAGCCGAGGCGGCCTCACCACCACCAATCCACGCGCACGTCGATGCGAAAGGCCGCCCGGTCCGCCTCATGATCACCCCGGCGAGGCCCACGACCTCACGTGCGCCGAGGCCCTGCTCGACGGCCTCGATTCGCGCGCCGTCGTCATCACGGCGGCATCCCGTGAAGGACGCGAGTCACGGCAGTGGATCAGGAACGAGCGTACCGTCACCCCACCCGGCATACCAGCAGCTGTCGTGATCCGAAGGACAGACGCTTGCCTTACTGCGTATCCTCGGCGAGCCACTCTCCATCTCGCGAGAGCGTTTCCGTCCGTATCAACTATGCGGCCGAAGATGAACATCTTCCCTTCCAAAATCAATGAAGACCTGCAAACAGCCGCAGTGATGAGGAGGTGTTAAAGCCCCTATGCATCGACCGCGTCGTCGGGCCCCACATCAACAGCGCATCCTCGCGGAACCCCTCTTCTGTTCTCAGAACTGATAGGAGAACTCCGGTTCCGTTTGAGCTATTCCTTCCAGGCTGAGCCGCCCAGCCAAAGCCACAGCCAATCGGCGGCCAATAGCCGACCTCTGAAGTCGCTGATGCTGGTTTCGAATGCAGCGATGTGAGCAGCACGATAAGTCGACAGTCGTATGACGATCGCGAGCCGGAGCACCTCCGCTATGGTTGTTTAACATGAAGTGTGAGCTGCCATCCCACCGAAGGGGCATGGTGATTAAGGCCCTCGATTCCCGTTCAAGTGACTGCGCTCCGCCGATTGTTCTTGTCGGCAGAAATCGGGCCGGTAATTGGGTTGCCCGCGAAAAACGGGGCGCGTTTGGCGGGCTTTTTATCAACCGCGCTGAAGCTCTGAAATATGCTCTTTTCGAGAACGGACACCATCCAGAGAGCATCATCGAAGTGGCGCGTGAGATCGAGCTCGATATTCCCAGCCCGTGAACTGCAGAACACGAAGGATTGACCGCGCTTCTGCATCCGCCGACCCGTCGGAGCGGGCACTCGCTAACCTATGTTCTCGAGCGTGCGCACTTCAACCTTCAATTAGGCAGCCCACAGGCTTTCCCCTGCAGGTTCTGTCGGTCGACAATCACGGCCAATCATTGCTTCCGCTCGATGGGCGTCACACGTTATAAACCTGAACATTAGCCATCCCGTCTCGTCACTGTTCCATCTAGCACGTGCTTCATTACGCAAGCATAGCGCACAACTCAACGAACCGTCGATTTCATTTGCATCGGCTATCGAGAGGTGGAATGCGTTCGCGGGCTTAACCCTATCTCGTTCGCAGCGATACTCAGAAACACCCGGATCGCGGCGTCCGCCGCAAACATATCCAACTTGTAAACTCGACTCTGCCAGATCATCGAAGAACGCAACGTTCGCATTGGTGGTCCGCGAAAAGGTATTCATTAAGCTAGTTAAGCTTCGTGAGGATCGCCCGAACTTGGTTGAGCGCGCGAAGAGCGCAAGAGTATCGTGCAACGTCTAGCAGCAGCGGCACTTTTCGAAATGCGTTTACGGACTATCATTGCCCTCTTCGTGTCCCGCCGCACCGTGTACGCCGCCTTTCCGATGACCACGATTTCAGCACCTAAGCCGCTACGATCACGGCATTTCAATTTGCGACACGTATACGACCGCCGCGTCCGCAGCAGGGGAGACGCAACGATCACAACGTTGACATTGGGATCCGACCGGCCGTCAAGCTTTCAACAGCGTTATGCGCCGATGATCTCACCTCGCCTAGTGGTCCGCGGCGCCCCGCAGTGACGATCGGCGACCAAATAAAAGCACGCCCTATTCATAGTAGTAGCGCCTGTATTATGGCTATACAGCTGCGGTCGCGTAATTCGCTCCGCATTCCGCCGGAGCAACCACAGTGTCCCCTTACATTTCGCTAGACCTGCATCAGAGGCAACGGAATGGCGGCCGTTACTCAATAAGACGCAGACGCCGCGCCTTGACGACGCATTGGATACGGGTGGTCGTTTCCAGCTTTCGCATTGCATTTTTGACATGAAAGTTGACGGTGTTCTCGCTCACTTTCAGGATGACTCCGATGGCCCAGGATGACTTCCCCTCCTCGACCCATCGTAAGCACTGTCTTTCCCGTGCCGACAAAACAATCTCTTGCACATCCGCCATGAGTTCCTCCTGGAGCAGAGAGGACGTGGAATGAGATCAGCAAATGCCATACCAGTCAGTGGCGTCGCAAACTCTCGCGGCAGGACAAGATCTTGGGAGATTGCCGGTTCACTTCTCCAGGAGACTGCTATCCAACTGCAGCCCTATCGACGGGATCGCGACATATGTCGAAAACGCAACAGCAGTATTTCCGACAACCGTAGCAGTCGATATTTGCTCAACATCTATGTGAGCTGGATATCACCCTTTGGCCAGGCGTTCCTCTCCCGCAAGGGGTGAATGCTCCGTGAAGGGCCGTAGCACCTGGCTCGCGAGCCGAGACCTTCATTTGCACCAAACCAACGTGTCGGCTCCGATCCACCCATCACAACAGCCCCGCGTTCGGCGCCAATCCCACGGCGATAATGCAAGCTCTTATCGCCCCAATCAACTCCCAAGGCTGGTCATCGATCGGACTCACAACAAAAAGATATGAGCAGTGAGGTTTGTGCCAATCGAAGCTCAGCCTCCAGGACTTCTGTATGAAGTATCAATCACAACGCACTCGGCCCAACGCAGGTCATCAATGCATCGGCCGTCGCCTGTCGAAATACTTTGCGCCCAGGTCTGCTCGAATGGTGAGCTCTCGTTTTTGATGGAGGCGCATGACGACCTGTCCGCCACAATCGCTCAGCGCTCAAGATTCAAGGGGCTCTGGGCCGTCTGGCTTGTCGATTGCTAGCTCGCTCGGCTACCGCGATGCCAATGAAGCTTCATGGACCCAGCTCGTCGAGAGCGTCGAACGCATAGTGGCCTCGACCGCACTACCTGTGCTCGTTGACGGCGACGGGAGCTTCGGCAATTTCAACAATGCGCCCTCCTCGCACGCAAACTCCGTCGGGGTGGCGGGCGTCTCGCTCGAGGACAGCTGCTTTCCAAAGATACTCGCTCATTGGGGAACAGCATCCGCTCGCCGATATCGATGAATTCTCCGGTCGTCTGGGGGCTGTGAAGGATACAGTCGCTGAAAACCTCGTTCCGTGGCTAGGATCGAAGCGCTGATCGCCGGCCATGGATTGAACGAAGCCGTCTTGCGTGCTCATGCCTATGCCGACGCAGGAGCCGATGCAATCTTGATTCACTCGCGAAAGAGTACCGCGGGCGAAATGCTTTCGGTTGTGAGCGAGTGGCGGAACCGGCTACCTGTTTGTGATGGTTGATGCGCGCATCTCCACGGTCATCTGGGCCCACTGTGCGAGCTGCAGCAGCTGCAATGCGGCGTGTCTGCGATAGTATCCTCGCTCAGAAGGGCGTCGCGAGCATTGAATCTCATATCGCCCCAGTCAGCGAGATCTTCGAGCTTCTGAGGTATGACGAACTCGCATTTGCTCGAAAAGCGATATCTGCAGCCCCGCTAATCTATTGTGACAGGTTTTGTCACTAACGTTGCCCTCCTGAAAAGCCGCCGCGATGCGGACATCCATCGCCTCTCGTCAGTCTTGCTTCAGTGTCAACCAACAGGCAGTCGATTTTCTAATCCTGGTGACGCTTTGACGCGGCGGAACAGCTTTCCGCTGCCAGTTGGTAAGAAGTCCCAGGCGCGGATGACGATCATACCGACGTGTTATCTAAGATGGTCAGGAGTTAACGGCAGAGGACGTCGCGTTTACTTTCGGTGTGGAGCGTATGCTGGCAAAGGGCAGTCCGGGTTACGGCGTTGGCCAGATCAGCTTTCCATCGATGAGCCCGGTCGCCGCGGACCTCGCTTAAGCCGAACGGCCGGCCCGGCTCAACCATATCTGCGAGCCACGTCTGGAGGAACTTTTCATGCGCCATTGCATCAACGCTCACACTCGCCTGCGTCATCAGATTACAAAGGGATGTGGGATTATCAGGCCATGCTCATGTCCCTCCAGCACGGCCAAATAGCACTAGGCCTACGGACATGCGGCCAGCCATATTTTAGGCTAGCCTTCCGCCGAGAGCGGACCGAACTCGACGGCCTGCCGTTCGAACAGACTGCGATAGATGCCGCCGGGTTGCACGATCAGTGCCGGATGCGTGCCCTGCTCGACGATCTGGCCGCGATCGAACACCAGGACGCGGTCGAGGCCGCGCACCGTCGACAGGCGGTGAGCGATTACGATCGAGGTGCGGTCCTTCATCAGCCGTTCCATCGCCTCTTGGATCAGCGCTTCCGATTCCGAATCCAGGCTCGACGTCGCCTCGTCCAGGATCAACACTGGCGCATCGGCAAGAAACGCGCGCGCCAGCGCAACGCGCTGCCGCTCGCCGCCCGACAGATTGACGCCGCGCTCACCCACCAGCGTGCCGTAGCCCTTCGGCGATCGTATGATGAAGTCATGCGCATTGGCGAGCCTCGCCGCTTGCTCGATCGCCGTCATGGAGGCGCCGGGTCGGCCATAGGCGATGTTTTCAGCCAGCGAGCGGTGAAACAGGATCGGCTCCTGTTCCACGATTGCGATCTGGCTGCGCAGCGACTGCTGCGTGGCTTTCGCAACGTCCTGGCCGTCGATCAGGATCCGGCCGCCGGAGACGTCGTAGAGCCGCTGAATCAGCTTGACGAACGTGGTCTTGCCGGAGCCGGAGCGGCCGACAAGACCGATTCGCTCGCCGGCGCGGATGTTGATCGACAATCCGTCATAGAGCGGCACGCGATCGCCATCATAGAGGAAGGTGACGTCCTCGAACGTAATCCTCCCACCGTGAATATCGATCGGCTTGGCGTCGGGAGCATCGACAATGCCGATCGGCTCGCCATAGATGGTAACGAGTTCCTCCATGTCGTTCACCGAGCGCTGCAGATTGTTGATGTGCATCCCGACGTCACGCAGATAGGCGTGGATGATGTAATAGCTTGACAAGACATAGGTGACGTCGCCCGGAGAGGCGCGCCCCGCTATCCACAGCAGGATGGCGCCGCCGATCACCGAAGCACGGAAGCACAAGAGCATCACGAGCTGCACCGCGCTCGTGCCATTGGACCGCACCCAGGTGCGCTGCACCCGCGCCCGCCAGCGTCTGACGACACCGTCAAGCCGCGCATCCTCACGCCCCTCAGCACCGAAGGACTTCACCACAGTATTGCAAGTGAGCGCGTCCGCTAGCGTGCCGCTGACTTTGCTGTCCCAGGCGTTGGAGACGCGTGCCGCCGGCGCGATGTAGCCGATCGTGAATGCCGTCGCGATGGCGACGTAGATCATTGCGCCGAGGCCGATCACGGCGCCGAGCTCGGGCCAATGCAGGCCGAGCAGGATCGTCGAGCCCACGAGCACCGCGAGCGACGGCAACAATGCCATCAGAATCGTATGATTAAGCAGGTCGAGCGCCCACATGCCGCGGGTGATCTTGCGCACGGTCGAGCCGGCGAACGCATTAGCGTGCCAGTCGGTTGAGAAGCGCTGCACTCGCATGAAGGCCCCACGGGCCACATCCGACATGGTCTGCAGCGTGAACGGCACGATCGCCTGCAAGCCCGTAAACCGCAAAATAATCGAGAGCAGACCAAGCGCGAGGGTACCAGCGAACGCAATCAGTGCCGCATGTCGCGCCGCTTGGTCGGAGGGGACCGACGTCAATGCGTCCACCAGACGGCCGGAATAGACCGGCATAAACAGGTCGGCGACCGTCGCCCCTAAGAAGCCGACGAGGATAATCGTGGCACGGACTGGCTGCTTCAGCCAGTGCTCCACCGCAAACGGGAGAACCAAGCCGATTGCGGCGGGTCGTTTGTCATGTTGACTGATCATGGCACTAGGGGCTTGTGGCGCACACGCTGTAAAAACCGTTCGATCCAGACTCGATGTGCACAATGCTTGGCGCGCCGACCGAGAGATGCGAGAAATGCCCGGACTTTGGGGGCTGCGGCCGAACTCTTCTACCCATTCCACCCACTCTTGGCGTAACCGTTTAGCTGAAGCGCCTTTGCGAGCTCCTCCGGCTGAGAGCATCGATCTGAGACATCGGCCAGCCTTGCGCGATCCGAGCTTGTGTGAGCCAGGTAGGCGGGATCGGCGTCACTCATTTTTGCCCGCCTGCAGAAGCCTGGGGATGGCCACGTAGCCCGCCCTAGGCCATGGCTGTACGCAAAGTTGCATTTGACGAAGGAAGTGTTCAGCAAATGACTGCCTGAGACTTTGCCTTGTGGAATCGCGGCGCGACTTTACTTGGAAGATCACCTCCGGGTCGGTTCGGACGGAGGTCATAGCAGTCCGAACCTTCAACGTGCCACAAACGATCCACCGTCGTGCTCGCGGATCGTTAATTGCCGATGGCCCAGCGGAAAGATGGACGAATTGACCAGTGAGCAGCTCAGATCGTTACCCTTTTTCATCTCCTCTCCTCCGGCGCTTGCGCTTTGGTACTTTGCCGAACTCCGGGTTGCGGAGTCGCACAAACAGACCCATAGCAAGCCTTCTCATCCTTGTAGTTGGCGAGCGTTTGGACCAATACCGAAATAGCGTGCTGTTTCAGGTCGTCCGGGGCAGGTGCTGGGCCGTCCAGCGACTTCAGCGTCACCTCGATCAACTCGATCGCGCGATCCTTGTCACCCCTCTCGTAATAGTACTGAGCGACCGCCGGATAGGACATGAACTTAGGGGCCTCGTCCCGTTGCGGAGGATTTACGGCCAGAATGTGTTCGGATAACTCATGGCCCATCGCAAAGCGCTCGGCTTGGGGCAAATGAGAGTTGTCATTTGCCGGATCAAAGAGTTGCCGCATCGCGCCGGCCATCAACAGCGCGGATTCTTTGTTGATCGCCTCACGAACCAATTGGCGCATCACCGGCAGGCCGGCCTCCAAGTCGTGCATTTTATGAAGCAACAGATCCGCATGAAGCACCCGGAAGTTCACGTCATCTGGCAGAGCAGCTACGGCTTCTTCGACCACCGAAAGCGCATTCGCCCAATCCTGCGCCTTCACCGCCGGCGTCAGTTTGGCGAAGATCGGCAATGTGCGTTCGCCCTCCGCGATCCGCTCTGCATCGGCGGCTTTCGCCTCATCGCTGATGCGCCAACTACCGTTCAGAATCTTCGGTAAAACGTGATCGAGTTGCGTTGGGGAACCGATAAAGGCGATGCGGCCATCCCGGTCGACCACGAACGAGGTGGGTATCCCGACAGAAAAGCTGGAACCCATCCAAAGCTTGTCCATTTCGCGTGTGTAGTCGAACCCGACCCGATAGTTGAGATTCGGCAAGTTTTCGGTCAACCATGCCTCCAACTTGCTTGCGGCCTCTTGCGCTGTTTGAGCGCGTTCACGAGCTGCTATTCCGAGGACCTCAACTCCGCTATCTCTGTATTTCTCTTGCAGTGGCACCAGATCGGACAGTGCCGACAAACACGGTGCGCACCAAGTTGCCCTGAATTCGACGATGTATACTTTCCCGGGCTGGAAGCTCGTGAGGGGCTGACCACGCACCCACTTCTCCACCTTAATCGGAGGAGCGGGGGATTCTAAGCCCAGGGCCATGTTACTCTCCAAAATTATTGTCAGAGGTTGCGCGACGTTTTGCGCTGGCTGGTCTCTGATCGCGACTGCGACTGCGACGGGTGGTGCCTTGGTGAAGACGGGCTGCCGAGCGAGATCCGCAGCCAACGTCGGTGTCGCCGCCCTAAGCGCAACGACACACAAAGTCACAAGCAACAAGCTCTTCCTCGCGCGAGCGGGCCACATTGGTTCAAGGAAGGAGAGCATCGCTGATCTCGCGTTTGGCGCACTCAGCACTTTCAGTACTGCTGCGCCCTAGTAGCAACGTCCGTGCCAGCATCGTCTGCGCGGATTAAGTACCCAATTGCACATGAATAGCTCAAGGGCACTTCACGGCAACCAGCGTGTTGTATCCGACGGGCTTTGTGCCGCTGTCGGACTTTGAACAAGAATTGCGCACTCCGCGCCGCCAGAAAACTGATTTGATGTTGTGAACCGCCGAACGGAAACTTGCTATCCCGGTCCCCTAACAGACAGGATTAGGCGAGCGACGATTTAGATCGGACTCGAACGAGCCAAAGTCCGTGGACCGGGGAACGTGTTCTGATCGGTGACGACGGAGCAAGTCGCGGGGCACTGCAGACCGTGCCGCGGATCGGGGACGCTTTGAAAGCTGCAGTGCTTGCCATCCTGCCAAGCGGTTCCTGCACCAAAACTGGTACTTCGATTAGTTTTGCTGTCGGCCGTGTGTACCAGGGGTCGCTGACGCCCCTATCGACTTCGAAAACCGTTGCCCCTCGAATCGAAACAGATGCCGCCGATCGCCTCGATGGAGCTAAGGTTTTACCTCCTGGTTTCTTGCTTCGCGAAGTAGGTCGTCTTTAACCGCACTTTGCAAGTCTTAAGACCGAGGCAACCGCGGTTCGGAGGCCGACGCAATGAGTGGCTGGTGCGTTCTGTCTGGCGCAGGAACTTTGACTCTGGTCAAGCCATAATCTCGTCCAGAGTCGCAGACCTTTTTTCAGAGGAGCTCGAGTCCGCACTATGCAGCTGTCGAGGCGCTGTCTAGCGTCGGGGGCCATCTGAGGCAATTCGTGCGCGTTTCCCGCAAGGCTGCGAACTCGTCGTCGCTAAGCTGAACCAGGCGGAGGGACCATCGCGTGGCGCATTCCCGCCTTTTTCTTCCAGCGCCGGTTTGATCGGCAAACGCACGGCTGCCGGCACGGGTGACAACGACTGATAGCCATGTTCGCCATGTATCTTCTCGATGCGTTTGGCGCCCGTGGTGCCGCCGCAGCGGCTTCCTGGCCGCGCGCTACATCCGCATCTGTCATGCGTCCTCGCTTGAGGATTTCACCCGCGCCTCCGATCTGACCATCAGCGCTTGCCCCGTGCTACCTTGAAAGACTTCAGATGTAAACTGCCAAATCGCGCGCCCGAAAGGCCGAACGCGGTCTTGTCCATATTATGGCAGCTCATAGTCCGCTTTCAGTGGTCCTCGCGGAGGAGCCGGCTTCGCTGGGCTGCGGGCCTTCCGGTTTCGAACTTTCCGCACTTTATGGGCTTGCTGACATGAGCCTGATCTCGATGGCATAGCATCTGGATATGCTAGCGAGCAATCGCCGGTCGCACGACGATACCGATCGTGGCCGACATCGACACAGGCTATGGCGATGCGATCAATGTCATGCATGCGATTGGCGAGGATGAAAGGGGTACCAGCGCCGTTGTCATCGAGGACAAGACATTTCCCAAGGTGACGAGCCTTGCTGCGGACGGCGCCAGCAACTGCTACGCGAGGAATTCCAGGGCAAGATCGAGGCTGCTATCGCCAAAAGGCGAGATCCAAACTTTCTTGTGATGGCGAGAACCGAAGCGCTCATCGCTGGCCTTGGCGAAGCTGAAGCCTTAGACCCCGCGCAAGCATATGGGAAGGCTGGAGCGGATAGATCCTGATCCATTCAAAGAAGAAGGACCCTGGCGAGATCAAGAGCTTTCAGCCGTGCGGGTTCAGTGCATCTGGCTGTTGTGCCAAATGCTTAGCCGGAAGTGGATGCCCGTCGGGTCAAGGAGCTGGGTAACGTCCGGATGATGATTCACTGCAATTACGGGATCCGGCCTCAAGCATGGCCTTGAGGGAAACTTCGGCGCATCACCGCTGATGGGGGCGTCCAGAGCGTCCACAAAGATATTATACCGGTAGAAGAAATCTTCAGACTCCAGAGAATGGACGAGGTTAAGGCAGCTGAGACGCGCTTTTTGTCCTGATGCGAGACGAAAGGCCAACTCTAGCTTTGCCTGAACGGCTGTCGCTGCAATCTCGATGGTTTGGGCCGGCTCATGTCATCGGGGCTGCAACTCCCTTGCGTTGAATGGAGGGTCACCAGCTCTCTCAGCCAGCATCGTTGTCTTTGGCTCGAGGCCGTTCGCGCGAATGGGGCAGCCGAATCGAACGGCTGCCGAGGCCAGCCGAGCGGCTGAGCTCCGGTCAACGCCCGCAAAGCCTGCGCTGCCGCTTTGATTGACGGTCGACATACCAGCGCTTGTGCGGCCCGCCCGAGGAGCCTTGCGGGGAGCAACGATTCGGCAAATCGCATCGAATAATTCGATCGAAAACCTCCAATCCATCGATTTTTTTATGTAGGTTATAGCCTGTGGTTTGATTGCCATCTAAATGGCTGCCTTCGCGCATGAGAGCTCGTGCGCTTGTGGCTTACAATGTGCGCCGGATCCGCGTCCTGCGCGGTATTCCGCAGGAGCAATTGGCCTATGATGCAGGTGTTGATCGCTCCTATATGAGCGGTCTCGAGCGCCAACAGGCGAACCCGACAATCGATCTTCTCGATCGCCTGGCCGAGACGCTCGGCGTTGCTGTCTCCGAGCTGTTTGTGCGGCCATCGAAGGGCGCGCCGCCACCCGCGACCTTACCAAAGGGTCGGAAGCCGAAGCCGGCACGCCGCAAAAGGACCTAACCTCCTGACAGCGCCGAGCCCTTGACGCCGATCTTGTGCGGTGACCAATTATGAATGCGCTCCCACGCGGATTTTGTGCGCAGCCGACCCTTAATACGCGGCAATCCGGCTATGGACGAATAATGTGATGGATGTTCATTCTGGTGCCGGAGCAGACAATGGCGGCTCAAGACGATGAAGTTCCTTTAAATGCCATCCGCGCGTTTGTGACCGTCGCACGCGAAGGCAGTGTGACGCGGGCCGCCATCAGCTTGGGAACGACGCAGAGCTCGGTCAGCCGCTATTTGTCCGTCCTGCGGGACTATCTTGGCGCGGATCTCATTGAGCGGCGCGGGAGGCGCAGTGATTTGCCCCAGTTCGGAAGGCTATTCGCTAACGCGGTCTCTGAACCGCTCGAGACAGCCGGCTTCACCGCCAAAAGGATGCGCCGGCGGCCGGCCGCGGGCACCAATCGGCTTGTCGTTCGCACATCACTATCGACTTTTGCTTTCTCTCTTCTGATTCCAAATCTGCAAGCGTTCTCTTCTGAAGCGGGCGGCGTCATCGTGGACGTCGTGAGCTCGCTCTCGCCGCCGATATCTTCGGATGATTTCGATATCTTACCTGTCCGTCGTCGAACCGGCCGACAGTTGGGAGATCTACAATGAGGAGCTGGTATGCGTCGGGCCGCCAAATCTGGTGACGGGCAGAGAGCTCTCGATCGTTCGCTCAACCCCGATACTGAACATCACATCACGTCCCGACATCCTGCCCACGTGGCTGAGGGCCATGAACCTGTCCTCAAACGACATACGAGCCGGCGCGCGCTATGATCACAACTATCTTGCTCTGCCGGCCGTCATGACAGGAAAATGCCTTCTTGTCGCGCCGGAAATCATCGTCAGCGATCTGGTGCGAGGTGGCGCTTTGCAAGTGATCCCCGGCTCACGCGCTCCAAGTGGCATGCAATATCGCGCCTATGCTGTGGATCGAAGTGAGCATCCCGAGATCTCTCGCTCTTTTTGCCGGTGGGTCGCTCGTCTTTGCAAGAAGGTAGCACTTGCGCAGGCTGCCTGACGCCTAGCAGGCGCCTCAATCCGTGCAACTCGAGAAGGATGCGTTGCCGCTATTCAAGTCGAGAGCACTCAAGTTGAGAAACCATCCGAGCAGAGTCGTCGAGCCCTTACGAAGATAGCGCCCTTCTCGTGCAGCTATGCAGACGCCAAGAGTGAGAGATCGGAACGCAAAGATTTGATCCTATCCGTGCCGTGCCAGGAAGACTTGGCTGCACAGAACGCAGGTACGCCATTGATCGCTTAGGAGCTCATGAACTGTCGTTCCTGCGTCTGCCCTTGTGGAGGAATGCGCGGCAGCGAAGACGCATGAGGCGCCGCCCCAGTTTTACAAGTCGAATGGTTCGGCTGCGCAAACCGTCTGTTTTCCAGCCACGTTCAGCAATACGATGGCATCCAAACAGGCCTTGCGCGATTTGGCGGTAGCTATTTCCTTCTTGCCATCCATCCAGTGCGCGCAGCGCGAGTATCTGCCGACGCTGCTTCAAAGCTGGCAAAGCAAGAGGAGGCGTCCCGAGCGGCCGATGCTCAAGCGCAAGCCACAATCGATGTGCGGCCTGCACGCGAAGCCCGAAATTCGCATCGAGCGGCAGATCGAGGGCGACAGCAGACCCACCCAGGGGAAGCTTACTCAGCCAAAGGCGATGCTTCGCTCCCCCGAGCGTCACGATCGCATGCCATCCATCCGGCGCGCGACGAAGCACGCTGCCCGGCAGATTGGCGCAATCGAGCTGGCAGCTTTTGGGCGCCACGCAGTTGGCTGCCCGCACATGAAGGACGGTCGGCAGCACCTCGGGTGCCCAGAACACTGCTTGCGTGTCGAAAGTCTCTTGCGGATCAGCTGGAAAACGAGAGCCCCCACTTCCGCCGGAACTGGCCCGCCGCTGCGCTTGAAGACGTTCGCGGCGAGATAACCGCCTATAATCCTCTTAGTAGTCGCGATCTCGGCGCAGCCACTCCCAGGCCAGGTCGGCCGCTTCTGCGCTCTTGAGGCCGCTGTATGCCTCCTCAGATCTCTAGTCAGTATTCGGCATCTCTCCATTTCCCGCATGATCTTCACACACGGTGAACTGCAGCCGATGATTGTGGCGCTTTACGGCTGCATGCGTACCGTGTGCCCGCTTGGCATGCACTTAATCGATGGCAAGATCATCTTTTGCGATTGCTGGAATTCTATTGATCCTGCGACCCACCCGGTTCATTCCTTGGGTCAACCACCTCGGAGCAGATCACGGTAGCCCTGGCCCGCTAGCCACTTGGCGCGAGCCAGATGACTTTCGAAGGTGCGTCGCGCGCGGTCAGGTTCAAGCGCCGTGTCAAGTCCCAGCACAATGCGCGCGATTTCGCGCCAATCTGCCTTGTCAGCGTCGGCATCGAGAAGTCGCATATAGGTGATAGCGTGCTCCTTGTCATATGGCGTGAGCTCGTGCGCGCTAGGCGCCAAATCTGCGATCTTCGGATCGGCCGGCACTCCCTGAAGCTCCTACCAAGTTGAAAAATCTATCGGAATCGGAGCAACGATAACGGCCTTGGGGCCATTTTGGTACCGCTCGAATCGTCGCGGTCCCAAGCTATCTTTCGCCTAACGTCGTAACTGCGACCGCATATCGGCTCACAAGACCGGGTGACTCCATTCTGTGCATTTGCTCTTTGCTCGGCGCAGGATGTATTCGCGGTCCATAGCGCCACTGATCGCAGATTTGCCACACAGCTTAGGCCGTCCTTGCTCTTTACCTCCCGGAACGGAATGGATGCCTGTCGTTTTCCCGCGCGCTGGCGAAAGGCCGCCCCTAAAGTCAGCCAAGCGGAATGAATTCGTTCCTTTTCGAGCTCCAGCTGATCGCCGCTCCATTTTAGTCGCGGCGCCCGAAAAAAGCCGCGTTACTTGCAGGGCCATTTTGCTCTCCCGCCAGTAGCGAGCTGTCGCGCCGTGAGCGCGCCTGTGATGGGTTGAGATTCGAAAACGACAAACTCCACCACATCTCCCGTCTCACGGCGGCCTGCTCCCTAGAAGCAACCGTGTCAGGAGAGCAAAGGACTTGGGTGTGAGCTTACCGCAATAGTGTTGCTATAACCAGTGGTTTTATAATCGTCAAAATGGCTACCTTTTCGCATGAACGCTCGTGCGCTTGTGGCCTGGAATGTGCGCCGGATCCGCGGTAGAGCGCGGCATTCCGCAAGAGCAATTGGCCTATGATGCCGGGATCGACCGCTCATATATGGGACGCATTGAGCAGAAGAAAGAGAATCCGACCATTGATCTTTTGGACCGTATCGCCGCGACTTTTGGGTATTCACTTGTCCGAATTGTTCGCTGACCCGGCCAAGGGTGCGATGCCCCCGAAGCCAATGTCTAGAGGACGCAAGCCGGGCCGCCAGTGCCAGAAATAGGAAGTAACTATTCCGGAGAGCCGTCTTGTAGCTAACCACGGGCGCAGACGAGCCGGAGCGGCCTCGCGTGCCCGCTTCGAATCTGCGGCGGCGATTCCGAACCTCCGGCTCGAGCCATGCCGGTTCCTCTTAAACAGCGCCCGGCGCGATCTGCTTCCAAGTAGCCAGAAGCATAGCTTACGCGGCTCGCGTAAACTGATTGTGTGGCCGCTTGAGGCCGAGGTTTTCTCTAAGAGTCCGCCCGGAGCTTCCCGACCTAAACTTACCGCGGCGGCGCAATTCGGGAACGACGAGCTCCACAAAATCTTTGAGCCCGCTCGGAACGATGGCGGGAATGAGATTGAATCCATCGGCCGCATATTGATCGAAGGTATTGATCATGATGTCGGCAATCTCATTAGGCGTCCCTACCGCCATCAGATGACCGCGCGAATCCGATATCGAGCGGATCAGCTGTCTCCAGGTCATTCCTTGGCGCGCAGCAAGCTCGAGGAGCACCTTCTGGCGGCTCTGAATGAAATTCGTCTCGGGCAAAGTGGCCGGAACTAACGAGTCCAAATTGATGGCACGCAGGTCGGTGACGAACCCCAGCCACCGATCTGCCGTCTCCGTCATGACGTCTGCATGTGTATAGGACTGCAGTTTCTTAAGCTTATCGGAGGCCTCCTGCTTGGTCCTCCCAACAACCGGGACAATGCCCGGCATCACCAATATCTGATCGTCTTCGCGCCCAAGCCCGCGAGCCTTCTCCTTTAGATACGCGTAGTACTGCTTACCGCTTTCAAGCAAAGGCTGTGCGGTGAATACAACCTCGGCAAATTCTGAAGCGAATCTCACTCCCGCCTCGGATGAGCCGGCCTGAACCAGTACAGGGTACCCTTGGGGCGGCCGCGCGATATTCAGTGGGCCTCTGACCGAGAAATGGGTCCCACGGTGATTGAGGACATGCAGCTTCGTCGTGTCGGCGAATATCCCACTTTGCTTGTCACGAATGAAAGCGTCGTCTTCCCATGTATCCCAAAGCCCCTTCATGACGGCTACGAACTCTCTAGCCCGCTCATATCGGGCGTCATGCTCTGGAATTTCCTGATCGCCAAAATTCGCCCCTTCGAATTTATTTCCGGAGGTCACGATATTCCAAGCGGCACGTCCTTGCGAGAGGTGGTCAAGGGAAGCGATCATACGGGCGAGATGATAAGGCTGGTGATATGTCGTGGTCGCTGTTGCAACAAAGCCGATATTTTTTGCTTTTGATGAAAGAGCCGACAATAGCGTGATCGGCTCAAACGTATCGTTTCGGCCTGCACGCGCTATGTTCGCATTATCACGTTCGACGACACTTGGGCTGTCTGGAAGAAACACGAAGTGAAATGCCGCGCCTTCGGCAAGCGCCGTAAGGTGCGCATAGTGCTCGACATCGACTCCACCCGACTTCGGCACGCTCGGATCGCGCCACGCTCCCTCGATATATCCGGCCTGCAAGACGTATAGTCCGAGCGCCATTTGACCATTCCGGGCCATGCCGTACTCCCTTTCTCAGAAATATCTCGTCTTCGACCGACGGACCACACTGTTGAGCAATCTTGGCACCTAGAGAACACAAACGAAGTCCTTTCCCCCAGAGCACTTGAGACCAACATGTGCCACTCAGGGGGTGGAACGAAGGTAGTCCGCGAGGATAGGGTCGCGAGCGTTGCCGTTCCTTCGATCCAAGCCGCATGGCGGCGGCCGCGCGATTGAGGTTACCTACCGAGTTCTCTTCTCCAGGGACGCTCGAACCCATAGGTGACATGCTCACCTATTCGGATCAATGACGAGCGCTGGTAGTTGACTTACATGCAACCTGGCACGCCGCTTCGAGCATGCGGTCGATTAGCAGATTTTAGGGTCGGCGATCTGATACGGTTCCGATCGGCCTGCAGAGACGCGTGATCAACGCAGTTTCGAGCACCTGCGTGACATCAATGCTATTAGTCTAAGCCGACCGGATGCACGCTGGCACCAAGACGGTCGTGCGTCCCCTTTAACCGCCGGTCTGTCTTCCAGGTGGCAATCGCGTCGTGAGTGAACTTCAACAATCACGCAAACGCATTAGCGGTGCATCGCGTCATTGATCTAAATGCAAGTCCAACTGCGCCGCGTCACACAATCGAGACTTCTTCATCGCAATGCAGGAAGCCCAGCGAAACACTCAACATCTCATAGTGTGAGAAGGTCCCGTACCAGATGGGCCGACGTGTGTTGCTAATCCTGCGCGATCTGCATTTACGGGTCCAGCGCTCGCTGCGAGCGTCCACGCCTAAAACAAGGGCTATTAGGTCGAAGGCTCTTGAGAGCACCGTCCTTGTCTCAGCTCTACTTCCGAGAGCATCGTCGTGCCGATGATGCCCTTGCTGGCGAGCTCTGCGATTTCGGCGTCGCCAAGCCCGAGCAAGTCTGGCAGGATTTCGTTGTTATGTTCTCCCAGCGTAGGCGCCGCTCGGCGGATTGAGTGGGGCCGTGCGCTTTCGCGAATCGGAATTGACGGCTGCAGGTGCGCCCCGATGAACGAACGTTCGATTTCTTGAAAGAATCGGCGCGACCTTAGGTGCCGATCTTGCAGCAGGTCAATCGGGAGGCGGACCACTCCGGCCGCAACCCTGGCGCCCTGCAGGTCTGCCATTACCTGATCTGCATCACGTGTGCGCGTCCAGGCTTCGATTTCTTCCTCGATTGTATCCTCGATCGAACGGCGACCTTCCGCGAGGTTCAGGGAGGGGTCAGCAGCCCAGTCTGATCGGCCGATCACGCTCGCAAGCCTCTGCCACATACCCGCATCGCAGGCAGCGACTGCAATCCAGCTGTCTTCGCCGGCGCACCGGAAGCAGCCGTGCGGCACAAACTGAGGATGCCGATTGCCATACCTTGTCGACGTACCACAAAGTGATTGGACAATGATCCATGGAGCAACGAGCGGCATCATGCATTCGACCTGCGCGAGATCAATAAACTGCCCCTGCCCAGTCTGGCGGGCGTGGATCAGTGCAACAAGGACCGCGGCGCAACCATTCAGACCGCCTATAGCATCTCCAAATGCAACATGGCTCATCACTGGCGGCCCATTGGCAGTGCCTACCACGCTTGGCAGCCCTGAGCCCTGCTCCAGGGTCGAGCCGTAGGCTCGGCAGTCACGGCGAACACTGTTCGTGCCAAAGGCTGACATCGACATCACCACAAGGCGCGGATTAAGCATCCTGAGGACCCCGTAACCAAGCCCAAGCTTTGGCAGCACGTCCACGGAGTAATTGTCGACGACAACGTCGGCGCCCGCTATCAAGCGCTTCGCAAGCAAGAGGCCCTCGGGTCTGGTCAGATCGAGCGTGATGCCGCGCTTATTTCGATTCATCATGCAAAAGCGCAGCGTCTTCTCGTGCATCTGACGGTTGACGTAATCCGGGCGGCGATCAACACCGCGCCACCAATCAGGGTACTGGATCGCCTCGATCTTGATAACGTCTGCACCGAGGTCAGCAAGGGTTCGCGTACACAATGGGCCAGCCCAGCCCATGGAAAAGTCGATGACACGCGTTCCCAGCAGAGGCTGTTCAGCTGGACTGCTGCGGTCCGGCAACATCGACACTCCGGTTGTGGAGTTCGGTCGGTTATTCGTGAAAGCCTGCCGCTCACCGGGACACGGAACCTTTCCGCCCCGGCGCGGCGGCGTCAATGTCAACCGCTGCATTGAGCCGGCCGTAAGCGCTGTCTCCTTGCCGAGCACAATGGGTACGATTGCGCCACGCTCAATCTTCTCTCTATCCTGGAGAAGATCGGACATCTCTGGCACTGGTACAATCGGGATCTTGCGCTTTAGTCCCTCGGCAAGCCATTGCTGCGCAGTCTGCCTCTTAAGCCTAGGTATGAACAGCCGCTCGATCTGCTCCATATGCTTCAGACGGTCGACACCGAGCACAAAAGCTGGATCATCACGCAATTCAGGAAGCCCGAGCATGTCGCAGAACGCACGCCATTGGCTCGGGGTTATTGTCGTGAGGCCGAGCCACCCCTTTTTTGTTTGATAGATGCCGGCTGGAAAGTTTGGCCAGAAGCGATTGATGCCGATCCGGCACATCACCTCGCCGCGCTGATATGCCTCGAATAACTGATACTCGCTGAGCGAGATACAGGCTTCGAAAATACTGAGCGAGTACGACCGACCTGCTCCACTCTGCATTCGCGCAAGCACTGACGAGGCAGCGGCGATAAAACCCCATAGACCGGCTAGGACGCCGGTCTGGAAATCCGGCGCGTGCAAAGGTGGGCCTTGGACCGGCCCAACCAGCTTAATGAGCCCGGCAAGGGCGCGAACGATCGTGTCGCTCGCGATGAATTCAGCATAAGGCCCCTCGCGGCCGAACCAGCTCGCCTCGAGATAGATTAGCCTTGGCTGTCGTTGTCGTATTGCGGCGACATCAATGGGCGGGCAGTTCGCAGCATCGATAGTGCGGCCATCGATCAGAATGTCGCAATCCTCAATCAAGAGTGCGACCCGCTTGACCGCCTCTGGGTCCGCAGGATCGATGATGATACTTGACTTGTTGAAGTTCAGGAACGCGAACCACGCGCTTTGGCCAGCTGGAGTTAACGGAGCGCTGGAACGAAGTGGATCGCCGGCGGGGGGCTCGACCTTCCAAACCTCGGCACCAAAATCGGCAAACAGCCGCCCGCAATAGCTCGTTGCAGCTGAGCTACCGATCTCGAGGACCCGCAGCTGCGACAATGCCTCGCTGGAAGGCTGCGCTTCTTCTGCCATAACGGATGCTCCGGAACTTCTCCGCCTGCGGACGGTCGGTTCGCAATCTCTACACCGCCCAGGAGGGCCTAAGACAGGTGCTTTCTACGGCAAGATCGTGATGCACGGGCTGCACAACAGTTTCCGATCTCACCTGCTTGCCTTGCGCTGCCCTCAAACGCACCTGCTGCTAGCAGGAGCTTCCGACCCAGCAAGGACCGTGCCGGTCTGGATTCGATCCGAACAAAGTCCGGCGCGGCGTGACAAGGACCGGGTTCGCTTTTATCGGACGGCTAGTCCCTTCCCGCGCAGCAAAGCAGCGCACTTGATCCGCGTAGCCTGACCTCCTACTTCGACGCGAGTGCGGCGGCGCCTATTCACACCCGAACATAGGCGCAGGATGAAACGCTCTCACCCGAGTTCGCTTACTTTGTTCGCAACTTGCTCCGCAAATTGCAGATGCCTTCGGACCTGGAGAAACGCGACCTGCACGTTGTGCAATCTCAGTTCCTCCCGGCCCCGCCTTGACGGGTCAGATTTGTACGCGGGCGCAGATGTGGCGCATTCCGTCTGATATAGCGCAACATGCCGGAAACCCGACATGTTCTAACATCCGGTGTCGCTCTCCTTCTGATCCGAAGAACGCTGTTTCGGTACAACAGCAGCTTCAGTCGACGCGTCCCGGATTTACCAGCGACCGACTTGCGGCCTTTCTTCTTCGGCCTCCCCTCAAGCACGCAGTTTCAGCAGCCTTGGCTGCAAGCGCCTCCGGTCATCAGCGATTCTAGAAAGCGTCGCACGGCTGCCGTGCGATTTTGAACCTGCGGGTACTGTTAGGTCTTCGCTTGCACGTTCGTAGAACGTCTTAGTCGGCTCATCCGAGTCGACCGACGCTGGTTAATACCAGACGAGTGCGTCAAGCTACAAAGAACGGCAAAGCCCATCGCTCAGGCGCCGAATTCGCCGCCCGTGATATCGATCGTGGCTCCAGTAATGAAGCCCGCCATGGGCGATGCCAAAAAGGCGGCGAGGTGCGCTACCTCTTCAGCCGTTCCGAAACGACCCATTGGAATACGGCTGAGGGCGGAGCGATTGACCGCGGCGTCTGCGTGTCCAGTGAGGTCACTCAGAATCCGCCCGGGGGCAATACAGTTGACCGTAACTCCGTGTGGCGCGAGATCCCGTGCAGCAGCCCGGGTTAACCCGATCAGTCCCGCTTTCGATGCAGCGTAATGCGGACCTGCGATTAGCGGCACGGCACGGCCCGCGAGCGAGCCGATATTGATGATACGTCCATAGCCGTTTGCAATCATGGATGGGGCCAGGAGACGTATGAGGGTGAACGGGCCACTGAGATTGACATCGATGACGCGCGCCCATTCGGCTCGCGACATTTGCGAAAGCCAGGGTACCTTCTGGTCTACACGCTTTGGCGAGATCCCTGCGTTGTTTACCAGAACAGTAATTTCACCCCAATGTCCGCGGATCTGGTCAACAAAGCGCTCCACCTCATTTTGCTGAGTGACGTCGACCACCCCTGCACAAAGCCGATCTTCTGGACCTCTAAGGCTCTCCAGCGCACGCTGCACGTGGTTCGTCTGTGTTGCCACAAAGGCTACTCGATAACCATCGTTCAAGAACCGGCGTACGATCTCAAGTCCAATTCCGCGTGCTCCTCCGGTGACGAGTACAGAGGACGGATCACCTTCGGTCGTCTTTGGTCTTCGTGTTGGCATTGTTCCGCCGATCATAGCGAGTGTTCGCGGGTGAGCCGGTGGGCCTTTTCACTGGGCATAACGTGTCCTACAGCAAACGCGCGGTCGAAGATCTTCTCCAGGTGCTGCCTGTTCTGCTCTCGGCTAGCAATCGCTCTCACTGCGCCACAGGCGCTGGTGCCTTGTCGGGCGCCATCATGGCCTCAGGCACCTTCTCCAAAATACACCCACACAGCCGTTCTATGTCTTCAACCTCATGATCGGCCGTAATGCACACCCGAACGCCTGCCTTTCCTTGTGCCACGGTCGGAAAGAAAATCACGGAAGTATAAAAGCCTGCATCGAGGAGCTCTCGGGCGAGTGCAATCGCCTTCGTTTCCGATCCGACAGCAACCATTCTGATTGGAAGCGAATTGCCTTGCTCGGCGGTCTCGACGCGACGATCAAAGACCTTGATGCGTTGCGACAGACGCATCTGCCGTTCGGCAAGCTCTGCCGATCGATGTATCTTGCAAGAGCCAAGCGCGGCGCCAACCGCCGCCAAGTTGGGGGCGACGGAGAATGCATAAGGAATCGCGTATCGCCGAAACAGAGCTTCCTGCTCAGTCGTTCCCAACATCAACATGCCACCCGACGCGCCAAAGCCCTTGGCCAGCGAGGCTGCTATGATTGTACGGTCCCCCAAGACTTCGGGGAATTGAGTGCGTGCGAATCCCTCGCCTTGGCGCCCAAACAGCGAAATGCCGTGAGCATCGTCAATGTAAAGAAAGAGTCCATAACGCTCCTGGAGCTCACGAAGCTCCTTGATGGGCGCGTTGCCTCCCATCGAATAGACGCCGTCGCATACATAGGCAACTACCCTCTGTTCGCGGCACAAGCGTTCCAGAGCGTCAATATCATTGTGTTCAATGGTTTCCACTCGCGTCTCATCGGCCACGACCGGCTTGTGATATGCGAGCGACAGATGCGCGATACGATCGAACACGACAAGCGGCTTTTTGCCCTCCGTCAGAAGGCCTGAGGCCAGAATGGGCATCGCCCCCAAATTGGCGAGCATGACGGTTGAGAACGCAATAACCCGCGCACTGAACATCTCCGACAGAGCTGCTTCGAGCTCAGGCAGAAGATCGAAATTGAGCCGTGTCCGTGCGCATGACCAGTGCAGCGATCCATGCGCCTCGATGGCCTCGATCGCGGCAGCCACGATTGTCGGATGATTATCCAGCCCCAAATACGAACACCGCACGAAATCAATGACTCGGGGTCGATCACTAAGTGGACCGACGCCTAACGCAAAGGCGCGTCCAATCGTCGAACGTCCGTGTACTGCCATGAGACCAGCGCTATGAGCTGCATCAAAATATGACCGACTCTTGTTGATGACATATGCCGTGTTGCGAAAGTGCTCGCTCGGGCGATCATGGTCCGAGGCGGCGCGCTGCTGTCCCATTCCGTTCTCCATTTCATCTTTCAAGCGGCTGGTTAGCGCCACGCACGGCCTGACGAACTCGGCGCGAGTCCACCTATTTTGAGGAACAGCCCGATCGGCTCTTAATCGCGCAAACGAACTAACACCACGTCTTTCGCGTTGACAGCTACTAGATCAAAGGGGCAGGTACATTACGACGCGCGCAAGTTTTGACGAGCCTGTCGACCCTCGCCTCCATAGTTCCGCGCTGCACGTTGTCCGCCCTCGACCAAGATCTGCGAATCACTCTTCGACCGGGCTCACTTGCAACCAGCGCCTTCGATGCCAGCTCCTAAGCGGTTTGAAAGCGGCATGTCGCAAAAGTAAGCTGACGCTCTTGCAACTTGTGACAAGCGCCACATCCGTAGTCGTTCAGCCCCTGCCTTTTAGAATGATCCGCCGAACCGATCGCAAAGCGCGATCGGCGAGGGGACACAAGCCTGCGTTGGGGGCTTATGCTGAATCCCGTCCGACCGAGCTGGGCGGACTCTCCGCATTCGAATTCCATAGGCTCGCCCGCTCTGCTCGCGCAAATGCCATTACGATCACACCAAACCCAAAACTTCAATCAGGTCGAACGCTGCCCTCGAGAGTTTGTTGTCACGCTTGGGCCACTATCACGTCCAGCATGCTCGGTGGCTCTCGAGAAAGCCTGAGAAGACTTCGACCACGAGTTCCGCGTCGGTGCGATTCATCGGCGTTGAGAGCGAGGCGGCACCTCCATAAGGCAGAATGATGCCGTTCTCTGCAAAGAAGTTCACGAGGTGCTTCATCAACTTCGAGGCGTTCGGCGTTGGATAAGCTTCACGATTATCGTTCGGTACTTGGACCATCGGATGAACGCGAAAGAGTGAAGCGGCTCCCGTGACGCAGAACGGCGCTCCACTTTTTGAGATAGCTCGCGCAATCCCATTCCGGACAAGGCTCCCAAGGTCTTCAAGGTGTGCGAGGGCCGCATGGTCTAAATGCCGCATCGCTGCAAGCCCGGCCGTTATGGAGAGAGGATTGGCGGAAAATGTACCGCCTTGGGCGAGCAGTGGCCGACCGGCAGAGGCGTCAAATACTTCCATGACCTCGTGCCGACCACCGATTGCTCCAATCGGCAGGCCGCCACCGATGATCTTCCCCATTGTGATGAGGTCCGGAACGAGACCATACAGGGCCGACGCTCCCTCGAAGCTCTGCCTAAGATTCAGCACCTCGTCAGCAATTACCAGAACGCCGTTTATACGAGCGGTCTCTTGGACTGCCGCCATGAAGTCCGGTTTTGGTGGAATTAGTCCTGCGCGGCTTGGCATTGGATCTATGATGACAGCGGCAAGCTCCCTACCGTGCAAAGACAGCAATCGGCGCGCGGCATCGGCGTCATTGAAGCGCATCACAATGACTTCATCCAGCACGCTCGCGGGCATTCCACGATAGGACGGCGTCGACCTGGGACCACTCGGACTGCCCCAATTGTCCGGCGTCGCTGCAAGACTTACCTCCGCCCAGTCGTAGGCGCCATGATACGCCCCCTCCAGCTTTGCGATCTTCGAACGACCTGTGAACGCCCGAGCGGCCTTGATCGCAAAAAGCACCGCTTCAGTGCCGGTATTGACGAAGCGAATGCGCTCAACGCGCGGAATGCGTTCGCAAAGCAGTTCTGCGAGGGCGATCTCCGTTTCTGTCGGATATGCGAAGCAAGTTCCCAGATGCAGCTGATGGGCTAACGCCTCCACCACGGGTCCAAAAGCATGCCCGTGGATCAGCGTCGTAAAATTTGCGTTCAGGTCGAGAAACTGATTGCCATCGACATCGATAAGATAGCTGCCGTTTCCGCGCTCGACATAGCGAGGAACCGGGTCCCGCTCGATACTTGCTCGTGACGTTCCATCAGGAAATACGAGTTGCGCGCGCGCAAACCTCTCCTTAGATCCTTGTCCAACCATTGAAGTTCCCATCATACCAGGCACCTGTCCCCGTCGTGCTCTACTTTTGTGCGATCGCTGGCGCAGGTTATCCCGTCGCTAACCGTCCTTGATGTCGGTGCGATTGCCCGTAGCCTGTTGTCTCAAGAAGCCCATATTCTTCTTGCGACATTGAACGTCTGCTCGACCGGTCGGCGCACTTTGGTCACACAGCGACCGGCTGGCTAGATGGCTTGCCTTTCGGCACTTGACGAGGGATCTCGCGGAGAGGCGCTCAATTCATTCTTGTGATGATGATAGACAAGTTGTTGCAGTTCCTCCGAGGTCAACCAAACAAGCAAATCGTCGTCCACGATGTTCTCTTCAACGAGATGCAGCACCGACCCACCTTCCTCATAGTGCGCATGTCCGTATTGCGCCAGAACACCTTTGGACAGCAGCCAGCGCTCTGCGAGTCCGACCACGAAGTCCGGGTTCCACATCGCGAACGAAATACCACGTAAAACTGCAGCCATGATCTCAGGGATGCCCTGCCGTCTGAAATCTTTGCGTAACCAAAAATCCCCGTGATAAGCGACCTTTCCAGTAATCTTCCTCGCCGTCGGTGCGGTACACCTGCAGCGATCTTGAGGATGCGCATGCATTGCGGGATCGGCATAGAACGCCCTCAAGGACTCAAGATTCGATGCAAAGTTGCTATCCTGCAGATCGTACAGCCGCGCAGCCTCCACCAATGCAACATCGTTATGCTTGTCGAGACCTATCATCCAATAACCCTGGCCCGGTTTGATCGGCGATCGATCTGGCCGGAAATTTGGGTATGTCCGCTTCTTAGTCGGAAGAGCACTCGTAATGATGACATACTTATCAAAATCGAATCCGACCGAAAGCTTGATGCCTTTCTGGGCGGCTAGATCATCATATATCCGAATAAAGCGTGAGACGTTCAGAATGTTGACTACGCTTTTCATGGCTGCGCTTGTCCTGTCCTGTTGAGCCATATCAGTGGCTACACGGAACGGTCAGCGTACAGCGTCGGCCGCGACCCGCTACTACCTACTTCGGTTGGCGACAATGGATTATTGCGGCTGCGAATCCCCTCCCTTGGACAAACATGCGATTTTCTTTTTTCAGGCGATCGGGTCAACCTAGCGCGAGGTATGCCTCACAACCATGCAACCGCAATACGATTCGATTCATACTCCGCGACAGAGCACGGCGTGCTCAGCCGGGTAGAATAACCGACAGCCGATCCGCACGCGACCCGGCCAATTGCATAAGCGATCGCGCCGGTCTCTTTACAAAAAGCGAGGCCTGTAGCTTCTTGTCACACCGGAACCTGGTCGCTCGAGAGGCGCCTGCCGGTTATGGCTTACAACCACAGCAGCGGCGCTCCGAGTGCCTACTCAAGGCGGATTGCAAAGGTAGGGCTCCAACTGCCCCCTGTCTAAAGAGGCACAATTGGTAGGCAGCATACGGTTTGCGCTTGCGAGCAAAGCTTACTTATACTCCCGCTCCGTCCACCATGGAAAATAGTCCGGCAGATCGGCCGGGACCCTGTCTTTGAATACGGCAGGTCGCTTTTCCAGGAAAGCCACCACACCCTCCTTGGCATCAGCGGAACGACCGCGTGCATACATGCCGCGGCTTTCAAGCTTGTGGGCTTCCATGGGATCGTCGGCGCCTAGCATGCGCCACATCATCTGCCGGATTAGTGTAACCGACACAGGTGCCGTCTTCTCCGCGATCTGAACGGCTAACGCACGCGCTGCTGGCAACAGTTCGTCCTGCCGCACGATCCTGTTAATCAGGCGACCGGCGAGAGCCTCCTCTGCAGAAAATATCCGGCCGCTCAAGGACCATTCGAGCGCCTGGGCAATGCCGACCACGCGGGGTAAGAACCAGCTTGAGGCGCCCTCCGGAACGAGCCCACGCTGCGAGAACACGAAGCCAAAGCGCGCGGCGTCAGTGGCGATCCGAATATCCATCGGAAGTTGCATCGTCGCCCCCATGCCGACGGCTGGTCCATTAACAGCAGCGATTACAGGCTTGAGTGACCTAAATATCCGGATTGCAATCTTGCCCCCAGCGTCGCTGACCATGGGATCGCTGTAGTCCACCTTCCCATCGGGCAGCCGCTTCACTGGCCCGCGCCGCACGTCCCGATCAAATGTATCGCCGCCCAAGGAGAGGTCGGCGCCAGCGCAAAAGGCACGCCCGGCGCCGGTAACAATAACTGCGAGGACGTCATTATCCTTATCGGCGCAATCGAACGCATCGACGATCTCTCGCTCCATGAGAGCGGTACAGGCGTTCAGCTTGTCTGGTCGATTCAGCGTAATCGTGAGGATGTTCTTGTCAATCTCATACTTGATCGTCTCGTAGACCATGGCATTCCTTCACCGCTTGACATGCGCTCTTTATGCGTCTGATCACGAAGACCGGGTCCGTTTGAGCGCCTGATTCAACGCCTGCTCGAATATTTCAAGGCCGTGATCGAGCGTTTCACAATCGATTGTAAGTGCAGGCAAAAATTTCACGACCTGATCGACCGGTCCGCATCGTTCGACCATCAGTCCTCTCTCGAAGGCACCGCGGGCTGTCGCGGCTGCAATCTCCGGCATTTGGCAATCAAATCCGAACGCCATGCCGCGGCCCCGGACCGCAAAGCTATTTCCGTACTTGACTGCGATGGTTTCGAGCCGGTGCCGCATAAATTCTCCTAACCGCAGTACCTCTAGCCCGAACGCCTCGTCCCGCCAATAGAGATCTATCGCTGCCATCGCCGCTACTAGCGCGAGGTTATTCCCGCGAAACGTACCAGTGTGTTCTCCCGGCTGCCATGCGTCGAACTCCTTTTTGATCAGCACCATTGACAGTGGGAGGCCATAGCCGCTTAGGGATTTTGACAAGACAACGAGATCTGGCGACAGATCAGCGAACTCGAAGCTAAAGAAATGGCCCGTTCGACCACAACCCATCTGGACGTCGTCAACTATTAACAGAGCGCCGGCACTCTTCGCTACGGTTTGAACTGCCTGTAACCATTCTCTGCCGGCGACGTTGATACCTCCTTCGCCTTGGACCGTTTCGACGAGGATGGCAGCTGGGCAATCGATGCCGCTGCTCTCGTCGGCCAGCACTTTTTGCAGGTAGTCCGCTGTATCGACGTCGGGACCAAGATAGCCGTCGTACGGCATGAACGTTGCACCGGATAGCGCAACGCCGCTGGCCGTCCGGTAAGCGCGATTACCGCTCGCGGCCATGGCCCCGAGGCTCATTCCATGATAGCCATTCGTAAATGAGATAATATTCTGGCGTCCTGTGACTTTCCGGGCGAGTTTGATTGCGGCCTCGATCGCGTTGGCGCCGGTCGGCCCCGTAAACTGGAAGCAGTACTCCAAATTTCGCCTGGCAAGTATGACAGTGTTAAAGAGCTCCATGAAGTCGATCTTTGCGGGAGTTGCCATGTCAAGGCCATGGACCACGGCGTCCGATGCCAGATAATCAGCGATGGCAGCTTTAATCCTGTGATTGTTATGGCCGTAGTTCAGCGTTCCGGCCCCGGAGAAGAAGTCCACGACCTTTCGACCATCCTCCGTCAACATAATTGAGCCACGCGCTCGGCTAAAGACGGCGGGAAATGAGCGAGAGTAAGAGCGGACATTTGACTCCAGCGCATCCAACGCTTGCATCTTACGCGATGCGTTCATCGCTCTAGCCATATATATCACCTCTGCCAACGCAAGTGATCAGCGAAACTAGCGAATCGTCCCGGGGCAAGAAGACAACATTCCCCGCCTTCTTGCCGACACTCCACTACCTTGAATCCAGGAGCAACGAAGCTGGCAACACTGATAGTGTCTCCGCTCCAGAATCATGCGCAAGGCGCGTTGCTATTCGGACGATCAGAGCACTAGGTTTGAGCATCTTTCAGCGATGACCACAATACGCGCGCTCGCTTCATCTTCAGCCGCGGCCGCATAGAAGTGGGAGGCTGGTTCGCTTGCGCGATATAAGGACGCTTCCGTGCATACTTATCCATTATCCTGGATCGAAACGTTAGTAACCCGCTCCAATGTGGCTCCGTGATAAGTCCGTAGAGGTCTGCGCTCAGCGGGTAGAGACCTGAAGTCGCTCAAGCTTGCGTCGTCCTGGAGCAAAGCGGACCAAAATGCCTCTTCACTGGACATGGTAGACCGGTTAGTTTTGGTGCATCTTCTTTTCGGTTGCGAACTCTGACTCGGACAACAGGGTCGTGCCAATAATCCGATCTTTCGCCAATTGCGTGATCTCGTCGTCGGAGAGCCCAAGAAGCTCAGACAGGATGTCTCTGTTGTGTTGTCCGAGCGTTGGCGCCGCCGTGCGGACCAGATAAGGCTTTGCGCTGTCACGAATAGGCATCGACGGCTGCGGATGCACGCCGATGAAGGGGCGTTCGAGTTCTTGCAGAAAGCCTCGCGAGCGGAGATGCGGATCTTTTAGCAGGTCAATCGGCAAGCGGGCTACACCGGATGCAACTTTTGCTGCTTGCAATTCGGCCATGGCGTCATCCTCATCGCGATTGACCGTCCAAGCTTCGATGGCTCTTTCAATCTCATCCTCGATGGCTCGACGAGCCGCGGCAGGTCTCAGAGATGGGTCCATCGCCCAGTCTGACCGACCAACTAGCGTGGCAAGCCTCTCCCACATGTGATCGTCGGTAGCTGCGACTATGATCCATTTGTCATCGCCCGCACACTGAAAACAGCCATGCGGTACGAATTCTGGATGTCGATTGGCGTATTTGGGCGGTGGTGCGGCTTCACGCTGGAGGAGCGGCGCAGCCTGGTCGCACGGCAAGCCGCTGATCGACTGAACAGTGATCCATGGTGCTGCGAACGGCATCAGACATTCGACTTGGGCTAGATCAATGAACTGGCCTTGCCCAGTCCTGCGAGCATGAATCAATGCAGCCAGCACCGCTGCGCAACCGTTCAACCCTCCGACGGGGTCGCCAAGAGCGATGTGAGTCATAGCGGGTAGTCCATCGGCCGTGCGGAGCACACCGGGAAGCCCTGAACCCTGCTCGAGTGTTGAGCCGTAGGCTCGGCACTCGCGATGGACGCTATTCGTTCCAAATGCCGACATGGACATCATGACCAGGCGGGGGTTGAGACCCCTCAGCACGTTGTAACCAAGTCCGAGTCTTGAGAGGACGTCGACTGAAAAATTGTCAACTGCAATGTCGGCCCCTGCCAACAAACGTTTTGCAAGAGCAAGCCCCTGCGGGCGCTTCAAGTCGAGCGTAATTCCTCGCTTGTTTCGGTTGACCATGCAGAAGCAGAGCGCCTTTTCGTACATTTTGTCAGTCACGTAGCCAGGACGTCGGTCAACTCCGCGCCACCAATCCGGATATTGGATGGCCTCGATCTTGATCACATCTGCCCCGAGGTCAGCCAGTGTGCGAGTACACAAAGGCCCGGCCCAGCCCATTGTAAAATCGACGACACGGATTCCCCGCAGCGGTCGCCGATCAGGATCGACGCGTGAAGCCGCATCGAGTTTACTAGACTCGCCTGTTCGGGTGCATGCGAACACCTGCTGCTCGCCCGCGGCCGGCACTTTTCCGCCCTGCCGTGGCGGGGTCGATGTCAGTCGCAGCACTGAGCCGACGGTCAGTCCTCCTTCTTCACCCATCCGGACAGGCACGATTGCGCCGCGAGCCAATCGCTCCGGGTCTTCGAGGAGATCGGATATTTCCGGCACCGGTACGATCGGGATCTTGCGTGTCAACCCTTCCGCAAACCACTCGAGTGCAGTCCGTGTTTTCAGCTTCGGCATGAACTGTCGTTCGACAAGGTCGGCATTCTGCAGACGACCTTCGTTGAAGGCCAGCGCCGGATCATCACGCAACTCGGGCAAACCGAGCATGTCGCAGAATGCCCGCCATTGCTCCGGCTTGGCGGTCGTGACGCCGATCCAGCCGCATTTTGTCAGATATATGCCTGTCGGAAAGTTAGGCCAAAAGCGGTTGATTCCAATCCGGCGCATGACATCGCCCTGCGCGAACGCCTCACACATCAAATATTCGGTCAAAGCGATATTCGATTCGAAGATGCTGACCGACCACGATGCCCCGCCGTCGCCATTCGTTTGCGTCGCCGCCGAGCTGGCCGCAGCGATAAACCCCCACAGACCGGCAAGAATGCTCGCCTGGAAATCTGGAACGAGCAACGGCGGGCCTTCGGCTGGTCCAGCCAATTTCACTAGGCCTGCTAATGCTCGCACGGTGGAATCGGTCGCGGCGAATCCTGCATAGGGCCCCTCCGCGCCGAACCAACTCGCCTCAATGTGAATTAATCCCGGTTGGCGCTGGCGGATAGCTACAATATCGATCGATGGGCAATCAGCCGGATTGACGTCGCGGCCATCGATCAGAATGTCGCACGCCTTAATCATGGACTCGAGCTGCGGGACCGAGTTCGGCTTCGATGAATCAATAATTGTACTTGATTTATTAACGTTCAAGAACGCGAACCACCCGCTCTGGCCGCGAGGCGTGAGTGGCGCACAACGGCGAATTGGATCTCCGGTCGGCGGCTCGATCTTCTGCACATCGGCGCCGAAATCGGCAAACAGCCGCCCGCAATAACTGGTCGCGGCCGAGCTACCGATCTCAACGATTCGCAGATGCGACAACACTCCCATCAAGAACCCCCTTTTGGGCCGCCCTCATGCGCCGAACCGCCGTTGGGCGACCTGATGCATATCCGCCAATCCTGTCATTAGCTGACGCTACGCTCATGTTACGAGTAACGCGAGGTTAGCAATTAGCCCTGCTGCCAGGCCGATCATCATGGCCGGAGCGGCTTCCTAGAATAAATGACGTTGTCAACCTGAAACCCGATGGCTACTAAGACGGCGTTGCCGTTCGCGTAGATCTCTGTCGTACTTCTACAAGCGATGCTCTTCGGCTTGAGCGATCAGCTATATCCTCCACTCCTCTAGTCGGCACGTACCCATCCGCCAGAGGGATTCCTCTATATGTTTCCTCTACTCAGTCCCCAGCCTCCTTCAGAGGGAATAAACCACTGGCTCTGTGAAAGCACCTACAAGGTTGGAGAGTACGCAAATGGCGCAGGGCCTTGCGTCCCCTCTCCATCAAGAATTCGCGCGCGGCTGCGCCATCAAGACGGATGGCAGTCCGTCGAGCTATATAAAATGGTCAAGAGAGCCTGGCGAACTCGCCAAGCTCTACGCGATCAACCATGACCGTGGAGGAGTGAAGCAGCGCAAGGCCGTCGCCGATCGTCCGGCTGGCCCCAAGAAAGCCAAGTCGGCAGTCCCTTCCATAGAAGAGGAGGCGACCAGCGTCGGTTTTCCGGTGGAATACGCTGCTGCCGCTCGACGATACCTCTAGGCCTTGAAGGCGTCGGTCCCGCATCTGACGCGGTTGTCCTTGCTCGCACCTCCCAGCACCACGGCGGCAGGTCTACGAAGAAGCAGTTGAAGGCTTGCCCGTTCCACACCGACTCACCGAGCTTCAGACTGCCAAAGGCAAGCTCTACCTCTACGTCGAACTGATCGCACCAGCAAGTTGCCTCCGTGCAACTGACCAGGAAGAGACGAGGAGGACCTCAGCCTAGGCCTTCGTCGAAGCTTGAATGCGCCTGTGCTCTACAAAAATCCACACGGTTCTCACCGACAATGCGATCCAGTTCACCTTCCACCGCCTATGCGGACCGCCGGACGACAAGATCTGTAACGCATATGTTTCGATATGCGTGCAACAAAAGCGGCATCGAACATCGGCTGGGCCAGGATCAAGCGTTTATGGACAAATAGCGCCGTCGAGCACATGAACCGCACGATCAAGGTAACGACCATCTAACGCTACCACTACGATCAAACGATCAGCCGATGTTCACTTGCCGACTTCCTTGAGTCAAAAAATATAAACTCGCGTTAAAGACTAACGGGTCTCACCCCCGCGAATACATCTGCAAATGCCGGACTTCCTAGCCAGAACGATTCAAACATAATCCTCTCGGCAACGCCGAGATAACACCCAGAGATGGACATTACCTTTCCTAGCTGATCCGTTCCCTCTGCTGTGCGTCTCCAGCAGAGGATAGCCGCTTCTCGGATGCAGCAGCCGACCCTCAACTCTCCTGATTAGCAGACAGAACTGCTCTCGCTTCAGCGTGGACGATGCGCCAAGACAAAGGTACTGCACAAGTCAACTCACAGAGCCAAAGATGTGGTGGTCGGGTTCTCCTCTGAGCTAAGTCCGCACTTGACGGTGGGACATGTTTCGTTCGTGACGTCGCAAATGTCACGCTTTGGTATCCTGCAGCTCAACCACGGCCGCCACCCGGTTAGACCGCGAGTCTTTATCAACCCATATCTTTTTGGGCCGAAACGAGACGCCTTCGCTGCGGAAGCACATCCGCATCTCTCAGCCTTTTGCAATAAAGGGCTGTGAGCCGAAAAGCACCATTCTCACTGGTCTTGGAATGTGACGGACTGGTGAGCTGCGCTGTGTTGGTTGCCAATGCTGTTGGCGCTCCTCTTGCGTCGGACGGCGGTAACCTCGTCGCAATTCTCACTCATGGCCATGGTCCACCAGAATACCATTCGCAGGCATGGCTCTGACTGGTTGGAACGGTCAGCGGTTAAAGGGGCCGGGTCGCGGATGGTACAGGCTAGCCCTCGAAGACGATCATTCGCACCAGCTCAACATAGGAAAGCGTCTCTCCTATCCCTTCCCGCTGATCATTTTACGAGTCTGGCTCACCTGCAGTTTTGCATAGGTCGACATTAGTGCGGCCTCATCGGAGAGCGTCACCAGTTTAAACCCCATGCTAATCGCGCGCGCCGCGCCTTCGGCGCCGCTGCAATGGATACCTGGATAGAGCTTGCGCTTGTTGCACTCCTTCACGACCTTCTCGTAGATAAGGAGGATCTCGGGCTCGGTGTGGTCGACCATCGGACCTAGCCCATAAGAGAAGCCGAGATCAGTGGGTCCGATATATACGCCGTCGATGCCCTGAACGTCGAGAATTGCTTCCATATTCTCGACCGATGTTTTTGTCTCCATCATCGGCAGGATGACAATCTCCTCATTGGCTGTCTTCTGATAGGCGCCTGCCGCGCGATACATGCCAGCACGGATTGGCCCATTGGACCGGGTGCCGGCCGGCGGATATTTCGCGTATGACACAAGGTTTCTTGCCTCCTGAGCAGTGTTGACCATCGGGCAGATCAAGCCGTAGGCGCCGCCGTCAAGTGCCTTGCCTATAATGCCCGGGTCATTCCAAGGCACACGAACCATCGGCGTGACGGGATGGCTTTGCATAGCCTGGAAGCACGCCACCATAGAGATATAGTCCTGCACGCCGTGCTGCATGTCGACGGTGACGCTGTCGAATCCGCATTGCGCGACTACCTCGGCTGCAAAGCCGGACGGAATCGAGAGCCAGGCATTCACAACCGGGTCGCCCGCACTCCAGACTTTCTTTACTTTGTTGATTGACATGGACTCTCTTCCCTTTCATTTCGCTGCCATCGTGGAGAAAGTGCGGAGATCAGAAACTCTGGGCTGTCTATAGAGCGACAGCCATCCGCGCTCTCCGGTTCGGTATTCTTTCGGTGAGTGTCGTCAAGCCTCCGAGGAGTTCGGAGACCACATTGTTTGTATCTGCTCGCCTAAGGCGCGGATCCCAGTACTCGCCTTGATGTCCGCATTAACCTCTCTGGGCGAGACAGACACTCCCAGCACGGTACTCATGGAATTGAGCTGCCCCGGCGGCAGATTCGAAACCAGGACGCACTATCGGGCGCATGGCTTCGGCTGTCAGTGCAGGATTTCAATTCCTCTCGCAGCCTCTCTTTTGAAAAATGGCGACGCAACTGTCGTCTGTAATCCGCTGAAGGATGTCACAAGCAGCGAATTCGCGTGGTCGCGATAATAATTTTATTGACCATGCCTGAGACTCCCTTCGGTTAGCTGGACAATTTCTGATTATCAAGACTCATGCCAACGGCAATAGCTTCAGATGTAAAGACTATGTCATAAGGACTGTCACAAGCTCGACAAACAAATCGTACGGTACGGTCAGTAAACTCTCAAAAGTGCAGCATGCGAGTGATAGCAAACGCATCTCGCGAGTGCCGCGATCTAAATGGGTTTGTAAGATTAATGGATAGGGCGATCGCAGCGGCGCCGACGGCCACCGCAACATGCGTTGCCGTTATCCATGAGAATGTGCGATGCGCTACAGTGGCGTGAGCAATTGCCCCGCGTTCGGCTCCCGCGACAAGTGCTCCCCGGGCGATCATTTCGGCAATTGGAGGTTCAGTATGCGTTGGAGGATCAGACTCACCGCCTCCTTCTGCGGCTAACCCTTCTCTGAGCATCTTTGTTGGCCATCCCAACAACTATTGAGAATTGGGGCAGTCTTCGATCGAGTTCAGCCGTATGCGGTTCGCGCATACGTCTGGAACAAATGTCACATTGCTGGCTTGAACAGCTCATGGTCCGATCATCATTAGTCGCGCTACGCAGGGACGCTTCTCATCAGCTTCACCGAATTCTGCAGGTTGGCCATACAAAGAGCGATCATGGGCGGCGGTGATCCAAGTTCGCGTCTTCCGTGATTCAGGAAGGTATCAATTTCGAGCAGCGACACTCTCGGCCAGAGAACGTGATGGCGGCTCTGTCGCGCGGATAGCTACCAGATCCGATAGACCAAGTCGCGAATGAAACGTTCAATGATAGCGCCAGTTTCGCGACGCCAACATAAAGAGTCATTGCTGCCCTCCGCCTGACGCACGCTGACCGTCGGCGCACAGCTGCCGACACACAGAGTCCCGCAACTATCGCACGGCTGTCCCAAATCTTTGATCCTCGATTGCCGTCATTGCCAAAGGAGCTGGCATAAGGTTTTGCCAGACCGTCCGAACTGCTCCTTTGAGCAAATAAGCTCTCCCGATCCCGGAAAGGCCATGTGACACATAGCGCTACTCGATTTGGTAGGCTCGATTTTTGCCATCCACACATAGGTGAGTGGCGTTCACAGCCAGCTATTCTTGATCCATGACATCACAAGCACCACCATCTCTCGGAATCCTGCAACTCGAACGCGGAGTAGAGCCCGGCACAGCGGGGCCGACGCCGGCACCCGGCTCAATGCTGAGTTCGCTTACGTTCGACTTCCCGACTATCTTTGAGACTGTCCCAGGAGCCTGGGTCGAGAATGTCGTTCGAGGCGATCCGACGCTCGAGCCCGCCTACATCGCAGCGGCGCGGCGGCTAGTCGAAAGAGGTGCCGTTGCGATCAGCTCGACCTGCGGCTTTTCTATCCGACACCAGCCAGCAGTCGCCGCATCCGTCAATGTACCCGTTGTCATGTCTAGCCTGATCCTACTGCCGGGGCTGCTTCGTCAGTTGGCGCCGCAGGCCAAGATCGGGGTGCTGACGTATGACTCGACTTATTGTGATGAGGGTCTGCTCGGAATCGATGAACCGGCGCAGCGAGCGAGGGTCGTGGTTGGAGGGATCGAGGGCGGAAAATACTGGCACGACGAATTGAAGCGCCCGACGCCCCCAACCGACGTCGCCGCCATGAAGGCCGATGTAGGTAATTGTGTCGCACGCCTCCGTATGTCACATCCGCGTATCGCAGCTATCCTATTCGAATGCGCGGGTTTCCCCATTGTCGCGCCGGAAATCCGGCGTGTCGCGAAGTTACCAGTCTATGACATCACCAGCCTTTGTCGTATGACAATGCTTTCCATCTCGTCAGTTGCTCCTAACCGTGGGGCAACATAGGAACACCTGGGTCCGCAGGGAGTATGGTCCGGTAGGCGGACTGAGAAGGTGGCGCCGTGAAGCTGGCCGGCCGCGTTGTCACTCGCGGCACTCGAGTTGCCAGGGTGTGGTGGCATGTGGGAGGCACGATGATCGTGATTGCCATTGGCGAGGTCGGGTGCGCGCCCGGCGTGGACGTCCAGGAGGCGCAGTTGTAATGGATGATTCGGGCGATGCGTTCGGCATGATGTCGTCCGGCGTGAAGGTTTTCTCAGCCCGCCCTCCAGGCGACTCCGCAAGCGTATCGACGGCCTTGTTGCGACAAGTGCACGATGCCGGCCACGCTTTAATTGTCCAGGCCGATTCTGTTGCAGAACGCGCCTGTCGTATGAGTGATTCAGTCTCCCTAATTGGCAGGACTGAAGATCATCATGGGGCATCGGCAAGTTGAACAGACCGCGTTTTTCTGTGAGTTCTCGCTCGAACGACATGTGCTCTCTTCGCCCTTCGGTTGCGGGCTCGTCCCTCGGACTTATTCGAGCCCACAACGCATACACTCTTGTGACGGCCCGGTGACTAAAGCGGGATGGATTTAGGTTGAACCGATTTGTGATTCCCAAATCAGTGTGTTTCTGATTCACCATGCTGGCTGGATAGGAGGCCAGCATGGATGGGCAGGCCCTTATTCTTTGCATCTCCGTAAACGTGTCGTAGCCGCGATCGAGGGAGGGATGTCCCGGAATCGAGCCGCCAAGCAGTTTGGGACGGCGATCAGCACCGCCATGGGCTGGATGCATCGTGTCGATGAGACCGGCAGCGTTGAGCCTGGGCAGATGGCGGTCACAAGCCGAAGGCCATTTCGGGAAACACGTTGTCTGGCTATCGCAGCGGATCAGGGACGGCGACTTCACCATCCGTAGTCTCGTTGCCGAGCTCGCCCGTCGCGGCCTGAAGGTCGATTACCACTCGGTGTGGGAGACTTCGTGCATGCCGAGAAGCTCAGCTTCAAAAGAAAGCGTGGCGGCTGGCGAACGCGATCGACCCAAGGTCGCGAGGGGACGAGCGCAGTGGACGAAGTAGCAAGATCGCGTCAAAAGCTGAGCGACTGGTCTTCATCGGCGAGACCTGGGCCAGGACCGATATGGCTCCTTGCGGGGATGGGCGCCGCGCGAGTGCAGACTTCACGCCAAGGTTCCTCACGGCCGCTGGAAGACCATGACCTTCCTAGCGGCCCTACGCCATGACCGGATCGACGCGCCATGGTTCGTCGATCCGCCGATCGAAGGTGTGAGGTTTCGCACCTATGTCGAGAAGGTACTCCTGCCCGTCCTTAAACCGGGCGATATCGTCGTCTTGGATAACCTCGGCAGCCACAGGAGCAAGGCAGTTCGCCAGCTCATCCGTTCGGTCGGCGCCAAACTCTTCTTCCTGCCAACATACTCACCCGACCTGAACCCGATCGAACAGGTCTTTGCCAAGCTCAAGCACCTGCTCCGCAAAGCTGCCGCGCGAACCGTCGATGCGGTCTGTGCCGCTATCGGTCACGCGCGCGAAGCGTTCACCTCCGAGGAATGTGTCAACTACCTGAAAAAACCAGGCTATCGAACCTAATGCCACTACGCTTTAGTTAGCCTCCCCATGAGATTTTGGTCAGCCGGCTTCGTTGCCGTCATCAGTCCGACAGTTCCGGTCTGGGTCGATCATCGCCTTGCCTTGCACGGACCATGGGCGCAATCATCGCCACGTCTACGCCTCGGCCGACCCGGGTAGTGACACCCTCAGCTTTGATCTCGAAGCCGCGGCGCGCGTGAACACTTGTTGCGACGTCAGCTCGCCTCGCCCGGCAATCTCGGAGAGGATCGCGCCCCGCGCCGACGTCTCTTCAACGATTCGGGCCTTGTTGTCCCAGGAGAATCAACGATTGCGTCCGGCCTCTTCGATCACTTACCGCCAGCGCGCCGCCACGCCAGAAAGACGCCTTGAGGCGAGGCGGTCTGATGGTTAGGAACTGTGAGTATGAACATCCACACGATCAGTGCCCTGAAATCGACGTTAGACAGAACGGCGGGGTTGGTCTGAAGAGGAGAAGGCGCGCATTGTTTTGGAAAGCTTGTTCGCGTCGCCCCTTGTTGCGGCGACAGCGCGGCGATACATCTTGTCGCGCTCTCTGCTCGTCATTGGTGACGAGCCTTTTGGAGCGAACCAGACCACATCCGATAGTGGGTTTGTCAGGGCGATCCTGGCCGAAGCGAAGCCTGTGGCGTCGCGCGCCGTCCGAGCTGGTCGCCGGGCTGCGCATTGTAGTCGACGTCGCCGTCCACGTTGCCCTACCTCGTCGGATCATGGAGGCTCTGGATCGGCCATGATTTCGATTAGGCGGGAGTTCGAGTGTGCTTGGCAGCAGGCCACACCGGCATGCCCAAAGTCTTCGCCTCACTGTCGTTGCAAGTGCAGGAGGTGCTGCACCGCGATCCCGCTGGGCAGTGATTTCTTGCTTCCGAGGTCGACGAGGCGATCTCCTAAAGGTGATTTGGCACGATGGCCAGCGGGCATGGATGCCTGATTACGAACAGAGCGGAGACGGGCGTTCTATATGGCCGCGCCGGGAGCGGGGTGGTGTCGATCTCGCTGGCGCAGATGAGCATCTTTTGTCCGGCATCCACGAAAACCCAATCGCCTGCGGGCGAACCACGTGAAAGCTCGTCCGACGTGATCAAGGCAACTGGTGGGATGCTTCTTGTTCTCTTTTTTCATGAGGGAAGGATCTGTTTGAATGCGGCCGAACAGCGCTGCGAGATTTTGCGCTCGGAAGAAGGGCATAGTTGATTGCCGGTTTTGATCGTGGCGCCGATCGGGCGTATCCGCCCGGTGAGAGCCGCCTTGCCGAATGAGGCGTATTGTTGAGAACTGTCCTTATGGACAGTGATAGGCGTAGTGCCCAAGTCGAACGGCTTGAGGTGGTGGACACGGGCCGGCGACGGCGCTGGTCCGAGGATGAGAAGCTCAAGATCGTCCTGGAGAGCTTACAGGCGCCGCGCCAGGTCGCTGCAACCGCGCGGCGGTACGGCGTTTCGCGCTCATTGCTGCTGCGATGGCGACGGTCGTTTCGGCCCGAGCCGAAGGGTGCCGCCGATCAACCTGGCTTCGTACCGGCGGTAGTGGTCGCGCAAGCAGGACCGACGTCCTGTCCAGTCGCTCCGGCCAACCACGGCGGGTCGATCGCGATCGAGTTTGCGGCCGGGGCTCGGATGCGGATCACGGGCGCGGTCGACGCGGCGACGCTGAAGGCCGCCGTGGCGGCACTGGCAGATGGATGCCTACGGTGATCCCGATTGCGTCGGGCGTGCGGGTGTGGATTGCGACCGGCCACACCGATATGCGCCGCGGCATGAACTCGCTGGGCTTGCTGGTGCAGGAAGCCTTCAAGCGAGACCCGCACGGCGGCGACCTCAATGTGTTCCGTGGCAGGAGCGGCAAGCTGATCAAGATCCTTTGGCACGATGAACTGGGCATGTCGCTCTACGCCAAGCGGCTGGAGCGTGGCCGCTTCCTGTGGCCGTCGTCGGCTGATGGCATGGTGACAATCACCCCAGCCCAGCTGGCTACCTGCTGGAGGGCGTCGACTGGCGGATGCTGCAACAGACCTGGCGACCGCAGGCGGCTGGCTGATCGCTTGGATTTGAATCGGTGACAGGGTCAGCGGTTCGGACAGAGATCGCGTCTTGTGATTCTCTGGTCGGCGATGAGCGCCGATGATTCTCTTCCCGAAGATGTGACCACGCTGCAGGCGATGCTGCGCGCCGAGCGAGCGGCCCGGTTGGCCGCGGAAGCGGAAGCCCAGGCGGGAACATTGCTGATCGAGAAGCTCAAGCTCACGATCAAGAAGCTCCGGCACGAGCAGTTCGGATAGTCCTCCGAGCGAGGCGCATTGCTGGACCAGCTCGAGCTACAGCTTGCCGACCTGGAGGAGAACGCGGCGCAAGCTGAGACCGCGGCGCAGATGGCAGCCAAGAAGATTGCGGTGCCATCGTTCGAGCGTCGCAAGCCAGCCCGCCGGCCGCTGCCGGAGCATTTGCCGCGGGAGCGCATTGTCTATCCGGTGCCGGCCACCTGCCCATGCTGCGGCGACAGCCGATTGCGCAAGATTGGCGAGGACGTGACCGAGACGCTGGAGCTCGTTCCGCGCCAATGGAAGGTGATCCAGCGCGTGCGCGAGAAGCTCGTCTGCCGGCCTACGAAGCGATCACCCAGCTGCCGGCTCCCTCGCATCAGATTACGCGCGGGCGTGCCGGACCCAAGCTGCTGGCCCATGTCCTGTTCGCCAAGTACGGCCTGCACCTGCCGCTTCATCGTCAGAGCGACGTCTACCAGCGTGAAGGGATCGACCTGGACGTATCGACGCTCGCGGGCTGGGTAGGTGCCTCCGCGGCAACCCTGATGCCTCTGGTCGATGCGATCCGGAGCCACGTCTTCGCAGCCGAGCGCATCCACGCGGATGACCCCACAGTGCCAGTCCTGGCCAAGGGCAAGACCCGGAACGGGGCGGCTCTGGACTTACGTGCGCGACGACCGTCCGTTTGCCGGCCCAGATCCGCCGGCGAACGTGTTCTTCTGCTCGCCCGATCGTGGCAGTGCGCATCCGGAGCAGCATCTGGCGGACTATGCCGGACTGATGCAGGCCGACGCCTACGCCGGCTTTGGCAGGCTCTACGAGGCCAATCGCAAGGGCGGCCCGATCATCGAGGCCGCGTGCGGGGCGCACGGCAGACGCAAGTTCTTTGGTCTCGCGCGGCTCGGCAAGACGCCGATCGCGGCCGAGGCGGTCAAGCGCATCGATGTTCCGTTCGCCATCAAGCGCGAAATCAATGGTTTTACTGCGTAGGAGCGTTTGCGTGTGCACCAGGAGCGTAGCCGCCCCTGATCGTCGAGCTGGAGGCGTGGTTGCGCGAGCAGCGCGCCAAGCTCTCCAGGAACAACGATACGACAAAAGCGATAAATTACTGTCTCAACCGCTGGGATGCATTTACCCGCTTCCTTGATGACGGACGGCTTTGCATCTCGACGGATGGTGTTGAGAAGTCCTTACCTTCAATTCGTGGCAACTTTTTCTGGTTTTTCCTCCCAGGCAGCGACCATGCGTTCGTAGGCCTGCTCGACGCGTGCGACGTAACCAGCTTCCCGTTCGCGGATTTCCTTGATCCAATAGTCCCGGCCCGGGCCAGCCTTGCCGTAGGCACGGGGAGCCCCAGCCTTCAGAGCCACCTTCCGGAGTTTCATCGCCGTGAACGCTGGCCGCGCGTAAGCGTAGTCCTTCCCGGTCGTCAGGACGTGCCAGATCATGACTGCGAGCTTGCGCGCCGTCGCGACGGCTGCGACCCCGGCCCGTGCTTTTTCTGCGTGCGGTTGAAGAATGCTCGCAACGGACCCGGCGCCGTCTTGGGTGACCACGCCGCCTCAACCAGCATCTTGCGGGCGTCACGGTTGCCCTGCTTCGAGATCCGGCCATGCCGTGCCGGGTGCTCGCCTGACTGCCGAACCCGCGGTGTCAGCCCAAAATAGCTGCTGAGCTTATCCGGCGACGGGAAGCGTGCGATGTCGCCGATGGAGGCCAGTACACTCGATGCGACAACCGAACTCACGCCGGGGATCGTCATCAGCTTGAGAGCCCGTGGATCGTCCAGAGCCTGCTGGGCCACGACTTTGTCGATCTCCGACAGTTGCTTCGTCACGCGTTCGAGTTCCGCGATCAGACGCCGG
>Ga0214543_1001587_pt1 | contig 44202 bp, 38 predicted proteins | sample CNSS2metaG_FD_160094 | JGI IMG/M metagenome (GOLD analysis project Ga0214543, IMG submission 160094) | Root nodule microbial communities from cowpea collected in UCLA plant growth center, Los Angeles, California, USA - CNSS2 | ecosystem: Host-associated > Plants > Roots > Nodule | place: USA...
TCATGCATCATCTCATATTTTAGAGATTTCTTTAGCCCATGTGAATAATGTAAAAAGCCCATGATTGACTTGATCATCTTGTGAGAGGCCCATGTGAATCTTTCTCATCATGCTTCTAGTGATTGGTCCTTGATGTGGGCTTGGGCTTGTTGATGCACTTGAGCTTAGGCTTGTTGGGGTCACATCACGGTGGATGTACTTCCCAAGTGGTCATTGTGAGAACCCCAACTAGAGTTTGTTTGCTTCATTGGTACTCCTACTTCTTGTTGTTTATCAACTATCATGGGAAATGTCGTGAAGTGGGCCATAACACTAGTGACCTGGATCTTTAGGTATTAGGGAACTATCCTTGAGAGTACATAGACTTTGCCTTAGAACTTTAAGCGTCGAACTTTTGTAACATTAAAACACAAAAGGGAGACTATTTACGTCCTTTACCCTCACCTTTTCTTGTATATAGTAATAAATCCATCACAATTTTTATCATCACACCATTAAAAAAAAATAAAAAATGCCTCTTAAGGTATAAGCATACATTTCATTAGCATATCACATGAATAAGTGCCCTGCGATGCACAACCATGCATTCTCATTTTGTGGTCATTCATAGTACCCTGTCATAGTTTCAAACACATAGCATGCATATGCGTAATAAAACAAAAAAATTGCACTACATTGAATTCAAATTGTTTCCTATTTATCACCAAATTCTTGGAATATTTCTTATGAAATATGAGAAAATAATGAAACATTCCTTGGTCAAATAAGTGGATTGAATAAAGAAATAAAATTTAGTTTCTTATCATTTCTTATGAAGCATCCATCTAATCGTGCATACATGAAATCGCTCAAATTCATCTCCCTTTCCATCTCTCTTCCACCATAAACCTTGTTTTCATTTCCATGGAAGATTATTATAAAGGGGACACATACCTTAAAATGATTACAAGAAACACTCTAAACACAAAAAAAAAACAAAAAAAATGAAGAAAAATCAGCTAGATTGAAAACTCTGAAGGACAATCTAGGAAAAAATAAGACAAAAAAAGGTGAGAAAAAAAAACAGGGGCATCCTATCATATGAAATAAATTATTTTCCTATCAATTAAAACTTTTTTGAGAAAAACAACCATGGTTTGAAATTATGTGTGGCAATGTTTCTTTATAAATAACAAAAATAATTATCCTTTGCTACCCAATTTGAGTCTAAAAAAAATTCTTTCAAATTATCCTAAATAAGGGTCACCCTTACACTGAGGGTTGACATAATGTTTGCTTTTGTTTCACCGACTGGTTGTTCACTGATACAAAAATATAAAAAAAAGAAGCAAAATTTTGGAGAATAGGAATAAAATGTCAAAATATATATAAAAAAAGGTGAACAAAAGGAAGTCAAACAAATATTGAATGAAACATTATTCAAATATCCTTGTCCCAAACAACCTTCACATAACTTTTTTTGGCCTTTACTATCATTTACTTCCATACCCCTATCCTTGGCCACGATACAAGCCTAATAAAGTCCACACAAATCAAAGATGGGTTGTTATCTTTTGAAGGTTTTCATTTAGAGGAGAATTTTGATTTGCTAACAAGTTTGTTCTAAAAAAATGATAAAAAAAAAAGATTGAAAAAGTATGTTTAGAGATTTGCTTTTAAACACTAGGGTAGTTTATTTTTGGGTAACATGTTTTCAAAGCTTAAAAATTAGTATGGACAATCATGCAATTAAGCTAAATTTGGGCTATCCCTTTTTAATTCATTCTTCATGTAACTCCGTCTTTGCTCATACAGTATCCTCCGCTCTAAGCTTAAACCTTGACCAACCTTTAAATAGTCCATCTTTATCAATCCCAAACCCAAACTAGGGTAGTCACTTTGTTTGTAATTCATATATTCCCATTATTCATTTTGAATTAGGGCATTTATTTACGTTGAAGACTGTGATCACATTAGGGGCAACTTGTAAAGACCTTGTCATTTTTCAATCTCCTCAATTAGGAAAAGGCAAACATGCTTTTGCATCCTAAGACCATGCTAGGCTCTCACAGTAGGGGCAAAGTTTTAAAGTCCCCATCATTTCCTTCATACCACCAATAACTAGGGAAAGCCCAATCACATTTAGTGCTCCAAGACCAATTCAAATTGGGGCAACTTCCTAGTTAATCTTCATCACCTCATCCAAGCCTTTTCAAGCCCTTGGAAATTTCATGCATGTCATTCAAATAGTGTTTCAAAAGAAATGATTAAAAAAATGGTTCGTTCGTAAACTGATTAGACCAAATAATGATTTGGAAAAGTAAACAAAATTTCAAAGTAGAATGATTCCATGAATTCGAAATAACAATGAAATAGGGATCAATTCGAATTTGTTTTTAAAAAAAAAATGCAAAAGAAAAATTCATACAAAAGATATTTCATATATCATACCAAGTCATGCATACATGAGTCATTCATCTTTTTGAATAAAATATTTTCCACCTTTTTGATCAAAACCCTCTTCACTCATATGAATGGTTATCGAATCCTTTCGTTTTAGAAGGAAGAAAATTATAAAAATACACTTATTTGTTTCTATGATGTTTCTCAAATTTATGGTCATCTTCTTTCATATGAATGACCTTTATACCTCCAAACTCACTTTCCACACTAGTTTGAAGGATATTTCTTTTTTGCACTTATGTCCGGGCACAAAAAGGTTGAAGGTTAGTGTTTTTTACCTATGTTGGTATGTTCGTTGTCATATTGTTGATGAAGTTTGGACACCTATTATTTCTTGATATGTGTGGTTCGTTAGGTTCTTTAGTGTTGTGATTTTTTGGTGATACAAGTTTTGGTTTTTTTTTCTTTTGTTATTTTCTTCTTCTACTGTATCAAACCTCCTCCCCTTTCTCCTTTTATTTTTTTACTTTTTCTTTAAAATGATTTATGAGCCTTCATTTTTCTTCTCCTTCTTCATGTTGATGAAAGGGTGTTCATCTCCATATTTAGGAATATCAAGTTGAAGGTTAGTTATTGTTTAATCCAACTCCGCTTTCCATTTCTCCTTATTCGTCTTCAAGTTCATTTTTTCTGGTTCAAGTTCTTTGCACATTATTATTATTTTTTGCTTCAAGTTTGTTTTTTTATGTCATTAAACTTTTCCATCTATTTCTGTAACTTAGTAGCTTGACTTCTACTTTGTTTAACCAACTTTCTTTTTGATTATGCAAAGTGTTCTTCTACTTCTTATTGGTGAACATTTTATTCAAGGTTACTTATTTTATAACCCAACTTTGTTTAATCCAACTTTAGCTTTTGATAGAAGTAGTTTTCATATGTCTAATATTATGTGGACTGCTCCAGATGAAGAAGTAAGATTTTTGTTTTAGAACTTCAATATCATTTGAAATGCAGATGGATTTTCACACTAAAATACATTATATTTGTTTTTCTATCTAACTATATATTGTGCTATTTAGCAATATGATTAAGTTGCATTGGGTTTCCTTACAGGGGCTACTATCACTATGATTTATATCATCGTGTTTATATCACTTTGATTATTAATTTTAATGAGTGTTTATAGGAATAAATCTATGATATTTCATGTTATTGTGAATAAAATTGTGTTTAATGATGTTTTCTTGATCTAACATTGGAAGATCTAGTAGTGGAGGAATCACTGACTGAGATGGATCAACTTTATTTTCTATCAAAAGTATAGTTGCCAGACCCCAAGTCAGATGTGAGTCTATGTGTCAATGCAAGAACCAAAGTCATGATTTGTAATAAGGAAAAAAATTTGGTTAGTTTGCAATTCACATTAGATGCATAATAATCAAAGTTAATATAATATTCCAATAAAGAAAAAATTATATACTACCAATATGATTTGGACTGTTATTTTTTATATTCTATGTTTAGATTATAAAAGATTGGTTTACACTTAGTATTAACAATAACTCATTTTAATACCTAAAACCCTAGAACGTGATATTTAAAAATAATAGTGGTTTAAAAATAGTGAGACTCGATCATTTTAATATTAAAAGATTTTAGTATAAACAATTTTTTTATAAACAAGTTTTATTACTTTAAAACACAAAATCTCTATTGTTGGTATCATGCAACAGAATGACTAGATAGTGGTCAAAAACCAAGAAGGGGTGAATTGAATTTTTATAAAACTTCAATTTTTTTTTTCAAAATTTTACTGATTAACTTAAAGTCACAGTTACTTTAAATGCAAGTGCAGATAAATAAAGAGTTTAGGGAAGAAGATAAACACTGATATTTATACTGATTCGGATCAAAAGACCCTACGTCTAGTTGTTAATCTCTTAAACAAAGGGATTAACTCAATCACTATAATAATCAGAGTATAAACAAATTATAAAAGAGTAAAGGATTAGAAAAACCTCTCTTGAACAACCACAAGAGATGAACAAAAACTCCTCCTGAGTCACACAAAGAATGACCAGCTTTCCTAGCAATAGTACAACACTCAATATTCCAAGAACTCACTTAGAAAAAGTTATCGCTCACTCACACTAGGCTTTTTAAAGCTATTTTTACGAATCTCACAGAGCACCACTTTGCAATCACAACACAAGAACTCTTAATCTTAAAAAGGTACTTTTGAAGTTGGACTGAGTTCTATTTAAAGAGATTTTCGAAAGCTAACTTAGAAATGAAGAGTTGAGTTGAAACTCCCAAGGATAATCGATTACCATTTAAGATAATTGATTATTCTAGTGGTTTTCGAAAACAAAGTTTTGCAGTGGTAATCGATTACCCAAAATGGCAATTGATTATCTCATGTACATTTTTGAACAAATAATTTTATAACTGCCAGTGGTAATCAATTACCAGAAATGGTAATCAATTATTTCGAGTCATTTTTGAAGAGCCAAGTTATAACTACCAGTGATAATCGATTATCATTCGTGGTAATTGATTATCTTAAGTGGATTTTCAGAAAGTAAAAGTTTTGAGTTGGTAATCGATTATCATAAGTTGGTAATCGATTATCACAATCATTTTTGCAAAAAGTTAGTTTTTCTTAGAGGAGTTGCGAGCTGACTAGTTTTCTAACAATCTTACAACTAACTAGAGAAAGTTAAGCCTATTACAATAAGAACTTTAAATATAAAATGTACTATCATCAATATCTTCAAGTATTTTCTTCAATGTCTTTATCATCATCAAAATATTTTTAATTAATCTTCTTCTTTTGTCAACAATCTCCCTCTTTTAAATGATGATCAAATATATGTTTAAAGTTTCTTTAATTCCTGCATTTAAACAACTTATAGGAAAAAATATTAATAGTTAAAGAACCCTTTAAACTTTTTCTCCCCCTATTTTGATCAGAAGATAAAAAGGCTCATGAAAGATACTTCCCCTTAATAAGATATGAATTACAGTTAAAGAGCACACAAGACAAATATGACACAGAGAATTGTTATTCAAAGAAAAGTTCATAACACAAGAAGAATTAAAAGTAAACTTAACAACTAGCTCCCCCTAAAATTCTGCACTCATGTCATCATCATCATCATTATTAGTATTAGTGAATTCATCAAATCTTGTTTCTAAATTGGAGATCCTAGTATTGACTTCTCCAATGGATATAAGAACCTCTTCATGACGAGAGATAGATAGAAGGAAAAAGTCTTCAAGTCTTTGGTTCAGATCAAGAATGTAGTCTTCTAAGGAGGTGGAGGATCCTATTGCAACATTACTTGAAGAACCAACATTGGTTAAGGGAGGGATAGGATCTGGTGAGGGAGTGCCTCCATCATCTTCATAATTAGGAACATCATCTTTATGAACGTACCCACCCCCAAATGGCACAATCTTCATTTGCTTGAGGGAAGTGTCATAGATTTCATTAGAAAAAGAGTTGCTTTGAAGTAGTTCCCCCTCGGTTGGAATCTATTTGTACTCACATATGCGAGATATGAGAAGAGAGTATGGTAGAGAATATTGAGTAAGCTTCCTTGCCTTCAACATTGTTTCCATAAACAACATTGACCAATCAATCAGAATATGATTTGTTAAGCAGTAGATGATCAGTAGACCAGCTTCACTACATTGAGCATGATTGGTGCCACATGGGCACAAAAGCCATACAATGAGGTAGTGAAGCAGCCTTGCTTCAATTGTGAGAGGGCCAACCAATAATTCTTTACTGATTTGTAGATTCGGCTACCGTAAGAGAGACTAGTAGGTGAGAATTCTGTTAAATCCGTCAATGTGAGTGGACAAGAAAGATGTGCTTTCAACAAAGGGAGGAATTTGTGCTACGTTGGTCCAAATATCATCATCCAGAATGATTTATACTCCTTTTACTTTTGTAGAGTCGATATTTCCCCTGAATTTAAGGTTATAATGGAAAACGCAAACGAGATTAGGATAGTAAATACCTTGTATTTTTGTGAAGAATCGAATGCCTTGTTCCTCGAAGAGATCAGGACAGAAGAATTCTTTGTTTCAGAACCAGCCATTATTGATAAAGTTGGGCGTTTGTAGTGGTTTTTCTTTGAAGAGAGTGAGAAACTCAGGGCGTCTGTTTTCATCAAAGATACAACCATCAATTGAGGCATTTCTCAAAGGAAGATCAACAGAGGATGAAGGTTGAGCACCGCATCAATGAGTGGGAATCTTCCTGCGACGTTCTGCCATTGAGTTTCAGAAAATAGAAGGAGAGGTTTTTAGGGTTTTGAAAGGGGAAAATCGATTTTGGATGTTTGTGAGTGAATAGTTAATTTTGGAAGTAAGATTTTATAACAAAGAGAAGAAAAACCTTCTGATTTGGTGATGTGATGGAGAATCTAGCCATTACAACGACTAGTTGATGAAGTTTTAAGGCTGATAATCGATTATCGTGCATGGTAATCAATTATTTGCTCATATTTTAGGAACCAAAAAATGTGCAATGAAGGTGGGTAATCGATTATCATAAGTGATAATCGATTATTTGCCCGTAATCTGGAAAAATAAAATGTGTAGAGAAGTGGATAATCAATTATCGTAAGTGGTAATCGATTATTGACGCAAATTTTTAAAATTTGTATAAAATTCAAATTTGTGCATTTTTGTTTGAGGCATTTTATTCAATTTTGTGCATTTTTAAGACACTTATAAGATTCTCAAATCTCTCCTAAGTTCATAAAATATATCTTTGGGTAAAGGTTTGGTAAAAATATCAGCTAATTGATGCTTTGTATCTATATATTTTATCTCATAGTTGCCCTTACTTAATGTGATCCCTTAAAAATGATGTCTAATTTCTATGTGTTTTGTCCTAGAGTGCATTATGGGAGTTTTGGTTAAATTAATAGCACCGCTATTATCACATTTCAGAGGCATATGATTTAGAAAAATATTATAATCTTCTAACTATTGTTTCATCCAAAGAATTTGAGCACACAAATTTCCAACAGCTATGTATTCAACCTCTATAGTTGATAAAGCCACATAGGCTTGTTTCTTGGAGTGCCAAGAAACTAATGAGCTTCCTAAGAGGTGACAAGTACCACTAGTACTTTTTCTATCTATTTTACAACCACCATAATCAACATCAGAGTACCCTATTAGACTAAGTGAGGCCCCAGAAGGATACCAAAGTCCAAAAGATATAGTTCCTTTAAGATATTTTAAACATGTGATTCTTTAGGACTGGCTTGAAATCTAGCACAAACACATACATATTGCATAATATCAGGTCTACTTACAGTAAGATATAAAAGAGACCCTATCATACCTCTAAACATAGTTTGATTTACTTCAATACCTGATTCGTCTTTATCCAAATAATAAGAAGTTGCCATAGGAGTACTTGCTGCTATAGCAGTATCCATTTCAAATGTTTTAAGTACTTCCTTATAGTATTTGGATTGGGATATGAATGTTCCTTCTTCCATTTTCCTAATTTGCAATCCAAGGAAGAAAGTTAATTCTCCCATCATTAACATTTCAAACTAATCATGCATTATACTTGCAAAACCTTCCCATAGAGATTTATTAGTTGATCCAAAAATTATATCATCAACATAAACTTGAACCAATAAAATATTTTCACCTACTCTTTTAATAAATAGAGTTGACTCTATCTTACCTCTTTCAAAATCATTTTCTAACAAAAACGTGCTTAAGCGTTCATACCAGGATCTAGGTGCTTGTTTTAAACCATAAGGTGTCTTCTTCAGTATATAAATGTGATTTGGAAATTTATAATCCTCAAAACCAGGAGGTTGTTCAACATACACATCTTCTTTGATAAAATCATTTAGAAAATCACTTTTGACATCCATTTGAAATAATTTAAATTTCATAATAGAGGCATAAGCAAGAAGTAATCGTATAGCTTCTAACCTTGCAACAGGGGCATAAGTTTCATCATAGTCTATACCTTCTTCTTGTCTGTATCCCTTTGCCACAAGCCTAGCCTTATTCTTAATAATATTTCCATCTTCATCCAGCTTTTTTTGAACACCCATTTTGTCCCAATCACTTAAAGTGATTTATTTCTTGGAATCAACTCCCATAGTTCATTTCTTTCAAATTGATTTAGCTCCCCTTACATTACAATGCACCATTAATCATCTTGAAGAGCTTCTTGCAGATTCTTTGGTTCAATTTGTGAAACAAAAGCTATATTCATACAAAAATTATTCATATTTCTAGTGATTACCCTTTTTGCAATATCACCAATGACGTTGTCTAGAGATAGTCCTCTTGGTGACTTCCAGCATTTTTCAGGATCTTAAAGTTGAGGAGGAGGATTCTCATTTAAATACATTTTGATCAAGAGCCTCCTGAATTTGTTCTTCATCACCTGCAGTTTTCTTATTTGACTTAAGAAGGTTCTCCTCGAGGTCTACAACTTCATTAAAGACAACATGCATGGCTCAACATTCAAAGTTCTTCTATTAAAAACTCTATATGTTTTACTAGTAAGAGAATATCCTAGAAATATTACCTCATCAGCTTTAGAATCAAATTTTCCTAAATTTTCTTTTCCATTATTTAAAACAAAACATGTGCATCCAAAAATTTTAAGATGAGCAACATTTGGCTTTCTGCCTTTAAAAAATTCATAAGGAGTAATTTTTAAAATAGGCCTAATAAGCATTCTATTTAAAACATAACATGTAGTACTCACAACATCAACCCAGAAATACTTAGGAACATTATATTCATTTAGCATTGTTCTAGCTAGTTCCTCTAAGGACCTATTTTTCCTCTCTACAACTCCATTCTGTTGAGGTGTCCTAGGTCTAGAGAAATTATGTAAAATTCCATTTTCATCACAAAACTTTTCAAATGACTCATTTTTAAATTCCCCACCATGATCACTTCTTAAAATCTTGATTTTCAAATCTTTTTCATTTTGAACCAATTTTTCAAATTTTTTAAATGCTTTAAAGGCTTCACTTTTTAAAGTAAGAAAGAATGTCCAAGTAAACCTAGAGTAATCATCAACAATAACAAATGCATAACAATTTCCTCCATAAATCTTAATCCTAGAAGGACCAAATAAATCAATATACAAAAGTTATAGTGGCTTTGAAGTAGATATAATAGCTTTTGAATGAAAAAATGATCTTACTTGTTTTCCTTTTTAACAAGCAACACATAATTTATCTTTTTCAAAATTTAGTTTTGGTAAACCAATTACTAAATCCTTAGAAATCAATTTATTTAAGTGTTCCATGTGAATATGAGCAACTCGTTTATGCCATAACCAAAGATTTTCTTCTTTAGCAACTAGACATGTTATATTACTAGATGATGCATGATCAAGATCAATTAAATAGATATTGTTATGTCTCATACCTTTTAGAGCAATTTCCTTAGAATTCTTTTAGTGGATAGTGCAGTAATCACTTTCAAAGATGACTTTGAAACCTTTATCACATAGCTGACTAATACTGAGGAGATTGTGCTTCAGTCCTTCTACAAGTAGCACATCCTTGATCTCCAAGGTATCCCCTCCACCAACATCTCTAGTTCCAAGTATTTTCCCTTTGTTGTTATCTCCATATGTAACAAATTCTTGATCATTTCTTTTGAGATTCTTGATCTTCCTCTTATCACCAGTCATGTGTCTTGAGCATCCACTGTCAAGATACCACATTAATTTTCTGGATTTGGAAGTTAACTACAAAATAAGAAAAATAATTTCTTTAGGTTCCCATTAACTTTATTGGGTCCTTGTGGTTAGAGAGACATACTAACTATCTAACAATAGGCATCCAAGTATACTTCCCATTCAGAACATCATAATGTTTAATATTGCATTTATTTGATGTATGCCCTTTTTTCATACAATAAAAACAAGTTGCTATACAAGTATTTTTAGAGTAAGCAGTTCCTTTTTCTACTCACACTTTGCGAGTTCTTTTAATTTTATTTTTAGCAACATACTTGTTTCTACTTAGATTCTTTTTCTTAAAAACATGTTTTTCAAAAGATTTATTTTCTAAAGCATCTTCAAGTTGTTTTTCTAAAATCATTAAATCAAATATATAACTTTTGCAAGATGCACTTTCAATTGTCTCAGTTTCTCTATTTTCCAAAATTAAAATTTTATCTTTTAAGACCTTTTCTTCTTCAAGATATTTTTCAAGATTGCTCTGTAATTCTTTAAAATCACCTTTTAATTTTTTGTGAGCAATATCTAGTTTACTAGATTTAGCAAGCAATTCTCAAAAGGCATCATAAAGAGAATCATAATCATTTTCATTGTTAGAGGAGCTTACCTCACTGTCAGAGAGATCATTATTGGACATTAAGCAAAATTTTGCTTCTTCCTCATTAGATTCACTGGAGCTGGATGAAGTGAGGCATTATCTTCCCATGCTATGTATGCCTTTTTCTTGCAATATTTTCTACTCATCTTTTCATCACTCCTTTTTGAATTTGGGCAGTCTGCTTTTACATGACCAGTTTCTCCACATCCATAGCATTTAAAGTTTGAGGATGATCTTTGATTCTCCTTCTTATTGCTTTTGAATTGATTTTTGCCTTTAGCCTTCATGAACTTTATGAACCTCTTTATCATGAGACTAAGGTTCTCATCATCATCAGAATGTTCTTCTTGTTTTTGCTTCTTTCCTTTGACAACTTCAATTTTGAATGCAATATTCTTCTTTCTTCCTTGATCTTCTTCATCATTCAATCTGCCTAATTCAAGCTCGTGCTCCCTCAGTTTTCCAAAGAGAGTCGCCATGGTCATTGTTGCAAGATTTTGTGACTCCATGATGGCCATCACCTTTAGCTGCCAAGTCCTATTCAAAGATTTAAGAATTTTTATGTTAAGTTCATGAGTATCAAAGGTTTTACGTAGCCCATTGAGATGGTTGACGATGTGTGTGAATCGCTTCTGCACATCATAGATGGTTTCTCCCTACTACATGCGAAACATTTCATATTCTTGAATCAAAGAGTTATTTCTAGCCCGTTTGACATCATCGGTTACTTCGTGAGTCACCCAAAGGATTTCCAACATTTCGCGTGCATTGATGCAACCAGAAATTTTGTAGAACTCATCAAGAGTTAGAGCACATGATATGATGTTTCTGACTTTAACATCATAATGAGCTCGCCTATTTTCATGAGCAGTCCACAATGCAAAAGGATTTAGTTCCTACACTTCATTAATAATGTTAACAGGAACAAATGGTCCATTCAAAACAGCATCCCAAATACCTCTGTCAACTAATTCCAAAATATTTGCATTCTAACTTTCTAGAATGGGTAATTTTCATCGGTAAGTGGAGGTCTATTGATACACGCACCTTTAGTAAAAGTTTTGTTTGACCTTACCATTTTTGAAAATCGTGAATAACTATCAAAGCAAGCTATGATACCAATTATTGGTATCGCGCAATGGAATGACTAAATAGTGGTAAAAAACAATAGTGGGTGTAACATCCCGTCAAGATATTACGAATTTTTAATAAAATAAAGAAAGTAAATTAAAATACACTGCATTTAATAATACCACATTTTCCCAAAACGCGGGAAAATTTGAAACTTTATAAAAAAATTAAACAATGTTCAAATCCATAAATCACCAAAACAAAAGGTTATAATCACACCCATAAGGGTTTACATCTTATTTCAAAACTAAAGAAAATAAACATAAAGTTCCCCGAGCTATCCCCTATTTGTAGCTAAGCGTCACCAGAGCCACCTACATCAACAACATCTGCTCACGTGTACCGCGTACACAATCATCGCCAATCACAAGCAGATAGGTTGAGCTTAACAATTATAGCATATAAAATAACATACACATATATAATACATATATATCTAGACAACACAAACATCCAATGAATTCCATCCCTTTCTAACTCATACTACCTGGCCATCACCAGACTGTTCATGTTCTACCTCTTCTAGTGATTACTTCAAGATGACTTGCTGCCAAACCTATTGGCCACAATCGATAGAGCACGTGCGGGAACCATTGCCACAGATCATACAGCATAACGCCAGGTGGAGTTCCCAAATACGAGTATTACTCGTAACGTCCCAAGACTACCAAACTTGTCAATCAACAACTGAGGAGGGCAATCCATTTGGACCCATCCGTACTGGCCACAACCAGCACACTCACACCGACAACACTCGCCAACTCGAGCCACAACTCAAGGGTTCCTCGTGTTCATCTGCCATCCCGAGCCATAACTCAAGAGATGTTATTCTGAGCCACAACTCAAGGAATACCACGTGCTTAACCCCTATCCTGAGCCACAACTCAAGGGATACGTTCCGAGCCACAACTCAAGGAACACTAGCAATCCCACCTTTAAAGCATTACCAAAAGCCTTGTAGATCATACCTATGAAATCAACAACTCTAAGCTGCAGTAGCAAAATTGCCTAGCCGGTGTTGCGTACCTCCAGGCACACAACGCCTCTGGTTCATTCCCGTTGCAGGTACCGCCAAGCGGAAAGTCCCTCACCGCTAGGCGCACACGGTTCAGTAGTTCCTCTATTGGGAAACCATCGCCTGGTGGAACCACTTATGCCGCCAGGCGCACGCGAACCAGGTGCCCTCTATTTCCCCATCTATCGCCTGGCAGATTCCCTCCATTGTCAAGCGCTATATCAGAACAGCAGAGTCTTCTGGTTCTTGTTCTCTCACTCAGATTTTTCCAATGCTAGTAGACTTCTAGCACCCCATATAAAACTCACCAATATTATCATGTCATGCCATTTCTTACATGTTTGGCTAATTACTAATGTATCTAAAACCACTTAATTCCCCAATTTGAACAGTTTCATACTTAACTTTAGTAAGACCAATACCGGAAACTCCAGCCTAGCAGAATTTCTACTACTAGTTAAGATATTTCGTACCTTACTTTAAGTAATACATGTGTCTCTCATTGCGCTTGCTCCCATCCTTCTCTCTTCATGGCCTATAAACATACTACAACCAACAACTCACCTTATGCTCCTATCTTAATGAAACTCTTGTATTCACTTTGACATCCACCAAATCCCATCTGAACCATAAAGTTTGTTTAAACCAGATTACACACTCCATTAGTGTCTCGACAACTTTTACAATCTAACAACTCTGTGTACTTAACTAAACATACTTAACTATCATTTAAGTGAAATGCAACTCATGCGATCACGATCCCATGACCCCATATTTCATCATCATGAACCCATTTCTTCTCAGAACAACATTCCAGACCCCTTCCAGTCGCGGAAAATTGTAACTTCTGCGCTGGCGCCTAGCGGCAAACCCCGTGCCGCTAGGCGGTGCATACATTTGGGAATTCCCATATTCTTTCCTAGCACCCTTGGTTCCACCATTTTTCTTCTTTGCGAATCTCCATCAGTTCTCCATTCGGATTCAATCCCCCATCAAAACAATTCAGAACATAATCACGTTGATCAATCATTCCCACATCCAATTTACAGTATGGAGTTTCAAATCATAACTAAAGATATCCCCACATTCAACCCTAAAGCTCATGTACAATGTTCCATCAAATTACAACGTCCATTACTCTACAATTCAAAGATGATCAACACCCTATCATCTCCTAAGACCCAACCTTTGCTTTCCCTCCAAACAAAATCATGTTAAAACACACAGAAAGCACAAATTAGGCCACAGACCCGCGTCGCCTGGCGGTTCAACCAATACTACCATGCCCTTCATCCATAAAAAATCCCAATCTGGTACAGTACTATGCGTCGCCTGGCGGCCAGGGAGGTGCCACCAAGCGGTTCTGTTGCAGGAACCCAAATACGAGTCAACAATGTATGTGCCGCCTGGCGGCTATGAACAACCTGCCAGGCGGTTTCTGGAAAATTTCCAGAAATGCAGATTGCAATGTAAACAGAGAATGACCAATAATATACATGCTATAAATCATACAATTACGCACAAAACATAAATAAAACGTGGTTCAACACCTATAATCTGGATCCTTTTGCTCAAAACCTTGACACTTGAGAGTTCCTTACAACCACCAATGGTCTCTCTCTTGAATTTCTCTCCCAATTTAGCTGCTCTACGTCAATCTTCCACACCACCCCTAGTCTGAATTCTCTCCCAATTGTCACAGAACAATTGCAGGCTCAAAACCTTTCTCTCTCTCCCTTATTCCCTCTTTAACTGCCCTTAATTTTGAGTTAATGGTTCCAAAACGAAAAATGGCTTAATGCATGTGATAATTGACATGCAATGGTTAATTATGGTCCATTTTCCAGCCCTTCTCGGCTGCTACTCCAGCTGGGGTTTCCCTTAACCCTTCAAATTCAAGCCAAAACTCCATTTAGCAAAAATAAAGTTTAATTTGAGTTCTCCAAGGTTTGAATCCCTAACCATGCAATGCCAAGTCTATACAAAACCATCATGCCAAATCATTTTTCTTGCTAACTAATATAATTCAAGCATTATATCATAATAAACATGATCAATCATATTATTAAAAACAATAATAATTAAATAACACATAAATAACATACATAGGACTTGTACCCAAGTCCTCTCACACAATTAAAGTACTCTCAACCATTTGAGCTAGTACTTTTCCACATCATACCAATCAGAATTTGATGCCATAAAGGCTTCTACTACCCGCATTTATTAATTAATTATTTATTTAATTAATTAAATTTCGCGGGTCTTACAGCGGGAGTGAATTGGATTTTTGTAAAACTTAATTTTTTTTATCAAACTTTACTGATTAACTTAAAGTCATAGTTACTTTAAATGCGAGTGCAGATAAATAAAGAGTTTAGGGAAGAAGATAAACACTAATATTTATACTGGCTCAGATCAAAAGACCCTACATCCAATTGTTAATCTCTTAATCAAAGAGATTAACTCAATCACTATAATAATTAGAGTACAAAAAAATTATAAAAGAGTAAAGGATTAGAAAACACCTTTCTTTAATAACCACAAGAGATGAACAAAAAGTCTCCCTGAGTCACACAGAGAATGACCAGCTTTCCTAGTAACAACACAACACTCAGTCTTCTAAGAACTCACTTAGAAAAAGTTATCGCTCACTCACACTAGGCTTTTCAAAGCTATTTTTAAGAATCTCATAGAGCACCACTTTGCAGTCACAACATAAGAACTCTGAATCTTAAAAAGGTACTTTTGAAATTGGCAATTGAGTTCTATTTAAAGAGGTTTTCGAAAGCTAAGTTAGAATTGAAGAGTTGAGCTGAAACTACCAAGGATAATCGATTACCACTTAAGATAATCGATTATTCTAGTGGTTTTCGAAAACAAAGTTTTGTAGTGGTAATCAATTACCCAAAATGGCAATCAATTATCTCATGTACATTTTTGAATAAGTAATTTTGTCAACATCTTCAAGTATTTTCTTCAATATCTTTATCATCATCAAAATCTTTTTAATCAATCTTCTTATTTTGTCAACATCTAAGAACCATTTTTCTAGAGTTATCTAACTTCTCTCTACAAGTTATCATCCTTTGTTATCTTATTGAAGATCTAAGGCCATAGGGGTGATCCTCATGGCATGCTCTTCAATTTGGATCAATTAGTTTCTCAATTCGCATAATTTGATATTCAACCCTTTTTCTTGGTCTTTTTCTATTGCATGTGAGGCTTCTTTCACACGCATGCGACTTTTTAGTCATCAATATGAGTCTCTATTGCTCAATGATCATAACAATTGGTTTTTATCATTATTATGATGTTTCTACATGTAGATATAGTATCTTGTGTTCTTGGAGGTAGTTTAAAGTATTAGAGTTGTTTGGGTTTGTTGAGCTGTTTTGTCAAGTAAGGGAAGCTGATTTTGGTGTGTGTAAGTTTGAAAAATTTGATGTTTTGCATGTTGATGATTGATTTTATTTTGAGAATGGAATTGGGTTATTAATCTGAGTTGTTTGGGAGAAATTATTAGATTTTTGAGTTGTTTCGGAGAATTTAGAATATGAGGAATTAAGCAAATTGGTATAAACTCCTATGCCTTAAAACTATTTTGAACCAAGATACTGAGAGGGAATACCAATTTGAGCAACTAAGCAGGTCCAAATTCTCTCAAGATCATAGAATTCACCTGTTGATATCTGATATAGCGTTACGTGGTGGCAAACTAGCATTGAGCGCCAATCTCATTGTGTAGGTCTGGGAGCGATTTATCTTTAGGCCACTGAGCACTAGTTTGTACCGGTGAGCGTCGTGGTTTGCAAATGCTTTGGTGTTGAGCAACAACAAGGCATCATTGAGCACCATCGTGTCACTCCAAGTCTGGAGCATTTTAACTTTAGGATGTTCAGTGCCAAAAATTGTCGTTGCGCGCTACCTTTTGCAAGAAGAATGACGTTGAGCGCCATTCTTATGCTAGTTTTGTTATTTTTCAACTTTTTCCCCTATGGTTACGATGATTGATATTATTGATGCTCATGACTTTGATTGTTAGTAATTGATGTGAAAATTTTGTGATAGACCTTGTTTATGTTTATGACTATGAATTGTTATTAAGTTAAGGTGAAATTGGTGTGTGGGTATGTATGATGAGAATTATGTTAAAAGGAATTACAAGGAGAAATTCTTAGTGGTGGTGGTAATTTTTGTTGGGTCTTTTGAGACTTGAATTCCCGAAAATTTTAGTGTTTGCCTTGACATAGTAGTGTGAGTAATGAAGTATCCTTAACACTAATAATCATTCACACTCAAATAAAGTAGAATGAGTTATGTGGTGAGAGTCGCATGATGTCCTAATTATTGGACTATTTTAATCTTAGAGACGAAAGTGATTTACCTTGTTTGTGCTTAGGTGATAACCCCTTAAGGCTAGGCTCTACAGAGTCTAAGAACCATCACAAGTACACACCTTCAATAAATTCTATGTTAAAAACATGTATCCGAATAATTTATTTTCAATGAATTTTTTATGATTAAACAATATTTCAATTAAAAACAAATAAGTCCTTTAGTTCTTATATGTAGCTAACAATCTAGAAATATTTTTTGAATTTAAATACACTAAGTTAATTTTATGCATAAAGAAAACCAAATTTATAACATAACCTTGATACAAACATTATTATTAGTTTTATCAAATGTTTGATCTTGTAAATAAATGTAAATATAGAATTGAAATTCTGATAAATATAAATATTTTAAAAACTGAATTAGTTAACTTTTTTTAATATTTAAAACAAATATTAACTTATTTATTTTATTATTGATAACAAACATTTATCTTTATATTCAAATATAAAAACTTAATAATAACAATAAATAAGTGTATCATATAGAAATCTATACATAATACATTCGAAGGGAGCACAAAGTGCAAGTTTTTTTATCAAACACAAAAGGCAGAACACACAAAATTAACTAAAAGTGGAAAGTTTAAACACTATTTTTTTACAACTGACAAAGTGTGGTTCTTAGAATTGTGGTCTCCTTATTTTGCTTTATATTAAAAAAAAAATCATCTCCTGTCCTAAAACCCTAATTTTTCACTCCCAACTTTTCTCTCACCCTCTACCGCCTCACTCTTTCTCTATGAGCAAAACCCTATTTTTGTTTCTTCACTCTCAATGTCTTCTTTGTCTCCCTTCTCACCATCTTATCTCTTCACAAGAAACCCTATTTTTTATTCTTGGCCCTCACTCTCTTCTCATCATTGTCTTCGATCTCTTTAATCTCACTCTGTGCGCTTTGTGTCAAAGAACTTCTAACTTTTTCTCTCATACCTATCGCACTCTCTTCAATTTTTTCTCTTCACCACTAATTTGTTTTTTCTTCTCTATTGGTATAGGGTTTGGTTCTAGCTTTCTCATTTTATTGGGTCTTGAAGGTTTTATCTTTTGCATCTTATTGGATCTCGAAAGTTTAATCATATTCTCTGCACCACATTATCAGGTCTCGAAGGTTTAATCATCTTCTCTCCACCACTGATTTTTGTAGTTATATATTTGATTTGTTTATCATTTCCTCTTCACCACTGATTCCCTTAGTTATATATTTGATCTATTTTTTGTTTTTTTTCTTTCAGATTTTGAGTTAGGCTTTGGCTTTGTGCTCTGTATTTCTCTCAGGTTTTGGTTTTCGTTCTTGCTCTTCTTTTATGTTTTTTTTTCTCTTTTTGTCGCGGCTCTCTATCTCTCTATTTACATGGTTTATGTTTTTTATTTCTTCCACTTTTTGCTAACATTTTGTTCCATTTTTTTCTTCTCATTGTCCTCACCAAAGGGCTTTTAGATTGTGAAGCTTCTTTATGACATGAAGGTTTTTTTTTTCAATTTCTTTCTCATTTCTATAGATCTTAGACATACATATATATATATATATATATATATATATATATATATTTTTCTTTTATTTGTAGCTTTCAAGACAAGAGATTGTGTTAAGATAAACAATTGAAAAAAACTTCATATTATTTTAATAACTTTTTTTTTAGATGTAGGATATCTTCAAGAATGAAAAGGAAAAGTATAAGACATGAGGAATTTAAATAATAAAATGAATAATTATTTAATAAATACGGGTAGTGGGAGCCTTTATGGTATTTAATGCAGATTGTTATGATGTAGAATAGTACTAGCTCAAGTGGTTGATAGTACTTAGTTATGTGAGAGGATTTGGGTTCAAGTCCTATGTATGCCAAGTTGGGTACTATTTTTAATTGTGTATTATTTTATTAATATGATTGATCATGAGGAGTGATATTAAAATCCTAGATTTATAGGAATTATCACGAAACATGAACGAATTAAGCTTTCTTTTTGCCAAAATTCTTTTTTGCATGAATGTGAAAAGGCAGAGGAACCCTAGTTGCCAAGAAGGGCAGCCTAGTGGGTTGGGGAGGCAACCAATAATGGTCCTTGAATAACCATTAACACCAAACTTAATGGCATTTTCAGTTTTGGGGTTAATTGCACTTAATTAAGGTAGTTTTTGGAGAGGAAGGATGGAAAACGTTAGAGAAGAAAGGAGAAAATGAATTGGCCATGGGGAAAGGGAGTTCTAAACGTGAATTGAGTGAGAATCCAGAAGATAGAGTCCATTGGAAAGGAGACAAGGGCTGGAATAGTGGTGGTGCAAAAGAAGTTCTAATTCTTTCAAATTGAGCAAGAATTATCCAGGTAAGGGAAACTATTTTCGTATGTTTCTATGCATGTATAATGTACTATGCCTTATCGTGACCTAAATTGCATAAGACTCCCTCTTTTTATGCTGTTTTCGTAAGTTTCTAGGTATTTGCCCAGAAACAGCCTTACGGGCATGAGTATGTGGCCAAGCGACACATCAGTTTGGCCTAGATTTCTGGGTTCTGCTATGAACCACCTAGCGGTGATGAATTTTCGGCAGGCGGCGTGATGCTGTTTGTGATTCTTTTGATGTGTTGTTTAGTGTAGGAGTCATTGCGACTTCTGAATATGATTCTATGAATTATGTTGTGTGATAAATATTATAGAATTTATGGAATTGGGGTATGATGGTGCTTGGAAGAAGTCATGTATGAGTAACCATAAGTAAAGGTTAGGTTTTGGTAGGGGAAAATCGGTAATTTGACTTTTCATAGCTTAATGGTTGTATGATTTGTAAGGAATAATATTGTTGTGTGTTGGTTTGATAAAATATATGTGAATTGGATTCTAGATCAAATTCTGGAGAATTTGAATTCCTCGTTGGTACAAAAACCTAGGGTTTTTGGCCAGGTGTTGATGTACCGCTTGGCGACACTCTGGTTGCCGCCAGGCGATGACTAGTACAGAGGCAGTTTCTATTTCTTGAATTGGCTTGTCGTGGGACAAATTTATGTGAGTGAATTAGAATAGAAATTAGGTCAATAAAACTGGAAGGAATAGGGCACATGAATTCATTGTGATTGAGGCAATGTGAGAAGTAGGATGGTGTGTTATATTAGAAGTGACCTTGTAAGGAGTATTGAATCTGCATTGGTGGTCTAATTTGTTGGAGATAAGATGGAAATATGTAGAGTACTAAATAGGAAGTGTTGAGAATTCAGATGCCTTAATGTGGGAGTTGGTGACTTTTGATCTATAAGTGGAAGAATGGATCGAAATGCTAAATAGAGGGGATAAGTATATGTTGCTTAAATGCACTAAATTTTTCGGTAGGAATTGTGATCAGAATTGGTATTGTTGGGTGTTGTATGTGATGATGACTTGGTGATGTTACTTTTACAGTGTCAGTTTGGAAGTAATTGGATAAACGTGTGTTGTAGGTATATAAGATTGAAATATAAGAGTTGTGATTATGTGTCTGGAGTTAGGCAATAATTTGAGGATATGTGACAAGGTATTGGGATTTGAATTGGACTAAATTATGGTATGTTTTAGGTGCTAAAAATTAGTAGTTGGTGCCCTACTGATATAGCGCCTGGCGGCACGGGAGTGGCCACCAGGCGATAGGTTATCATGGATATTCCCTGGAACGCGCGTGGCCTGGTAGTAAGGAGTGACCTGCTAGGCGATAAACCCTAAGACAATGGGTCTAGAAGCAGCTTGGCGCTTGGCGATGATGGTGTCCTGCCAGGCGGTCTACGCTGGATTTTTGCATGGTGGCGCTTAGGCAACGCTAGGCGATAGTGCTACAAGCAGTGGGTCTTGTTGTATGTGTTTGTGTGTTATGATGTGAGACTTGGATCATGAGATATTGTGCCATGAGCGAGTAGGTTCATGGATGGTGGTGAATACGTGATGATATGAGCGGTGAGGTTCATATCCTAATACTCTCGTGTGGGGATAGGAGCAGGAAGGTTCATATCTTGATACTCTCGTGTGGGGATACGAGCGTGGAGGTTCGTATGTTCCATGCTCACACTTGAGAGATGTTGCGAGCGGGCAAGTTCGTAGCTGGTGGATCACGTGTGTTCGACTACGGGCGGGGAGGTCCGTTGAGTTGGACTACGAGTAGGGAGGTTCATAGAGGCAGGACCACGAGCAGGAAGGTTTGTGGAAGCATCGTATATCCTGAGTATATCATGAGTCCATGGTCAATTATTTGTGTGACTTGCAGGTTGAAAAGCCTTGGGGTATTAAGGTCTTGGCCAAGAATAAATATAATGAAGTAATTTGGGTGAATTCTTATTTATCCAATTATATGGTATTATTTTATGAGCTTATCTTTTCTGTTTGTGTTTGGCGATGATTGTGTGACTTTTCACACGAGAGCATATGATATTCCAGATGATGTTGTTGATGCCTAGAGATTGAGAGAGAGCTCGCATGGGATTTGAATTGCATTTATACACGAGTTTAGTTTTCATTTAGTTCATTTTTGAGAACTTGTAAACAATTATGTTTTTAGCACGTTGTATGAATTTTAAATTTTTTCCGCATTTAAGAATAACAAATGAGAATGTTTGAATTTAAATTTCTATTTATTTATTTTATTTAAGTAATTTACAGTAGGAACGTTACCAAAATGACTGAAGAATTCTTGAAAGTCAGAAGGCAAAACTCTCTACTAAAAGAAAGAAGTTGGCTTAAAAAAATTTGGATTTTAATTTTATTATTTTACGATGGAGTTTTATTTGGTTAATTTTTGTTACTCTGTTCTTTATTTATGTGCATGTGTTAATTTTTGGAGAAATGCTTTACTTTCTTCACTTTATTTGTTATTTTTATTTTTTTTAAATAGGATTGAAATCAAGTCTATCTTATTGAAAGCAAGTCTATCATGCACTATCGAAACAATGAAGTTTTTCGCATTTCATGGACTGTCGGAACAGATGAAGTGTTTTTTCTAGGTTGATCTTGGGAATATATTCTGCATGTATCTTTGATCTAATATATCTTTGATTATGTAATGCTGAATTTTGTGATTGGATATAGAATACAATATATTTTTAATTGCTGAATATTGAAGTTTATGTAAAGATAATTGTTTTATATAAAAAAAATATGAATTTACATAACTATATGCCACGGCGATGTTAATGAAACTTTAATTGATATTGCATACTTTCAAATTAAAATATCAAATTTGAGTGATGTTACCCAATTTTCCCTTTTAGTTATATAATAAAAACTTACTTTGCATCTTAAAAACCCATAAAAATAATTTTTGTAAAATTTCAACGTACCTGCTTCGTGAAAGACTTACTTCTCATCATTATTTTATCTTTTTATAACATCATTACTTTATTTTTTTTTTATTCTTAATTTGTTTTTAATTTAATAAATTTTTGTTGGAAACATAAACACGCTCTGGTTAACGGTCATGTCAAATTAATGTATATTCCTATAAACAATTTTTAAAATAAAATGTTTTAAATGCCAAAATATAATACTTTATTGGAATTCATTAAATATAAATTTAAATGTAAAAAGAATTTTAAATTTTTTTTAAGATAATCAGAAAGATTTTTAAATTAAGAACATTCAAAAGAGAAAGTAGATTTTAGATCATGTCAAATAATTGATATATTGTTATTATTATATTCTTATATTATATTATATATATATATATAATAATCAATTTAATATTGATATATTGTTATTATTATATTCTTATATTATATATATATATATATATATATATATAATAATGAATTTAATAAAAGTTTTGAATATTGAAAAGATAGTTTTTAATAATTTCATATCATTTCCTTGAATTTCTTTTTTCTCTTCGATTGTTAACAATGGAGGTATATTTAATAGTATGTAGAAGAAATATTAGAGGAGAATTTTACGACCATCCATATCGAAAATGAGATATTAATTATTCTTGTTTCCTATTTTTGTTTCATTCTATTATTTTTTATAAAAAATAACTTTTCGCAATATATTTTTTATTCAAAAATTTGGACTTCAAACCTAAAGCATAAAGAAACTAACAAATAAATGAAGAATTATAACTTTAACCAATAAATACTATATGGCATAGATACGGGAGAAATCTTGTATGTGGGTCAAATGTAGCTACGTTCAAATTCAAGCAACACTTAAGTAGTTCTCAAAAATAATAATTTTCTTGACATACAGAAATGACATAAAAAATTTAAAATTTATTTTCATGATCTTTTTATGCATTTCCCTCCTAGAACTCCATCTAACTAATTTTTCATTGATTTTAGTTTTTTTTCTAGAAAACAAAAGTCAACAGAAATCCCAAAAGAAATTAGAGTTAAAATTTCAATCATCAACCTAACATAAAAGCAAAAGACATAAATTTAACTAAAAGTGGAAATTTTAACACAGTCTTATGACACATAGCATTATGGTGTCTAAAATATAAGAAAATAATGACCTTTGGATATTACCTAAATACCCTAACTTAAACGATTGACAACTGTCCAATTTTTAGGTTTTTTGGTAACTTTCCATTCTTTTAAGTATGACCCGTGATCTGTTATTGCCATTTCACTATTGGACATATATTTCGTTTAATTGTTTGCCCATAAATGTAATGTCCACTTTCCCGCATGTTTGAGTATTGATTGGAGGGATTACTGTGCATGATTTGATTAATGTTGTATGCATTAATGGTAAGAGCTCAGTTAATTTGGGATTATTCCATGTTCTGTATTTTAAATATGGTTTTAGTGGAATGCTTTCATTCTTTTGCATTTCTTCTTCTCCATCTCCCAATTTCTTAAGGTATTCCATTTCTTTGCATTTTGTGTTTCAGTATTTGGTGTTTGTGTTTTCTGAGTTTCGTTCGTTGGTCTGATTTAATTGGTATTCTAAAATATATGGTTCGATTCTTCTCCATTTCTTTTTCTTCGATCTCCCAATTTCTGAACCTATACCATTTCTTTTGTTTTTGTGTTTGAGTTTTTGTTGTTTGTGTTTTCTGAGTTTCATTCGTAGGTTTTATTTAATCTGTATTCTGAAATATATGTATTCTATATTTTTGAGTTTGATGAGTTATGGCCTTTGTTTTTTTTCGTTTAATATTCGTTGTTAGGTTTTTTCAATTTTGGACGTTGGTGTTATTTATGTTGGTTGTCTTTTTACTTGGTGCAGTTTGTGATTTTTGAGTTTCGTTCGTTGTTTTTTGTTGCTTGATTTTTTGTATGTTTTATTAGGTATGTATTCCGTGTTTTTGAGTTTGATGACTTATGACATTCATTTTGTTCTTTCCGTTTAAGAATTGTTGTTAGTTTTTTTTTTCAGTTTTTGATGTTTGTGTTATTTGCATTGGTTGTCTTTTTACTTGGTGTAGGTTGTGTTTGTTTTCTTCAAATGGTGAGAAAATTTGATATGATCAAAGATATTGATGACAAGAAAGAAACATTGAAGCTTGTTATTAAAGTCCAAGACTTGTGGTTTGTTCAAAATCGGGATAGTAGTCGTCATATGAAGTTGATTCTTTTGGATCAAAAAGTAAAGAAATTATATTGCTGTTTTATTTTTTATCTGGTGTTATTTTTATGCTTTTTGTTATTTTTTCAGGTCATATGATTCCTGCAATGGTAAAAAAGGAAGATTTAGGTTTGTGGGAAGAAAAGTTGGTAGAGGTCAACCGTATATAATGCATAATTTTAAAATATTGAAGAATCAAGGACAATTTCAAGTATGTGAAGATCCTTACAAATTATTGTTCATTGGTGCAACAACTATAAAAGAACAACCAATTCGTTTGTTGTGGGTTTGATAATGAAAAACATGGAATTAGGTTTGTATTTATATTTTAGATATTGTTGATGTTTACAGGCAATAACATGGTATTAAATAACTGAATTCGTTTGTTGTAGATATAAGTTGGAAATACATGTCACGGATGGAGAGAGTTACACCAATTTTGTTTTATGGGATCAAGACTGCAATAACTTGATTGGTGTATCAGCTGTTGAATTGATGAATAAAATGATTAAGGTGGTATTACTATGTTTGCCAATTACTTTAACTAAGTGGAAGTGTAAAGTTTTTTTTTTATATTTTAGGATGGTGAGGATGATCCCAAATGTTTTCCATAGGATTTAGATGTTTTGCTAGGATGTAATCTTGCTTTTAAGGTTAGAGTTCAACCAAATAACAGATCTTCATCTATCATGAAAGCTTCAAACAATCCTGAAACTATTGCTTCTATTAGAAGTAAACTTGAGACAAAAATGGTAACTCATTTACTTAAGGCTTTTAAGTTGTTATATTGTAGTTAAAACAATTTTATGAATAAGAAATATACTTAATAACATACTTTTTTTATTGTGATTCATATGTAGATTAAAGACACCAGTGGTGAAGATACATGTTATTCCAGTACCGAAGCAAACTCTAAGGGCGGACCCAAAAGAGAGGAGGTCATGTTCTTGATCTTTCTTTAATTGGTTTTCTTTTTCATGGATTTCATGATGTAATAACTTAGATTTAAATGTGCAGGTTATCAAATCTTTTGGCAGAGGTATATTTGAATCTAATAACGAAGCTGAAACAAATTCTCAGACAAAATTGGTAAGATTCATTTAGAATTATGTTAGTAGTTAAATTGTTATTTTAAATTATGTATTAACAACTTTTACTAAAATGATAGGCTAAAGGATCTAGACCCGCAGGTATATGTGGTTCCAGTAACCAATCTAAAACAGTTGGGTTGATTAAAAGTGCACCTCATGGAATAAAGGTATATGTAATATGATCTATTTTGTACTTTGTTAATTCTAAATTTTGACAATGTACTTTTGCCTAAATGACAGCTGAAAGATCGTAGCTCCAAAGATATATATGGTCCCAATACCCAATCTCAAACATTTGGTTTGACATAAGTGGTCCTCATACAAAAAAGGTATCTGTAATTTTAAATATTTTTATACTTCTTTCGTAATACTAAATTTATTGGAAGTTGCTTGGGTGGAATTGACAGATTCAAGAATCAAGTCCCACAGTTATATGTGGTTCCAAAACCAATCTAAATCATCTGGTGGTTCCACAAACAAATCAAAGTTTGGTGGTTCCACTAAAAGTGCACCCCATACAGGAAAGGTATTTAGAATTCAAACTACTTGTATACTTAATTTTTTATACTACTTTTGTGATGAAGTAAGCAATTTATCTTTAAAATCCGTAGATTTAAGAAATCAGTGGCAAGGCAAGTTGTGATGAAAATATGGAAGTTGATATGTGCATGGTAATACACAATATATACTTTTGTTAGTATCGATTCTTTTGTGATTCACAAAATTAATGTCATAAACAAAGTTGTTTCATATGTGCAGTTGACTTTGAGTGGTTCCGCAGATCATGATCCTTATATTGATTTCTGTGTTACCCCTACCAAGGAATTTTTGTTCGACTTTGAAGTTGATTGCGACCATCTGGATGATATACCAAGTGTAGAATTTTCTAGGACCAAAACTAAAAGGCGAATGAAATAGGAGAAGTAGTAGTGTGGACTAGTCATCTTTGTAATTAGTAATATATACATATATATTTTGAAGTTGTAGTGCTCAAAGTTGGTGATGGTTTGTTGTATTTTGGAATCTATAACCATATTAATGGTTTTGTGGTATATTTGGATTCAGATGCAGTTGGGTTATCTTGCATAGAGAATGGTTGTAATTTTTGATCCACCAACTATGTTTACGAAACATTACATTATGAAATATTATTAGTTAAATGTAATTATTTATTAATATGTATATTTGTTCTTTAATTGCCCATAAAAATTCTAACTACATATACATTTTAACTGTTATTTTTGGAAATGTGTTGAAGTTATTTTGTGCTACATTAAATTTCATACTATATGAACTTAAGCGTTTAAGTGTGTATATATAAGATTGGATTGTTGGTGTAGAAGGTCGAACTATGGTTACAATATCATTGTTAATACTTTTTACTCTAATATAAGCATAAACAACATTATGTATTAGTGATACAAGGAGAATTAATGATAAATAATAATTAACAATAATATATATATATATATATATATATATATATAAATGATTCATTGTGGAGACAAAATAAACGATGAAACACAAGGACTATACTTTTATCTCCATTACATAGATAAACATGGATAATTCCTTATCTATACCAACTTTGATTATGGTTCATTCCTTTAATGGTTCTGCTTGCAGAAATCTTTTCACCCACTACTTAAGTAGCATTTTTTGTTCCTTTTTCCAAACTGTCGAATTGTACAAGGCCAGCAATCACCTTCAGCATTGACCAATAAATAGGGTGTCCTCTATTAGTAATTTTGGGTCATGCATATATATGACACATAATTAAATGTGTTAGGGCCATTATTTATTAAGCCAAATAATAAAGTGATCTGACTAAATTAAAGTTTTGGCTAAAGGTATATGTCATCAAAATAAATATTGTGTAAAGACCATAAAGTAATTTCTAATTTGATGAGGGGCCAAATTAGAAATACTAAAACTTAAGTAATTAACATTTTATAAATGGTCGTGGTCCCCTTTTGAGAGCACACTGAGTCATAACGTACTTTTCAAGTTCCTGTTCCTTTCTCTCTATCCCCATCAAGAGAGAAAACTAAAGGGAAATAAAGGTGTTCTATAGGAGGAAGATCACTGGATCAGTAGTGCTCTAAAGAATGGAACATCATTAGAATCAATATTAGGATCATATTTTGCGTATATGCTAACATTCCATTTACAACCAATGGGTTTCACACCTTCTGGTAATGGGACAAGTTCCCAAACCTTATTGTCTTGCATGGATTTATACTCTTCACTCATTGCTTCAATCCATTTTTCTGAATTAGGATCCTGTATGGCTTGACGGACGATGATTAGGTCATCTTCCATCACACCATTGTTAGGATCTTCATTTTCTTGGAGAAATACAAGATAATCATCTGAAATGGCACTTCTCCTTTCTCTCATAGATCTCCGCAAAGGTGTTGGCTCATGAAGCATAGGTTGTTGAGGATCTTAAGTTTATTCTTCACGAACAACCAAATCATCTTGAGTACGTGGTTCATCAGCAATGTTTTGTGAAGGTTCTAAACTTACATCATCAAAAGTAACTATTTGAATCAGTTCTGGAATTTTTACCGATTCTTCCTCCAAAACAAATTTTCTAATCTTATTCTTCCCCCCAAACTCAATATCCTCAAAGAATGTAGCAGTCTCTGTCTCAAAAATTGTCTTTAATATGGGATCATAAAATTTATATCCCGTGGATCTCTCAGAATAACCAATGAAGTAACTACTTACTATTCGGGAGTACAATTTCTTTTCATTTGGCTTATAAGGCCTTGCCTCAGTTGGGCAACCCCACACATGGAAATGCTTTAGACTAGGCTTTCGCCCAATCCAAAGTTCATAAGGTGTTTTGGTAGCTGCTTTAGTTGGTACTCTGTTTAGAATATAAGTTGTCGTCTTTAGTGCCTCTCCCCAAAGTGACTCTGGTAAGGTGGAATGACAAATCATACTCCTTACCATATCCTTAAAAGTCTGGTTTCGTCTCTCAGCTACACCATTCATACTGGGTGATCCCGACATGGTGTACTGTGGGACAATTCCACACTCCTCTAGGTACCTGGCAAAAGGTCATGGATGTTGTTCACCTGATCCATCATATCTGCCATAGTACTCACCACCACGGTCAGATCTAACAGACTTAATTCTTTTATTGAGTTGATTTTCAACTTCAACTTTAAAAGATTTGAACACATCCAAAGACTGTGACTTTTCATGTATAAGAAATAAGTATGCATATCTTAGTAATCGTCTATGAATGATATAAGGTATTGTTGACCATTCCAAGAAGGTGTAGGAAATGGCCCACAAATATCCGTATGAATCAACTCTAAGATGTCTGAAGCTCTATATGCACATAATCTCTTCGCTTTGGTATGTTTACCTTTAATGCATTTAACAGAAACATCAAAGTTTGTGAAGTCAATGGACTCTAAGACTCCATTTGACACAAGTCGTTCAACTCTATTTTTAGAGATATGACCTAAGCGCTTGTGCCATAATGCTCCTGATTGAGTATTGTCAATTTTACGTTTAGTACCATGAGATTCTGTATTGAGGGTTTCATTATAGGTGGTCACAATATCAAGCAAATATAGATTATCATAAGCCAAAAGTGAACCACTTCCAACAATATTTGAATTAAAAGAGAAATTGAATTCATTGTTTCCAAATGAACAAGAATAACCTGATTTGTCCAAATAAGAAACTGAAATTAAATTTCGTCTAAATGACGGCACAACAAAAGTGTCTTTCAAATCCAAATAAAAACCAGTACATAACAATAATCTAAAATGCCCAAAAGCCTCCACCTCCACCGATTTGCCATCTCCAACGTATATCCATCTTTCAGAATCAGTTGGCTTCCGGTAGTTTAGGCAACCCATCATAGAAACACTGATGTTAGTAGTTGCACCTGAGTCTAACCACCAAGTGTTACTAGGTACTGACGCTAAATTGACCTCAAAACAGACCAAAGTAAGAAACATACCTTTCTTTGCACGCCAAGCATGATATTTGGCACATTTCTTCTTTACGTGTCCAGTCTTATTGCAAAAGAAACATTTGCTTTCCTGAGATTGTTTCTTTTGTTCTAGACCCTTAGCAGCTTCCTTCTTGGGATCCTCTGATCTCTTTCTTTTGCCCTTAGCCTTTGAGGTGCTTGCAAAATGAGCATTTTTTGTCTTGTCTTGCTTTAGTCTTTCCTCTTCTTGCACACAGTATGAAATGAGCTTATTAAGAGACCATTTATTCTTTTGACAATTATAAGATACTTTAAATTGATTAAACTGTGCAGGAAGAGAAATCAACACCAATGAATGAGTAAGTCTTCTGAGAGTTCAAGCTTTAGTGCCTTGAGTTTGAAAACAATATTAGACATGCTCATAATGTATTCTCTGATATTTCCTTTGCCCTGATATTTCATGGAGATCAAATTCTGAAGAAAAGTGGTTGCCTCTGCCTTATCGTTTTTTGCAAAGCGTTTCTCAATGGTTACATTGACGAGAAGATCTATATGGTACAACCAGAAAATTTTGTGTCGGGAGACCCAAAGAATATGGTTTGCAAATTGACTAAATCCATTTATGGACTAAAACAAGCATCTCGTCAATGGTACCATAAATTTCATCAAGTAATTCTCTGATTTGGTTTCGAGATTAATCTTGTTGATGATTGTGTGTATCACAAGTTTAAGGGGAGCAAGTTTATTTTCCTGATCTTGTATGTTGTTGACATTCTACTTGCCACTAATGATATAGGCATATTGTAGGAAACCAAGAAATTTCTGTCAAAGAATTTTGAAATGAAAGATTTTGGTGACGCCTCATTTGTATTAGGAATTCAGATACACTGAGATCGATCTCGGGGTATTCTAGGATTATCACAAAGGAGCTATATCCATAAAATTCTTAAAAGGTTTAACATGCATGAATGTAAATCTGGGGATACTCCAGTTGCTAAGGGAGACAAGTTCAGTCTCAATCAGTGCCCAAAGGGAAATTTGGAAATTGAGGAAATGCAGAAGATTCCTTATGCGTCAGCTATAGGGAGTTTGATGTATGCCCAAGTATGTACGCGTCCAGACATAGCATACATAGTTGGGGTTCTAAGCAGATACTTAAGCAATCCAAAAATGGACCATTGGAAAGCAGCAAAGAGGGTCATGAGATATTTAAAGAGAACAAAAGGTTATATGCTCACATATAGGAGGTTAGACTAGTTGGAGATCACTGGGTTTTCTGACTCAGATTTTGCAGGATGTCAAGATAGCTTGAAATCTACTTCAGGTTACATTTTTATGTTGGCAGGTGGTGCAGTTTCTTGGCATAGTGTCAAGCATACCCTTACAGCTTCATCCACCATGGCAGCAGAATTTGTAGCATGCTATGAGGCATCTAATCATGGAATAAGGTTGAGAAATTTTGTCACAGGGCTGAAAATTGTGGAAGGCACTGAAAGACCACTTAAGTTATATTGTGACAACAAATCAGCTGTATTGTATTCCAACAACGATAGGAGCTCGACTAAGTTAATGAACATCGACATTAAGTTCCTAGTTGTTAAAGAAAGAGTACAGAGTGGGCAAATTTCCATAGAACATTTAGGGACAAACTCCATGATTGTAGATCCTCTAACCAAAGGACTTCCACCCAAGGTCTTTCATGAGCATGTTCCTCACATGGGTGTTTTACAGTTTGAGGAATCTAAGGTTTAGTGGGAGATAGTCATTTTCATATGTTTTATGTTCTATGTTTAATTTCTTGTATGCATACATTGAACTTTCAGACATATTTGGTTATTTATAAATATGTGATTTTAATTATTACACTTTGTACATTAAGATTATTATATCAATCTCATTAAGTTAAAGTTTGGACCAGTTGAAAATAGATGTGTGTGTACAGATCACCTTCACATAATTTTTCATGCTACACATTTCATGATGAATCCATGTCATTTGATTGTGTCAAGATTAGTGATCATTGTTGGTTTTAGTTGCGATTGATGCAATGAAAAACTAGTTTGGTGCTACATGCTTATATAATCAATAGATGAGACTTTTGGAGTATGCTCAATTAATATAATGAAAATTTTGAGCTCATAAAGTCTAAGACATTTATAAGATTGTAAGGACATATAAATTTGTGACTAGTGGGAGATTGTTAGTAATTTTGGGTCATGCATATATATAACACATAATTAAATGTGTTAGGGCCATTATTTATTAAGCCAAATAATAAAATGATATGATTAAGTTAAAGTTTGGCTAAAGGCATATGTCATGAAAATAAATATTGTGTAGAGACCATAAAGTAATTTCTAATTTGATGAGGGGCCAAATTAGAAATACTAAAACTTAAGTAATTAATAGTTTATAAATGGTCGTGGTCCCCTTATGAGAGCATACTGAGTCATAACGTACTTTTCAAGTTCTTGTTCCTTTCTCTCTATCCCTATTAAGAGAGAAAACTAAAGGGAAATAAAGGTGCTCTATAGGAGGAGGATCACTAGATCAGTAGTGCTATAAAGAAGGGAACATCATCGTTATGGCTAATTCAGGTACGCTTTTGTTTACTATTTACATCATGTTTATGAGTATGGGAAATTGTTTATGATTGATTGTTAGAATCAATATTAGGATCATATTCTGCGTATATGCTAACATCCTCTTCTTAACAAAAGCTTTTGCTCTAAATTCGGTTCCAAGTACTGAAAAAAATACAAATTCGTAGTAATAATTAGAACAAAAGAAAATATATTGCACTATAACCTCCAAACTGAAGAATTTGATACCAGTGAAGATGATTTTGCATCATTTGCAGATAATCATTTGGCCATTGAATAGTAAAAATCTACAAGGTCATAACCTCCGAGACTTAAATCATCATTACTAATGTTGACCAATTAAGGAGAATATTCAATCTCAATACCCTGAGAAGAAAAAAGCTTAAATAGAAACGTATTTTGGCCAACATAATTCATATGTATGATTTTGTTTTCCTTGAGAGTGTAGTATTGAGCCATCTCGAAGACCCTTTTATATAGGATCAAGTCTTCATTCTGCGACCTGTGGATACCAATATCATGTTTCTTCTGACAATGATCAATAAGTTGAATCTTGTCAAAGTTCAATTCATGTCCCCAACAAATAACAAATGCATAATCCAACCGAAGGTATCTCTGCATCAATTTAAAAATTGAAATTAATGAAATTAAATTTAATAATCGAAAGACGAGATTATGAATCTTAAAATAATACCTCAGATAGCAATAGTTTGGATTTAAAGCAAGTGAAAAACCTCGAAGAAGACAAGGGTTGTTAGGGATTAGGAACCATTTTGGAAGCAGGATAGTCTACTTCTTTCATAGACAAACTGAAAATGCAAATCTAAAAGTAACGGTGTCCACAATATAGGGTCCCTAACCAATATAGATCATCCAATTTATAAAAATTTTCAATTTGATGTGCTATACGAAAGCTTCAGTTTTGCATGAAACACTCTTCAAATTCAACCATAATATAGTTTCCTACCGGATCACGAAAGTAGTTTGGGCCCACCTCCATTTGTTGTCCCCAATAATGAAAGAAAGTTTCATCAAACTGAACGAACTCCTACACAACAGTATCAAAATGGATGAAAGTCATATTTTTTATTTCATGTTTACAAACAACAAAACTATTACATATATCAAGCAACGATTTTTTTGTTACAAAAATAAGTAACTATTTACGGTCTAGAAGTTGAAAACTTGATGAAAGGTTGAATCTTTACCAATAATCTAACAACGAGTGTTAATAAAAATGAAATCATAAGTTCATAACTTACCAATGTTGGGGATACCAAGTTGATTGAACTCTGGAACCAATTTTTAAAGGAATAGCGTCTTGTAGAATCGTTTTCGTTTGGCCTCAGAATTCTTCATTGCAGAAAATTTAGTTGGTGAAGTCTCAAAGATATTTGCGCAATTTGCACAAGTGAAAATTTATCAGAGTATATATAAGTGTGAAACAACTCAAGACTCCTCGAATGGAAAGTTCTACATTAACCATCATTATTTTAATATTTAACTTAATTATAAAAAAAAATTAAAGAAATAAAACCTTCATTAATGGATGTAGACATTTGGATGAATGAAGTACATTCCAAAATGACTTTTAGAGGTTCAACTGCCTAATGTTATACAATCAATCATTTCCATAATAAAGGATTAAATCAAATAAACTAAATACATAAAATTAATTTGGCGTGCAATTTACATTTTTCCAGAACGAAAAGCTTATTTAGGATATTTTGTTTCAAAGCTTCAAGTATAAATAAAGAGTTAAACTTAGAAGAATGTGTATATATCAGACAATGTAAAGGAAGACCAAGGCCCGAAATGAAGTAAATGAAGTTTGAAGTACAATAAACAAATTTTCCTCCATGCAAATGGATTCCAACTTCAATAACAATGGATTACATACTATTTTTAATATTTTTGTTTTTCTTCGAACATCCAATTTGGTATTATTTTATTTTTTATTTCTATATAATTGTTATATACTATTTGGTAGTAATAAAGAATCTAAATTTGGTTGGGAGAAATTTTTAATTCGTCAATGTAAAGCTTGAATGTGTTTTAGTTTGAAAGATTGATATGGAATGTAAATGTCTACAATGTTTTTGTTTTAGTAACAATATTTTCTCATAATTGGCAAGACGTCTAACCCAGTCATGGAGTCCAATGTAGCTTGCGCAAATACAAGACTCAAAAGAAAGTTGATGTTAAAAGAAAAGAAAATGAAATGTGCATAAAAGAGTCATAGAGTCCTACTTGATGAAGACCACCGAAGGAAAAGGAATTGTACACCACTCTTTGATATAACAAAGATGGATTTTTTGAATCGCGAGATTCAAACAAATAATGATATCACAGGGAATTATAATGTTCAACCACCTCAACGGAAAACTAATGCAATGAAGTGCGGATTCCTTAATGAGAGTTTTCATCGTCAAAATCTACTTCAGAAGTTTCAAGTTGCAACAGAGTTCTCATCAGAGTTTCATCAAAGTTCAACAGGTCAATCATCATCCCAGGCAGTTGTAAGACCCAAGGATTTAAATAATTAAATAAATAATTATTTAATAAATGCGAGTAGTTGAAGCCTTTATGGCATTTAATGTTAACTTATATGACGTGAAAAAGTACTAGCTCAAATGGTTGAGAGTACTTGGTTGTGTGTGAGGACTTGTTTAAGTCCTATGTATGTCATTTATGTGCTACTTAAATTATTATTATTTTATGATACGTTTGGGCGTGTTGGGAGATATAAATTTCTAGAATTATAGAAAATATCACGAAACATGAATTGGTTGAATGGGTTGCGCACTAGCTTTGAAATTGAATGGTTGTGTGTTCAAACCTTGAGTTAAGCAAAATAACTCTCAGTTTGCTAAAATCAATTTTTTGTTATGGATGAGAAAGGGTAGGAACCCTAGCCGTCTGGAGAAGCAGATGGAAAGGCTAGAGAAACCCTTAGTAATGGAAATTAAAGTGCCATGAATACACTTTTAATTAGATTTTCGTTTTTTATTAAAAGTGATTAAATTGGATTAGTTAAGTGAGGAAAGAGAGTAATTAGGAGAAGAAAACACTACTGAATTTCGTGTGCCCTTGAGGGAAGAGTTTTTCAAGCATCCATTGGTGAGAGAGAGGGAAAAGTGCATAATTTTGGGTGATCAAGAGGAGACCTTAGGGTACAAAAAGCTATTCAAAGTTTTGGCAATTGGAGCTCGAATACCAGGTTAGGGGAGTTCCTATTTGATGTTTTAATCTTTAATTGTATGTTTCGTGTTGTGCCTAATTAACTGAGACTGCATTCTTCTCGTGCATTCAAGTTCCGTTCGGGTTTCTGGAAATTTCCAGCAACCGCCTAGTGGTCACGAGCGACCTGCCAGGCGACACAAGTACCAGACCCAGTTTTTTGGGCTTTCTTCATGAGCTGCCTGGCGACGGAGGATGATCTGCCAGGCGACGCAAACTAAGGAGTCTAGTTTTTTGGTTGCTTTGGATTTTTCTATTCTTTATGATATTGCAGTGATGTTCTACATGTGGGAATATGAATTTCGATGTATGTATTTGACTGGAGGTATTTTTTTATGTTGGATGTATGAATATTGCTTGAAGTTAGGATTGGGATTTATAAGGAAGAGGGGGTAATGGAATAAATGTGTTATTTGAGTATGATTAAAGGTATGATGCATGAAAATAATGTTAAAATGGAACACAAACGATCTCTCTATATAATTGGACTTTTAATTCATGATAAAACGTGTGCTAGATTGGCTGGGTTGAAGTTTGGGGTGCGTACAGATGGGGGGAATCTAGGCAGAACCAGGTTTGGATGCATCGCCTGGTGGCACAGCATCTACCGCCAGGCGACACCTTAGCACAAGGCCAGATTGACGTTTTGTTTTGTAAATCGGAATTTGCATGTAGAAAGTATGACAAGTAAACATATGTGTAACATGGATAAAGTTTAGGTCTAACTTTGGAGTGATTGGGAGTGCATGTGCATAAAAATAGTATGCTGGACTAATTTAAGGGATTCCTGTATCTAATTGGAAACTATACTTGAGCTAACATTGAAGTGGCTTAACTTTCAATTGATGTGTGATATTCTTCCAATTGTTTGAAGAACGATAGGTGATTATTAGGGAAAGTATGCTAACTAAAGTGTGTGAGGTGCAATTCAGTTCTACAACTATGCTTGAATGTATGAGATGGATTGGAGGTGTGATGGGCTGGACTATATGCGTCTTTGGTCATTGACAGGTATGGTGGTGGGGTGGTTTTAAAGTGTATGTGTGGTTTGATAATTTTGGTGGCATGAGTACATGTGTGGATTATAATTTAGTTATAGTATTATAACTGGATCATTATAATTGCACTAAGATTTTTGTGTATGGTTATATTGGGGTCCTTTAGGACTTGCTATATGTGCCAAAAACTAGTAGCATTGTGCTACTGGTATGGCACCTGGCAACACGGGGCGAGCCGCCAGACAATAGAGTCCCAAACAGTGGCAATGATCAATGTACGCGTGTGGCGCCTAGCGGCAGAGTTAGTTCTGCTAGGCGATAATGGTGCGGTAGGAGAGCTGGAAGGCGCTTGGCGCCTGGCGGTGTGACATGCCCGCCAGGGGGTCTGGAACCAAGTTCTGCCTAGCGATGCAAGAGGCGCACAAGGCAGTTTTAGGTGCAGAGTTGGCTCGTGATGAGGGTTTATACACAGCTTTGGATGAGGGTTAGGATGCGATGCTTTGGCTGGGGGCCCAGTTATAAGTGTAACTTGTATTGGGTAACACGTGGCAACTCGAGGTTGTAGCCTGGTGGTTTAGGAAGTCCAGTGGAGTGTGCAAGATCGTGGCTCGTACGACGAGGTTTCAGATGATTACCCTCTTTAGTGCACTTGATTGAGTTTGGTAGTCTGGGTACGACTACAAACTTCGGTTCATTTTGGGGAACTCCACTTAGTGTCACGGATTTAGGCCATGGAAATTTATTCCCGCGTGTGGACTATTAGGTGGTGGCCTGTAGTCGGAGGTCGATCAATGTACTCACCAAAGTGTGTAGATTCAAAAGGCGTCTAACATAAGGTTTGGAAGTTGAGGAATTGAGGAATGGGGGATGCTAACACGGGTTATTATTTTTGAGATGCTTAATTTATGTCATGTTGTACTTAATTGTTTATAATTGAGCCCACCCTATCTGTGTGTGTTGGGTGATGATCATGTAACTTGTTACATAGGAGCAGATGTTGATGTAGGTGAGCGTGTGGATGCCTAGAGACAGAGTGGGGAAAAACTATGGGAGTTTTACTAGTTCTTTTTTATATAAGTTTATGAACTATTTTGTAATGGCTTTATAAACGTTTTATCATTGCAATAATTGAACGCCGTAGTTGTGTTTTAATCTTGGCGTGTTGAGATAAAAGGTTTCAATTATTTCCACTTTTTCGGGAAGACTCAATAATAAATGAGGTTTATTATTAATTTCATTTCTTTTTATTTTAAACAAGTAATTTCCGGCTAGGATGTTACAATAGTACTAAAAGATGTTGCAGTACATCAAAGTACAAACTCCACCAATTGAAAATATCCTTAGAGGTAGTACTTATTAAATTGGTAGTGTATAAGTTACAGATTGTTGAAATAACTACAACATCATTTAGATAAACCAATAAGGTTTTCAGACTCACCACCTCAACAGAACGAAGACATGGAAGAGGAATGTATAACACAAGATGACGAAATTGAACAGTCCATTAATCCGAGATAAGAATTTATTTAATACTTAAATTTTTTTATTACTTTTATATTGTACTTTATTTAGTAAGCATATATTTTATTATACACAGTCTATGTAGGCATTGGAGATCCAGTATTCATATGCAGGGAATGCAAGGCCTATATGTGGTACGAGGAAAAGATTAAGAAGACCAGAAGATTTGTGAGTCCGACTTTCCATTTGTGTTGCGGTAATGGTAAAGTTCAACTACCAATTGTAAAAGAGCCACTAATTGTTTTGCAACGTCTGTTATTTGACAATGAATCAAAAGAAAGCAAAAACTATCAAAATCATATTAGAACATAATATATGATGTTTGCCTTTACATCACTTGGAGCAAAAGTTGACAGAACTTTTAACAATGGAAAAGGACCCCCTATTTTACGAATCCAAGGTCAATCTTGTCATAAAATAGGGAGCCTTTTACTAATACCCAGTGGGCTTCCAAAGTTTTCCCAACTATATATTTACGACACCGAAAATGAAGTTCAAAATAGAATGGAGTCTTTAAGGTACATGAATGTTTCTTCTATTGAATGTAAATGAAATTGAACAAGTATTTATTTAACCTCTTACACTTTCCAGAAATCAAGATAATATTGATTTGGAAATTGTGAGCAAATTAAAGAGGATGCTGGGTGATTTCAATGTTCATGCTAATACATTTAGAATGGCAAAGGACAAATATAGAAACCAACCATTTGATGACTTGAAATTGAGACTTATTGTAGACAAGACAAAAGATGGAAGGATATACAATGTTCCTAATGTTTCAGATGTTGTAGCCCTTATTGTTGGTCATGTTGACACTACTTCAGGTAGAGACATCATAATGGAAAAGCAATCCGGCAAATTACAAAGAATAAATGAATTGCACACAAGCTATCTAGGCTTTCAATATCCTTTACTATTTCCATATGGGGAAGATGGTTATAGACATGATGTGAATCATCGTGATAGACCAGGATTCAACCACAAAAGGAATACACTGACAATTAGGGAGTGGTTTTGTTTCAAGTTACAAACAAGATACCCAGAAGCATTAACTTTGCTTACATATAGACGAATTTTTCAACAATTCATTGTGGATGGATATACAATGATGGAATCCGAAAGATTGTCATTCATTAAATATAATCAATCTAAGTTAAGGGTTGATAAATATAATAACATATGTCAAGCTTCCGGTACTTCACAAAGCCAAGGATCACAACAAGGTAGCAGAAGATTTATCAATCAACTGTATTTTGATGGGATGGCAATTTGTTTATATGGGATTTCCATATCTTTTTATAGCATTCACATGCAATCCTAAATGGCCAGAAATTACTAGAGCATTGACAAAGTTAAAGTTATGATCAACAGATCGTCTGGATATAGTTTCAAGGGTCTTCAAATTTAAGTTTGAACAACATCTCACAGATCTAACAAAAAATCATTTATTGGGCAGAACTATTGCATGTAAGTCATCCCTTTATATCCATAATGATTTAATTCTAATATACTAATTGTTTTGTGTCTATTTTGTAGTCATGTATAATATAGAATTTCAGAAGCGTGGTCTACCTCATGCACATTTGCTCATCTTTTTGCATCTGAGTAGCAAATACCCAACTCTTGATGATATTGACAAAGTCATTTCTACTGAAATCTCTTGTCCAATAAATTGTCCAGAATTACATCAATGTGTTCAAGATCACATGATACATGGTCCATATGGAACTATAAACAGATCATTGTCTTGCATGAAAAATGGAAAATGCTCACGACTATATCCAAAAAAAATTCAAAATACCACCAGTGTATCCGAAGATGGATATCCACATTATAGTAGAAGAAACGATTCATTAATTGTGACAAAAAATAGTGTTTGCCTTGATAACCGTTATGTGGTTCCTTACAACCCTGAACTGCTTCTAAAGTACCAAGCACCTATAAATGTTGAATGGTGTAATCGCAATACTTTGATCAAGTACTTATTCAAATATATCAACAAGGGTTACGGCAAAATAACAGTTGTCATAGTTCCATAACAGAATGAAGCATATTTGAACAAACAACCAGTAGATGAAATCAAACAATATCTGGACTGCATATATGTATCTCCATGCGAGGCATGTTGGAGAATATTTTCGTTTCCCATTCATGGACGAAATCCAACAGTAGAAAGGTTATTTTTCCATCTTCCGGGAGAACAAGTAGTATACTTTAAGGATGATGATGAAATGAATGATATCGTGGGAAAGCAATAGTTTCAGAATCAGTGTTTACAGGTTGGATGCAATGTAATAAGAAATATGCAAAAGCCAAAAAACTAACATGTGTTGAATTTGTTTCGAAGTTTGTTTATGTAAAAAAAGATAGATGTTGAAAACCAAGGAAAACGGCAAATACTATTGGAAGTCTTATTTAGGTATCTCCAAGTACTGGTGAAGTGTTTTATCTTAGAAGAATGCTAAACCATGTAAAAGGTGCAACATCTTACATAAATGCAGATTTAACCATTGGAACATAAATGCAGATTTAACCATTGGAACATAAATGCTCCAAAACCTGACTTTGGTGGAGATAGAAAAATTGCTAGAGGCAAATAGAAGCAGTTTAAAATTCTTCCCAACCATGTTATTCCCAAATGGTTTTGTTTTACAAAATATTGGAAACAGGTTGGTATATGCAAAACTGAATTATAACATTGCTGAGCAACAAGATTTGTTCCAATCCAATTTAAGATCAATGACAAGTTAAGCATTCTTATTCTTTGTTATTGTAGCATTTTAAACCAAAAATATATTATTTAACAACTGTCAATAACAATTCCTTTCAGGTGAACAAAAGAAAAATTTTGAAAAGATTAGTCAGATCGTTGTTAATAAACAAGGAGCTGTATTCTTTTTGTATGGATATGGTGAAACTGGAAAAACGTTCATGTGGAAAACACTGTCAACAACATTTCGTTGTGAAGGTAAAATTGTACTAACTATTGGTTCAAGTGGAATAGTTTCTCTATTACTACCAGGAGGAAGAACAACACATTCTAAAGTTAAGATACTAGTACCAACACTACATAATTCAGTTTGCAACATTGAACAAGGATCTGAAGCTTCAGAGTTGTTAAAGAAAGTTAAACTTATTATTTGGGATGAAGCTCCAATGGCACACAAATTTTGTTTTGAAGCGTTAGATAGAACTCTGAATGACATAATGAGTGGTATGACAAAAGAGAATTCAGTTTTTGGAGGAAAAGTGATAGTATTCAGAAGTGACTTTAGGCAAATCCTTTCTGTTATACCTGGAGGTACCAGATCTGATATTTGTAAATTCCAAAATTAATGCATTTTATCTATGGGATCATTGTGAAGTTCTAACATTGACAAAAAAAATATGTGTTTGCTACAACAAGGTTTACAAAGCAATACTGCATGTGAGATTCAAGAATTCTCATATTGGATTGTTAAAATTGGTGATGGTAAGTTAGAAGAACCAAATGACGATTTAGTAGAAGTTGAAACACCTAAAAAATTTCTCATTTCAAAGTTCAATGATCCAATAGAAGCAATTGTGTATACAACATATCCAGATTTAATACAGAAGTACACTTAAGAGTCATTTTTGCAGTGCAGAGCAATATTAGAAAGTAGAATTGAGACAGTCAATCAAATCAATCAATACATGTTATCGCTAATTCCAGGTATGTCACTGGAGATCATGAATTTAATATAGTTGAAGTTGATATAATTCGTATTAATAATATTCTTATTAATATATATAATAATTCTATACAGGAGAAGAAAAATAGTATCTTAGTTCTGATTTAGTGGATGAATCTACTTCAAGTGATTCTTACAACACTATCACATTTGAGTTCCTAAATTCACTTACTATGTCTGGACTTCCTAACCATAGAATCAAACTAAAGATTGGAGTACCAATAATGCTTTTGAAGAACTTGGACCAAGCCGAAGGATTATGCAATGGAAGCAGATTAATCGTGACCAGACTTGCAAACCATGTCATAGGTGCTAAGATGATAACATGTAATGAAGATGGACAAGAAATTTATATTCCTCGAATGTCAATGTCGCCCTCCCAATCCCCATGGCCATTTAAGCTAATTAGAAAGCAATTTTCCATCATGTTGTCATATGCAATGACAATAAACAAATCTCAAGGACAGTCACTAGGTTTTGTCGTATTGTATTTGTCGACACCCGTATTTAGCCATGGTCAGCTCTACGTTGCAGTTTCTAGAGTTCAAAGTAAATCTAGATTAAAGATATTAATCCATGACAATGAGAACAAACCTTCCAGCAAAACAACAAATGTTGTTTACAAAGAAGTGTTCCAAAATGTATAACTTATGATTACAATTACATTTTTGTTATCAATTTCAAAATATTTTGTCCAATAGTGTTTACCAACATGAACGTAGCATAAAATTTTGAAAACAGAACTAAATATATAAGTGCAAGAGAGTCACTTACTTTATTTGGAGACGCATCGAAGCAGTTGAATGACCTTTGACAAGTATACCCATGATAAACGTTGGAGATCAGAATGTTAATGTCCAGCAATGAGATATAAATCTCCACAGTGTGAACTACCAGATTAAGAAATCCTGAATACAATGACAAATTAAAGACCACAGAAACAATTTGTCATACATTTAATGTGCTAAATCGAGTAACGACCGACATACTAGGTAAGTATCTTATTCATGTATATTTTCACATAGATTTACAAATATTTTATTTACACGAAAATCATAGGCAAATCACAGTAGTGGTATAATACTTACCAAGAAGGATTCATACTTTCTTCTCTGGTGCCATTTTTGCTATTGTTCTTACAAGCTTAGGAAGTTGAATGACATGAACGCGTGAATCAAGTACTTTAGAATCTTTCAACCTTTACCATTGTTTTGTACCATTAGTCAACATATACCACACTGTATTTAAAACAAAACCAATCAATCGACCAACTCATCCTTACTTTAACTAACTACACCACGATAATTCATTTATGCACCTCCATTACATAATAACGTCATATATTGGTTTGTAATAATATTTACATATTCGTTGTGAATATATAACATAATATCTTTAACGTAACAGCGTTATATTTCTATTTTTAAGTGTAACAGCATAAGAAATTACAATGGCAAGAACCAAATAAACTAATTGGTTACATATACTTTGAATGTTGTTATTAAATAATCCAAAAATAAATGTTATATACTTAGATATCGTTCCCTACCTATACAAATTAATAATAAGAAACATAATAATTGTACATGTTAACAAAAATTAATTACAACTTTTGAAGTGACATATTTTAAAGTAATTTATAGGCAAAGAACTAATAGAAAAACATCTCCAATTTTTAAGTAAGTAGACACCAACAATTCTTTGATAAATGTCCAACATCTCTGATTGTCGTAATCATATGATTTAGATATTCATATCACCAGTCCAAATCATTATCTACGCCATCCATCCGCTAGTTAAAAATATTATAAAATCTTGATTATAAATACTATTTTTAATTTATTTTTGTAAAACGTAATATTATACATTTTATTATTATACGTTACTCTTTTAAAAACTTCATACTACCTTTTTTGTTATAAATATATATTGATACAATATGTATTGAAAAATTACTTTTAAAATGTACAAACTATTACTTTTAAAATTACTTTTATACAATAGTAGGAAAGTAATTGAAAAATTTGCAAAAAAAAAATCATTATAGTTCATAATTATTATCATTAGTAGTGAATAAGATCATTGTGGATAACAGAATAAACATTTATAATTAATTACACAATAATTCATCATCAAAAGAGGAAATTCAATAAAGAAAATAACAACAAAAATTGAACTATGGATAAACCACATTAACAATATTGTTGCATATAATATTGGCGTAATTAATAATTATATATATATATATATATATATATATATATATATA
>Ga0214543_1001589_pt1 | contig 44160 bp, 40 predicted proteins | sample CNSS2metaG_FD_160094 | JGI IMG/M metagenome (GOLD analysis project Ga0214543, IMG submission 160094) | Root nodule microbial communities from cowpea collected in UCLA plant growth center, Los Angeles, California, USA - CNSS2 | ecosystem: Host-associated > Plants > Roots > Nodule | place: USA...
GCAATCTACTTCATCATTTGCTGGCCGCTCTCCCATGCCGGAAGTGGCCTCGAAAAACGGATGGCGAAAGCTGCCCGCTAACCGCTTCGCTCGAAGCAAAACTCTTGAGGAGGAGAATAAGCATGCACAACAATCGTAGGAATTTTCTCGGACTTGCATTGGCAACCGTTGCCTTCGCAACCGTTGGCCCCGTCGCCGCCTCTGCGGCAACTGTAGAGGAAATCAAGGCAAAGGGGACGCTTGTGGTCGGCATCCAGGGCGACAATGCGCCATGGGGGTTCGTCAACACAAGCGGCCTGCAGGACGGCTTCGACGCTGACGTCGCCAACCTTTTTGCCAAGGAGTTGGGCGTGAAGGTTCAATTCCAGCCGCTCGCCGTTGCCAACCGAATTCCGGCGCTTACGACCGGCAAAGTCGACATCCTGTTCGCAACGATGGCGATGACGGAAGAACGTGCGAAATCAATTCAATACAGCAAGCCCTACGCCGCTAACACGATTTCGCTTTATGCCGCGAAGTCCGACACGGTTACGAAGCCTGAAGACGTTGCGGGATGGGAGATCGGCGTTCCGAAGTCCAGTTCGCAGGATAAGGCAGTAACGGACGCCGTCGGATCCACCGCAACGGTCCGCCGCTTTGATGACGACGCCGCAACCATCCAGGCTCTCATCTCCGGACAGGTAAAGGCGGTTGGCGGCAACCAGTTCTATGGTCAGCGTCTGGATGCGGCGAGTGCCGGCACCTATGAGCGCAAGATAGACTTTCTGACGACTTACAACGGCGTCGGGACCCGTCTCGGCGAGAAGGACTGGAACGAAGCCGTCAACGCCTTCATCGACAAGATCAAGGCCAATGGTGAGCTGGCTGCCATCACGAAGAAGTGGATGGCGATCGATCTGCCGCAGTTCCCGGAATCCATTCCGAACATCCCGTTCACCGTCAATTAAAGCCCAAATGGAGAGTTCCGTGCTCAATTCCGCAAACGATCAACCGACGCTGATTTCCCTTGAGGACGTGCAGAAGTGGTACGGCGCTTTCCATGCCTTGAAATCCATCAGTCTGTCGGTCCGCAAAGGCGAAAAAATCGTCCTCTGCGGGCCGTCAGGCTCCGGGAAGTCAACGTTAATCCGCTGCATCAATGCCCTCGAAACGATCGAGGACGGCAAGATTGTCGTCGAGGGTCAGGTACTGGACGGAAGCACCAAATCCGTCGATGCGATACGGCGCGAAGTGGGAATGGTCTTCCAGAGCTTCAATCTCTTCCCGCACATGACCGTACTTCAGAACTGTACACTCGCCCCGATGCGTGTTCGAGGCACAAGCCACACTGACGCAGAGCGACTGGCTCGAAAATATCTCGAGCGCGTTCGAATCCTTGACCAGGCCGAAAAGTATCCTGCGCAGCTATCCGGCGGGCAACAACAACGCGTTGCCATCGCTCGCGCGCTCTGCATGGAGCCGAAGGTCATGCTCTTCGACGAACCAACCTCTGCCCTCGATCCTGAAATGGTGAAGGAGGTGCTCGACACCATGATCGGGCTCGCCCGTGACGGCATGACGATGATCTGTGTCACGCACGAAATGGGCTTTGCCCGCCAGGTCGCTGATCGCGTCATCTTCATGGCCTCCGGAGAAATCGTCGAAGAGGCCGAACCGGAGATCTTCTTCAAATCTCCCAAGCACGAACGCACGAAAACCTTCCTCGGCGAAATCCTTGCCCACCACTGACGTTCGAAAGCGATGCCAATGCACGACAAGAAATTCCTCGTGGGACTGATCGGGGCCGACATCCAAATGTCAAAGTCCCCGGCTCTCCACGAAACGGAGGCTCGACATCAGGGCCTCGATTACCGCTACGAGCTTCTCGACTTCGCCGAGCGAGGCCTTCCCGCCTCGGCGCTGCCGGACCTCCTAGATGAGGAAGAGCGGCGCGGTTTTGCCGGGAGCAACATTACACATCCGTGCAAGCAGTCTGTGATCGCGCACCTCAGCCGGCTTTCCGAGGATGCAGAGATGCTCGGTGCGGTCAACACTGTGGTCTTTCGTGACGGCGAGAGGATCGGCCACAACACTGATTGGTACGGTTTCTATGAGAATTTCCAGCGCGGCCTTCCGGACGTCGCGAAGTCGCATGCCGTCCTGCTTGGCGCCGGCGGCGCCGGTGTCGCCGTGGCGCATGCTGCAATCAAGCTCGGTATTAAGAGATTATCGATCTTTGACCAGGATTCGAAACGAGCAGAAACCTTGGCTGGGCAGTTGAACGATCGGTTCTCAAGGGATTGCGCTCGTGCCACCACGGATGTCGGCAGCACCCTGCGCTCCGCGGACGGCCTTATCCAAGCGACGCCGACGGGTATGAAGAGCCATCCTGGTTTGCCGATCGATCCGGAATGGCTTCTGCCACGACATTGGGTCGCCGACATCGTCTATATGCCGCTCGTCACAGAGCTTCTTGCTCTCGCCGAAAGAAAAGGCTGCCGGGCCCTTCGTGGCGGCGGCATGACCGTCTACCAGGCAGCAGCGGCTTTCGAATTGTTCACCGGGATAGCACCCGACGCAGAGCGCATGTCCCGTCACTTTATGGACTTGTGCCGCCTGTCGGCTTGATGGGGAGATCCCAAATGCCGCATATCATCATCGATTATAGCCGGGGCGCAGGCGAGCATGTAGCCATGGACCGGCTCACGCTGAGCGTGCATCGCTGCGTTCGCGATGGCGGCCTTGTGAAACCTTCCGCCGTGCGCACGCTTGCGCGGGAGGCGACATACTCCTGCGTGGGCGATGAGCATGTCGATAATCATTTCATCCAAATCATCGTGCGGATGGCACCGGGTCGTACTGCAGAGACCAAGCAAAAACTCCTCACTGCCGTTCTCGACGCCGCGCGGGCGATCGCCGCGCCTGCTCTCGAAGCTGGGAGGCTCGGCTTGCGAGCGGATCTCTACGAGTCGGACCCTGATTTTGCCGTTCAAGCAATCGCGTTCGTCTGACCAGGACAGCGCGCTCAAGAAGGACACTATACTATGAGCCTGATCTACGTTCTCAATGGACCAAACCTCAACCTGCTTGGCAAACGCCAGCCGCATATCTACGGGCATGAAACGCTCGCAGACGTAGAGGCGGACTGCCGCAAACTGGCAGCCGAACTCGGCCATGAAATCCGCTTTCATCAGAGCAACCGGGAATACGAGATCATCGATTGGATTCATGAGGCGCGCGAGGACGGTGCGGGCATCGTCATCAATCCGGCAGCCTTCACCCATACCTCACTCGCCATCCTCGATGCTCTGAATACATTTGAAGGGCCTGTGATCGAGATCCACATCTCCAATGTGCACAAGCGCGAGAGCTTCCGACACCATTCGTTCGTTTCGCATCGCGCGGACGGCGTGATCTGCGGCCTTGGAACAGAAGGATACCAGCTTGGCATCCGGCGCGCGGCCACAATGATCAAGGCGGCGAGCAAGAGCTGAGGTGACCATGACCCAACGGGTTAAGCTGGCCGTACTTGGCGCAGGCCTCATCGGTAAGCGCCATATTCAATACGTCCTGGCCGAGCCCTTGGCGCAACTCAGTGCCGTGGTCGATCCCACGCCGGTTGGCGAGACTATTGCCAAGGAAGCCGGCGTGAAGTGGTTTACAAGCTTCGCGGACATGATTGCCGCAGACCGACCTGACGGGATCATCGTGGCCACGCCCAACCAGGCTCACGTCCAGAACGGGTTGGAAGCCGTTGAAGCCGGCGTTCCCGCACTCATCGAGAAGCCTATCGCCGACGACGTTATATCCGGTGAAAAGCTGATCGCAGCGGCTGAGGCAAAAGGTGTTCCTCTTTTGACCGGCCATCACCGCCGACACAATCCGGTGATGCAAAAGGCAAAGGAAATCATCGAAAGCGGGAAGCTCGGCCGCGTTCTTGTTGTCAATGCGATGTTCTGGCTGTTCAAGCCCGACGACTACTTCGACATCTCGTGGCGTCGTGAGCGCGGTGCGGGGCCGGTTTTCCTCAATCTCATCCACGATGTCGACAATCTGCGTTACCTTTTCGGCGATGTGGCCGCGGTTCAGGCACGCGAGTCCAACGCAGTGCGCGGCAACGCAGTTGAGGAAACGGCTGTGATCCTGATCGAGTTCAAGAATGGAGTCTTGGGAACTGCGACAGTCTCGGACTCGGTGGTCGCACCGTGGAGCTGGGAGATGACAACCGGAGAGAATCCGGCCTACCCCAGAACCGAGCAATCCTGTTACATGATCGGAGGAACGCACGGCTCGCTGGCTGTTCCGTCGCTCGAGGTCTGGCGCAATCCTGGTAAACGGAGCTGGTGGGAGCCACTTGACCAAACGCGTATCGAGGTCGACGACGAGGACCCGCTCGTCCTGCAGATCAGGCAATTCTGCAAGGTGATCCGCGGAGGCGAACCGCCGCTTGTCAGCGGGCGTGAGGGGCTCGAAACCTTGAGGGTGATCGATGCGGTAAAACGCTCCGCGGCAACGGGAGAACGTATTGAGTTGAACTGACGCCTGAGCAATGTGTAACGCAAACCGCCTGCTCGCCCTTCGCGTCTCCCTGCATCCGATGCAGGCATCCCCTTTTGGCGGAGGAAATCGTCCAAGGATTTGGCCGATGGCCGTCTGCGTCACTGCGGCCGCTCTGTCTTCGCCGCCATCGAAACGCGCTCGCTTCCCGCAACGACGCAACGCTTCATCGAATTTCTGGGTGACTGCTTGGAGCCGACTTAGGCGAGAAATCAACGTCCGCCTTGAGCGTACCTTTTTGTCATTCGGTACTTGGGTCCGGATGTCCGCACTGGCCCTCTGTAAGGTGCTTATCCAACGACTGTTGTGTGGCGAAACCGGCCATATCCCCGCGTGTGAGCGTCGCCAATGGCGCTCAGGGTGTCATTTCGCCCCCCTAGCCGAACCCCAACTACTGTCTGGTGCAGGGACAAGAGTCGTCAGGACGCGAGTCTTTACCAGCTGCAGCCCAAACAAGCTTCATTCATTTCTCCCGGGCCTAGCGGTTGACCATTCCTGGAAACTCGACAGTTTCCCATGAAAAATGGTCTCCGGTTCGACTCCCTTCAAGGCGAGAGGAGTTATCGTCTTTTTTGGCGTCCGAAGCGGGCACCCGCATCCGCAGTGTAAAGGATTCGGTGTACCCGTGCTGGCGTCGTTTTTGGGCAAACGCCTCAATGTACGCGCGCTTCAGGAGGCGAACGTTGTACTGAACAGCGGTTGCTCGCTCAAACTCCAACGAACTCGCGCAGCCAGGAGGAATCAAGCCCGCGACTACGGCAATAGGCGGCAAGTCGGTCGCGCGTCTTGCCGGCCCTATCGAGGATAGCGAGCGGCTTTTCGCCAGAGAATATTCTCCTGGTGCTGGGGCGATTTTTGCGGCGCTGAGCTGTTCCATGATCCTTGGGACGTAGTTGTTGTAGTTCTTTTCGAGGGCCATCATCGACCAATCAGTGCCGAACATGAGTTGCCTGCAATTGCGCTCGTATTTATCGAGCCAATGTATCAGCGGGGGAGCCCTACACGGTTGTTGCCCGCGGGCGTGGGGGCTGGTGTTCGTGCGATGTCCCCTTGCGGTAAACACGGTCATTATTCTCCACGAAAAATGCGGAGAATTCACTTGCGGGTGCAGAGGTCCGGCGCGATTCTCTCCCGGAAATCAGTTTGGTCCCGGCGGTGGTGGAATGCAGTTGCCCCTGCACCACTTGGTCCTCCGTTACCTCCGAACCAGCGCCATCTTCATTAATCTTCTTCGACTCTTTCCGCCTGGCTCGCCGGCATCGGTTTGACAGGCGCGCCGGGAAAGATCTTCTGTAGGTTCCCGGCAATCACCTGATCGCCTTCCGAAACACCGGATGACAGCCCGACGAGGCCCTCAGTGCTCGGGCCGAGGGAGACCAGCCGGTGCTCGACGACGTTGCCCTTGCCGACGACATAGACATATTTTCCGAGTTGGCTCGATCCGAGGGCCGTCTCTGGCACCATCAGCACGTTCGGTTCGTCCCTGACGTGCAGGCGGACGCGGACGTATTGACCGGGCAGCAATGTGAGATCGGCGTTGTCGATCGTCGCGCGCGCCACGACCGTGCCGGTACTGCGCTCGACCGCATTATTAATGAAGCTGAGATCGCCACGGTAGCGCGGCTCGGTATCGCCCGGCAGGAACACTTCGGCCTGAACCGGGCCAGCCGCCCGCGCCTTCTGGATGTCCGCGAGCTCAGCTTCGCTCGGATTGAACTCGACATAAAGCGGCGAAAGTTGCACGAGGTTGTTGATTGGCGTGCCGGCAGTGTCGCTTACCAGCGTTCCCTCCGGAGCCAGGTTTCGCCCGAGCCGCCCTGCAAAGGGCGCACGGATTTCCGTGTAGTCGAGGTTGATCTCGGCGGTGCGCACCGCCGCCCGCGACATCGCGAGAGCCGCCTCCGCCTGGCGCACGGCGCTTTCGCGCTGGTCGAAAGTATCCTTCGCCAAGTAGCCGGTCGTGGCAAGTTCGTTGCCACGCGTAAGATTGGAGCGAAGATAGGCAAGCGACGCCTCGTCGCGCTGCACCTGGGCTTTCGCCTGATCGAGCTCGGCCTCGTAATCACGCGCGTCGATCCGGTAGAGGAGGTCTCCCTGCTTGACGTCGGCGCCATCCGGTACTTCCTGCGACTGCAGATAGCCGGAGACCTTGGCCCGGAGCGTCACGTTGCGGATCGACTCCGTCCGCGCGGAATATTCGAGGTAGATGGGGATCGTCCTCCTGACCACCGCGGCGACAGGGACGGGCATGGCAGGCGGTGCTGTAGCAACCGCAGCCCCGGCGTCGCCGCCGTCGAGCTCGATCTTGCCGCCGGTGTATGAATAGGCCGCAGCTAGAGCGACGATCGCGACCGCTGCGGCAAAACCAAGTTTCAAACCGCGCATTTCAAGCTCCAGTCCCTATTCCGCCGCCTCGGGCTTTCGCCCCTCCTCAGCCCCGCTCACCGCAAGCCCCTCCCGCCACTGCTCTATGACAGCATAGAAGACCGGGACGAAAACAAGCGTCAGGATGGTTGCCATGAGCATGCCACCAAACACCGTCGTGCCGATCGACTGTCGGCTGGCGGCGCCGGCGCCCTTCGCGTACATCAGAGGGACAACGCCGAGAATGAAGGCGAATGCCGTCATTAAGATCGGGCGTAGCCGCAGGCGGGCTGCCTCGGCGGCAGCGGCGATGATGTCCAAGCCTTCCTGTCGCCGCCGCTTGGCGAACTCAACGATCAGAATAGCGTTTTTTGCTGCAAGCCCAACCAGCATTACGAAGCCGATCTGCGAATAGACGTCGATCTGCATGGCGCGCAGCCATAACGCGAGCAGCGCGCCCAGGAGAGCGAGCGGCACCGAAAGCAGCACCATGAACGGCATCGACCAGCTTTCATACTGCGCCGCAAGGATCAGGAAACAGAAGACGATTGCTAGCGCGAAGACGAGTGCGGCGATCGATCCCGCCCTGATTTCCTGATAGGTGATGCCCGTCCATTCGAAGCTGAACTCACGCGGCAGACTGGCCGCGGCGGCGCGCTCCATCGCCGCTACCGCCTGGCTCGAACTGTAGCCCGGCGCCGCCGCGCCGTTTACGAGCGCCGAGGGATAGTTGTTGTAGTGGGTGATGGTTTCGGGACCGACGGTTGGTTTCAGCGAGCCAAGTGTGTCGAGCGGCACCATGTCGCCTGCCGAATTGCGCACGTAGAGCCGGGAAATGTCATTGGGATTGGCGCGAGCGCCTTGATCGGCCTGCAACGTGACGCGGAAAGTGCGGCCGAACAGGTTGAAGTCGTTGACATAGAGCGAACCGAAATAGATCTGCAGGGTGTTGAATATGTCCGGCAGGTTGAGGCCCAGGAGCTTTGCCTTGTCACGGTCGAGATCATAGTTGAATTGGGGGCTCGACGTACTGAACGTGGTGAAGAGTTGGTGCGGGTTTATCTCCGGCTGCTTTCGCGCCTCGGCTATCAGAGCTTGTGTCGCGTCGTTCAGCGCCACGCTGCCGTGACCGCCCAAGTCCTCGAGCTGGAATTCGAAACCGCCCGTCGCCCCGAGCCCTTGTATCGATGGCGGATCGAAGGCGAGCACGAGGGCGTCGGGAATCTGCAACAGGAGCGGCTGCACCGCTTCGCGCAGCGCCGACGCCCCCTGCTCAGGGGGCCGCTCGTCCCACGGCTTCAGGACCGCGAACTGAACGGCGGAGTTCGACTGACTCGCGAAACTCAGGAAATTGAAGCCGACGACCGAGCCGACGAAGTCCACGCCGGCCGTGCCGCGGAGTATTTCCTCCGACTGCCTCGCGACCGCTTCGGTCCGTTCTACCGATGCGCCGTCGGGGAGCTGGATGACCACGAAAAAATATCCCTGGTCTTCGACGGGCAGGAATGTCGAGGGGATGCGCTGCCACAAGGCGTAGGTGGAACCGATGGCGGCCAAGAAGAGCCCGAAGAGAGCCCAACGCCACCGAACGAGCCCGGCAATGCTCCGCGCGTAACTGTGCGCGAGCCAGTGAAAACCGGTATTGAACCAGCGGAAGAGGACGAATTTCGGCGGGCCGCGATGACGCAGGAAAGCGGCGCTGAGCGCCGGAGTGAGCGTCAGCGAATTGAATGCCGAGAACGCAACCGATATCGCGACCGTCAGCGCGAACTGATTGTAAAGGCTGCCGGCGACACCCGGAATGAAGGCGACCGGCACGAAAACGGCCAGAAGCACGGCGGTCGTCGCGATGATCGGTCCGGTCACCTCCTGCATCGCTTTGCGCGTCGCCGCGAGGGGCGCCAGGCCGGACTCGAGCTGCCGTTCGACGTTCTCGACGACGACGATGGCATCGTCGACGACCAGGCCGATGGCAAGCACCATTCCGAGCAGGCTCAGCATGTTCAGCGAGAAGCCGAGCAGGTACATGACGACAAGCGTCGCGATCAATGACACCGGAATGGCGATCGTCGGGATAATCGTCGTGCGCACGTTCTGCAGGAAGATGAAGACAACGGCAATGACGAGAGCCAGCGCCTCGACCAGCGTGATCACGACATCCTGCATCGCCGCGGACACGAAGCGCGTGGTGTCGTAGAACATATGGTAGGCGATGCCTTTCGGGAAGCGCTGCGACAGCTCGTCCATCTTGGCCTTGACCCGGCTCTGGAGATCGAGCGCATTCGAACCGGGTGCCTGGAACACCGCCAAAACGACGCTCTGCTTGCCGTTGAAGCTGACGGAAGATGAATAGAGCAGCGCGCCCAGTTCGACGCGCGCCACGTCGCGCAGTCTGATCGCCGCACCGGTCTCCGGGTCCGCGCGCAGCACTATATCGGCAAATTGCCGAGGGTCGCTCAAGCGTCCGACCGCATTGATCTGCATCTCGAAGGGCGTGCCCGCCGGCGCCGGAGATTGCCCGATCTTTCCGCCGGCAACCTGGACGTTCTGCTCGGCGATGACGTTCTGCACGTCGACGGCGGTGATGCCCAGATTGGCCATGCGGTCTGGATCGAGCCAGACGCGCATGGAATAACGCCTTTCGCCAAAGAGCTGGACATCACCGACGCCCGGCAGGCGCTTGAGAGGATCGAGGATCTGCAGATAGGCATAGTTGCTGACGGAAGCGAAATCGACGGAATCGTCGGGAGAATCCAAGCTCACCAGTACGGTGAAGTTCGGTATTTGCTTAGCGATCGTCACGCCGCTCTGATTGACGAGGGCCGGAAGCGAGGACGCCGCTTGCGAAACGCGGTTCTGCACATCAAGCGCCGCGACATCGATTGGGTAGCCGACATCGAAGGAGATGATAATTCTCGAGGAGCCGTCATTGGAGCTCGTGGAAGACATGTAGAGCATGCCCGGCACGCCATTGATCTGCTGTTCGAGCGGCGTGGTTACCGTATCGGCGACCACCTGAGCGCTGGCACCCGGATAGTTCGCGGCGACGACAATCTGCGGCGGTGTAATGTCCGGAAATTGCGAGACCGGAAGCAGGAAATAGCAAATGACGCCCGCAAGCGTCATGACGATGGCGATCGCGGAGGCGAAAATCGGCCGGAGAATGAAGAACTCGATCATGGCCGGATCGATCCTTGTACGACACCGGAACTGCCGCGATCCTCGCCGGTCGATAATGTCTGACGGACAGCGTTCAATACCCTGCGGTCCGGCCTGTCATCGACCGGGGTAAACGCAGCAGAGATAGAAGAGGCGGGCGGCCCCAACGCACCGAAACCGACTTTGTCCGCGGTCACCGACACGCGGACCATCCGGTCAAGAAGCTTTCCCGCCGTCAGCCTGTTCAGCTTGCCCATCGTAAGGCTCCAGCACCAGCAAATCGCGATTTGCACCGTCGTTAATTAGACGTTTGACGATCGTGCCAACCGACATTGTGACATTTGTGCTAGAAATATTTCTTGCGGTTACCGTCGCGCCCGGAAGCGTTCGAGAAGATCGGCCGCTCCTTGATCTCCCGCCGCCGAGATGTTACAGATCGGTAACATTGGCGCATGTTACAGAACGGTTACAAAGCGTCAAGGGGCAACCGCCTTCGATACGAATTAGGCCGGCCGAACCTGATGAAAACTGACAGCCTATCACGTCGCTCCCCGCGTGATCGCATTGTCGATGCTGCCCGCGGATTGTTCCGCAAGCATGGTGTCCGGGGCGTTGGCGTCGATGCCATCGTCGACGCTGCCGACAGCAACAAGATGACGCTTTATCGCCATTTCAGCTCTAAGGACGACCTCATCGTCGAGTGCCTCCGGCGGGCGGGAATGGAGATGGATGCTTACTGGCGGGAACTCGAGGAAGCCCATCCCGGCGACGGTTTGGCGCAGCTCAGGGATTGGGTCCGCCGGATCGCCGATCATCTCGGTGCTAACGACTGCAATTGCGAACTGATGAGCGCCGCCGTCCAACTCACTGACGAGGATCATCCTGCCCGGTCCGTTATCAAGAAGTTCAAGGATGCACAGCGCGATCATGTATTGGAGCTTTGCCGCAAGGCACGTGTCGCAAACGCCGAGTTGCTTTGCGACACGCTGCTGCTTTTGATCGAAGGTGCGCGGCTCCACCAGCAAAGCAGCGGCCACGAAGGTCCAAGCGCTCGATTTGCCGAAATCGCCGACGCGGCGATCCTGTCCTTTGCCGAGAGCAGCGCCGTCGCGGAATAGGCGGTGAAGCAGCGGTCGAGATGTCTCTTCCTATTGCATTGGGTGATGTCGCCCATCGCCGGCGCTCGAATTGAATGCGACGCGCTTTAGATGGCAGTCACCGGCAAGCCCGGGAGTACTTTGTCCAGGGTGATCGGAAATTCGCGCACGCGCACACCGGTCGCGTTGTAGACGGCGTTGGCGATCGCCGCCCCGGCGCCGCAGACGCCGAGTTCGCCAAGCCCCTTGGCGCCGAGCGGATTAGCTTTGTCGTCGTATTCCTCGAGGAAGACGACCTCCATGTCTGCAACGTCACCGTTGACGGGGACATGATACTCGGCGAGGTCGTGATTGACGAAATGGCCGGAGCGGGGATCGAGCACGGTTTCCTCCATCAGTGCAGCCCCAATGCCCCAGGTCATGCCGCCGAGGATCTGCGAGCGGGCGGTCTTAGGGTTGAGGATGCGACCCGCACCGATCACCGACAGCATGCGGCGCGTGCGGATCTCGCCCGTGTCGCTGTCGACCGCGACTTCCGCGAAGTGCGCTCCATAGGAGTGCTGGGAGTAGGCTCTGTAGCTTTCCGTGTCGCGCGCAGCGGCGACCGTACCGATGGCCTCCATGCCGTCGGGAGCAATTCTGCCGATGAAATCGGCCAAACCTACAGAACGGTCGCCGACCCGGATCTCTCCGCCGACGAAGATCGGTGCGACGTCGTTCGCACCCCGAAGCGGAGAGCGGTCGCTGGATCGGGCCGCTTCCATGATTCTCTCCTTAAGCGCGTTGCAGGCGTGATGCAGTGCCGAACCCGCGCTCGCCGCTCCCCAGGAACCCCCGGAGCCGGCCGTGCGCGGGAAGCGGCTGTCGCCGAGTTCGACCTTGACCGCGGCGGTCGGAACCCCGAAGCTTTCCGCCGCGATCTGGGTGAGGATGGTGTAGGTGCCGGTTCCGATATCGGTCATGTCGAGACGAGCCGTGACGCGGCCGGTCGCATCGATCGCCACTCTGGCCGTCCCCGCGCCGATATAATTCGGCCGAATGGCGGCCGCCATGCCGTAACCGATAAGCTTGCGGCCTTTGCGGATGCTGCCCGGCGTCGGCTTGCGGCGTTCCCAGCCGAAGCGGCGCGCGCCTTCCCGCATGCAGGCGACCAGATTGCGGCTCGAGAATGGAACGCCGCGCTCCGGGTCCTCAGTCGGCTCGTTGCGGATCCTCAACTCTATCGGATCGAGGCCGAGCCGTTCGGCGAGTTCATCCATTGCACATTCGAAGGCGAGCATGCCCGGCGCCTCGCCGGGCGAGCGCATCCATTCGCCGCGATTGAGGTCGACGGGGACGAGGCGGTGGCGGGTCAACCGGTTCGGCGCGGCATAAAGCGAGCGGGTGAAGACCGCGGTCTGCTCACAGAACTCCTCGAAGCCGGAGGTCGCCGACCAGACATCATGACCGATCGACGTCAGTCGCCCGTCGCGATCCGCGCCGAGGCGCACCTGCTGGACCATCTCCGCCCGATAACCGGCATTGGCAAACATCTGCTGCCGCGTCAGCGCGACCTTGACCGGGCGGCGCAGGACCCTTGCGGCGAGCGCGGCGAGCACGCCGTCGGCATGGACGATCAACTTGGAGCCGAAACCACCGCCGATAAACGGGCTGACGATGCGAACACGCTCTCGCGGAATGCCGAGCGTGCTGGCGAGGCCGGCCTGAAAGTTGGCAAGCGTCTGTGCGGACGTGTAGATCGTCACCTCGTCGCCCGACCAGACGGCAAGCGTCGCATGCGGCTCCATCGGGTTGTGATGCTCGTAAGGCGTCCGGTAGGTCGCGTCGACCTTGACCGGAGCGGCCGCGAAAGCGCCTCCGAAGTCGCCGATCTCGCTGTCCGTCTCAAAGCCGGCATTGGTGCGCCGGGGCGTGTAGGCGTCGGCGATACGCGCCGACAGGTCGAAGGCGCCGCGCTCCTCTTCGTAGCGCACCCTGATGAGCCCCGCGGCAGCGCGCGCTGTCTCGAAGGTTTCGGCGACGACGAGCGCAATCGGCTCATCGTAGAAGCGAACGCGGTCGCTGTTGAGCATGGGTCGGGCTCGGGTGAAGACCTCCGGCACTGTGGGGGTAACGGCCGGACCGAATTCTGGCTGAGCCGGTGCGTTCCGATGGGTCATGATGTGCAGCACGCCCGGCATCTTCTCGGCCTCCGAACTGTCGATCTCGACGATACGACCCTTGGCGATGGCCGCGCCGAGGATGTAGCCGTACGCGGCCCCATTCACGGCGTGCTCATAGGCGTAGGTCGCGTGGCCGGTGACTTTCAGGGACCCGTCGACGCGCGCGATCGGCTGACCGACAAGGCCAGTCTCGGTCTCGGAGGAACGGTTCTCGGGGATTGTAGTCTCTGTCATCATCGCACCTCATACACCTTCGACAGCCGCGGCGAGCGTCTGCCGTATCGTGCGCTTTGCCAGCGGGATCTTGAAATCATTGCTGCCGCGGCCGACAGCTCCGGCAAGCGCGCTCTCGGCGGCCTCGGTAAAGGCTGCGTCGGCGGCGGCCGCCCCCGCAAGCACGTACTCCGCCTCCATCGGGCGCCAGGGCTTCGGTGCGACGCCGCCCAACGCGATGCGGGCACTCTGTATGCGGTCGCCGCTCTTTTCGACAATGGTCGCGACCGAGACGAGCGCAAAGGCGTAGGAAGCGCGATCTCGCACCTTGCGGTAGAGCTGCCGGCCAGGAGGCGGGGGCGATAGGATCACGGCGGTGATCATCTCGCCGTGGCCGAGAGCCGTCTCGACATGCGGCGTCGAGCCCGGCAACCGGGAGAGATCGCCGACGGGAATGGTACGTTGCGTGCCGTCGGGCAGGGTGGTCTCGACCGCGGCGTCGAGTGCGGCCATGGCCACGGCCATATCCGAGGGATGCACGGCGATGCAGGCGTCGCTGGCGCCGAGCACGGCGTGCATCCGGTTGAAGCCCCCGAGGGCCGCGCAGCCCGATCCGGGCGCGCGCTTGTTGCAAGGCATGTTGCGGTCATAGAAATAGGAGCAGCGCGTGCGCTGGAGGAGATTGCCGGCGGTCGAAGCCTTGTTGCGGATCTGACCGGACGCGCCGGCGAGAAGCGCTTGGCTGAGCATCGGATAGCGCGATCGCACCCGCGGCTCGGCGGCGAGATCGCTGTTGCGGACCTGTGCGCCGATTCGAAGGCCGCCCTCCGGCGTCTCCTCGATCCGGTCGAGCGGCAACCGGCTGATATCGACGAGGTGTGTCGGCCGCTCGACCTCCAGCTTCATCAGGTCGAGAAGATTAGTGCCGCCGCTAATGAACTTCGCTTGCGGCCGGGCCGCCACCGCGGCGGCCGCCTCGTTTACGCTATTGGCGCGCACGTAGGTAAAGGGTTGCATGGGCTCACACCTCTTCGGCTGCGTCGCGGATCGCGGCGACGATGTTGGGATAGGCGGCACAGCGGCAGATGTTGCCGCTCATGCGTTCGCGGATTTCCGCGTCGCTGAGCGCCGTCGGGCCGAATGCCAGGTCGGTACTTGCATGGCTCGGCCAGCCGGCCCTGACTTCCTCGAGCATTCCCACCGCCGAACAGATCTGCCCAGGCGTGCAATAGCCGCACTGGAAGCCATCATGGGCGACAAAGGCGGCCTGAACAGGGTGCAGTCGGTCACGGTCGGCAAGCCCTTCGACCGTCGTGATCTCGTCGCCTTCATGCTGGGCTGCGAGCGAGAGGCAGGAATTGATCCGTCGGCCGTTCACGAGAACTGTGCAGGCGCCGCACTGACCGTGGTCGCAGCCTTTTTTCGAACCGGTGAGGCCGAGGTGGTTTCGCAAGGCATCAAGCAGAGTCGTGCGCGGGTCAAGCTCCAGTGCATGTTCGACTGCGTTGATCCTGAAGGTCATCGGTATTCGCGGTATCGGTGCAGTAGCAGGCCCGGCCGTCATCGCAGCGCCAGCATTCTCAGCACCGACGGGTAAGCCGGATGCCAGGAAGAGGCAGGTCGCTGCTCCGCCTTCCAGAACCGCTCGGCGCGTGATCCTGTAGTCCGTTTCAGCCATGAATGATCTCCCGGTCGCAACGGCACGGGCCGGGAGGGGTTTTCCATCCTGCCGCGAGCCGCCGAATTTTCTGTCTTCGACGTGCGGAACTTGGGTGCGCGGGGGGACGCTTTCTTTCAAAAAAGCGGAGGCGCTGTCAGGATTCCGGAGAAAAGTGCAGCCGGTAGGTGCGCGGGGTGATGCCCTTGAGGCGACGGAACGTCATGGTGAAATGGCTCTGGCTGGAGAAGCCGAGGCGGAATGCAACAGCGCCTATGGCAATGCTGGTATCTCTGAGCAGCAGTTCCGCCCGTCTTACACGCTCCTCCAAGATATAGGCGTAGGGCGGGCGTCCGGTCGTCTCCTTGAAACGCCGTGCGAAGGTGTCGAGCGGCATGCCGGCAATGGCCGCCACCTCGCTCAGCGAGATATCGGAGGCGATATGGGCGTCGATATAATCGCGGACACGCTCGAACGTCCGGCGGCCAAGGCGGCCCCGGCTCGCGACCGGAAGCGGGTTGCCTTCCAGGCCGGCCATGCGCAACGCGACGAGGGCAACCAGATGCTCGACATAGACGGTGTCCGGCACGTGGCCGAGCGACATCTCGGTACAAAGCGATCGCAGAAGCGTGCCGATGACCGCGTCGCTCCTGTTCACCAGAACCGGCCTGTCGCGCAGCCGCTCCAATCCCGGAAGCACGAGCGCGGGATCAATCCACAAGGCAGAATAGGAGAGGTCCACGTCGCGGTAACAGCCAACGCGTTCTGCGCCGGCGGGAACGAAAGTGAGGACTCCGGGCCGGTCCTGCCCGTCATAAAGGGTCTTGCCCTCGGTCCGGATCGATGTCCGGGACGTACTTCCCCCATCTGTCAGCACGATCAGATGATGAGGTGCCGTCCAAACGAGTTCTGCCTCTTGGCATGCCCAGCGCCGACTGTCGAATATGACTGAAGAGTCAAGCCAGGACGCAGTTTGCAGCGGTGCTGATACTTCTTCACGGGTCCGGATACGTCCATCGCCAAGCAGCGGTTTGAATGACATCGCAAGACCCCATCAGTTCACCCGGGGAGCCCCGGCGGGCTGCGCCACGAAGCATGGTGTATCGGTGAGACTCCCTCACCCATGGGAGAGTCATAGGAACAACAGTCCGGCCTTGATAGACCATAGTTGTTCAATGATGTTCAATGATTGGTGACCACTTAATTGAGGTGATTGGTTAGAGGGCGCGTCCGTCACGGGCTCGCGGCCGATTTGTACAGCGTCACAGTCCCTTCTGCATTTGCGTGGGCGTGAGGCTGCGGACCTGCGGTTCGATTTCCTATCAAGGCGACGGATACCTCGTCCACTCCCAAAAGCCGCGGTCGATCGTCTTGATTTGGCAAGCCGAAGTTCGGCCGCCGCTTGGCTCAGGTCTGGTTCGCGCCGCATGAGCGGACATTCGGCGATACGCTCAAGCTCGTGCACCAAGCCTCGCGCGAGCTCGAGCAAATCCGACTGATTATTTTCGCAGGATTTTCTCCATCGCTTTCCCTTTTGCGAGTTCGTCGATCAGTTTGTCCAGGTAGCGGATTTCCCGCATAGTGGTTTCTTGGACTTCTTCCACACGGACGCCGCAGATCACTCCTGTAATCAACGATCGGGAGGGATTCATCTGAGGCGCTTGCGCAAAGAAATTCTCGAACGTCGTGTTCTTCGCCAACTGATCGTCCAGGGTCTGTTGGCTATACCCCGTCAGCCAACAGATGATTTCATCGACCTCTGCCTTCGTGTGCCCCTTCTTCTCCGCCTTGGCGACATAGTGGGGATAGACGCTCGCCACGCTGACTGAATAGATGCGATGCTTCGTCATGCGTCCTCCTGAACGTTCCAGATATTCTCCGGCCCAAGACGGCTGACTTCAAGACCTCACCAAGTACCAAATGAGCAATCCTCCGCTGCGCGGGCGCGGAAGATTGGTGCAAAGCCGGCGTCTGTAACGCGGCGTCGCGAATGTGCTCAGGGCCCGAGCGCGGAAGAAGCGTTAAGCCAAGGGCGAAACCGCGCCATTCATCGCGCCGAATGCCGATGACGCATAGGGTTCGATCTTTTGCTTCCCTTAGAGCACGCAACGTGTCGAGAGGAGTCGTCCCTACGCGAGCGCCAATGCGGAAGATGTTCGCGTTCGCATAGGGGGCCACGTGTTACCTCCGGAACTGCCGCAGTGGCATATCCCGGGTATTCAGCAAGAGACCGATGGCGCGTGCGGGCTCAACGAACCTTCGCCACCACACGATGACAACAACCGTTTGAATTCGTCGCCAACGAACCTGGCGTGTGTAGTACCGACAGCTGGACACTTAGACCGGGAAGGGAAGCACCATGTCTAAGACCTCGTTCAATATTGATCCATCAGCCTTTCTGCCGGCGGCGCGAAGCGCAGCCTTCTTGATCTACGCGGCACAGCTTGCCGAGAGAATCCGCCAACGGAGGCGGATCAGCCGTGCACGCGGCTGCGCCCTCAATGAGATGCCGGATCATATCCTCAAGGACATCGGCGTGACGCGTTTCGAAATCGACCACCTTTGCTTCGAAAGAGGCCGCAACCGGCGCAAGCGCGCGTGATGCGGTCGAATGCCATTGTTTCCTCCGATCGAGAAACAGATGAGGATGACCATGAAAACGCACCTTCTCTCCAGTGCCCTGTCGGCAGCGATCCTGATCGCCGCTGCTCCGGCACTTGGTCACGATGCGCAGTACCACGTGGCGAAGAGCACTGAACTGAAACAGTTCGGTGGCAACCAAGTTCCGGCGCGATTTGCCGGCGGCGAGCAAGTTCCTCTTTGGCCAAGCCTAACCGGTTCTCGCTCCGCCGCTTCGACGGCGAGCGAAGAAGCGCAGGCCTATATCGATCAGGGGATGATGCTGAGTTTCGGGTTCAACCATGCCGAGGCTGTACGCAGCTTCAAGCAAGCACAGAAGCTTGATCCGTCTTGCGCGATCTGTTTCTGGGGCGAGGCGCTCGTGCTCGGTCCGAACATCAACGCACCGATGGATCCCGATGCGAATGCTGCGGCATTGGCGGCGATGGCGAAAGCCATGACGCTTGCGCCCAATGCATCTCCGCGTGAGCAAGCGCTGATCGCCGCCCTGGCCCGTCGCTATGCGCCAGACACCGAGCGTGCAGTTCTTGACCAAGCCTATGCAGATGCCATGGCCGAAGTCGCCGGTAAGTTTCCGGATGATGACGATATTGCCGTTCTTTACGCAGAAGCGTTGATGGATCTCAGCCCCTGGGACTACTGGACCGACGCCGGCGCAAAACCGAAGGGAAACACTGCGGAGATCATCTCGACGCTTGAGCGGGTGCTGGCGCGCAACCCGGAGCATGTTGGTGCGATCCATCTCTACATCCATGCTGTCGAGGCTTCGACCACGCCCGAGCGGGCGGAGCCGCACGCCGATCGCCTGGCGAAGATGGAGATCGATGCCGGTCATCTCGTTCACATGCCCTCTCACATCTACTACCGCGTCGGACGCTATGCGGATTCGCTTGCGGTCAACCGCCGGGCGGTCGCAACGGACGAGTCGTTCTTTGAAGCCGTGGCGCCTGAGGGGCTCTATGCAGGGGGTTACTATCCGCACAATATCCACTTCCTGCTGGTTTCGGCGCAAATGGCCGGCGACGGACCAACTGCAATCGAAGCGGCGCAGAAGCTCTCTGGGGTAGTTTCGAACGAGCTCGCGCGCGCCGCGCCTGCCTTCGTTCAGCCGATCAAGGCTGCCCCCCTGTTTGCGCATGCCCAGTTCAGCGATCCTGAAACGATACTGGGGGTCGCGCGTCCCACCGGCGCCTTCCCGTTTGTTGATGCGGCCTGGCACTATATGCGCGGTGTGGCCCAGGCTGCCCGCGGTGACGTCGACGCTGCTCGGGTCGAAAGGGCTGCGATCGAAGAGATCGGACGATCTTCCGACTTAAGCGCGCTCGAGGCCGGCGGAATGCCTGCTGCTGACGTACTGGCTATCGCCAGGCACGTCCTCACGGCTCGTATTGCCCAGGCCCGCGAAGATTGGCCGGCTGCCGCTCGCGCCTTCGCAGATGCCAAGAAAGTTGAAGATCAACTGTCATATATGGAACCGCGCCACTGGTATTACCCGGTTGGGCAATCACTTGGGGCGGCGCTGCTCCGCGTTGGCGACATTGATGGCGCGGAGAAGGCCTTTCTTGAGAGCCTCGATCTTGCTCCGAACAATGGCTGGGCACTGTTCGGCCTGGGCGAGGTCTACCGTGCACGCGGCGACGAAGTTTTGGTGGAAAAAACAACACATCAATGGCGCGATGCTTGGGTCGGCAACACCTCGGTGCTGCGGCTCGAACGACTTTAGGGCGGAGGCGCAGCAATTGCCGGCTCGAATTGGTGCGATCGGTCCAAGTTTCAGCCGGTTTCGAGATCGCCGCTCAAGGAGACTGTCGCAATCGAGGTTTTCATTGTCCTGCCTTCGGTTCTTGGCGGCGATCGGAGATCGTCAGCCGGTGAGCGCCCTGAAATGGTTGATCATCCGCATCGCATCGGGCTCGAGCCCGGTGAACAGCCGAAAGGCGCCGACCGCCTGGAACACGGCCATGCCGCCACCATCGAGCGTGCGGCAGCCGCGCCGCCTGGCTTCCTTGAGGAGCGCCGTTTCGAGCGGGAAATAGACGATCTCAGCCACCCAGTGACGCGGCAAGAGAACCTCGGCGCCGAGCGGCAATCCGGGGTATTTAGCCATGCCAGTGGGCGTCGCGTGGATGAGGCCTGCCGCTCTCTGCATTTCCGCCGCGAGATCGGTGCCGGCCACGATGTCAGCCTCAAGGAAAAGCGGCGACAGCATGCTTGCGAGCGACTGCGCCCGTTCCGGCTCGCGGTCGAAAACGGCGAGCCGCCGCAAGCCAAGCGAAAGTGCTGCGTAGGCGGTCGCCACGCCGGCGCCGCCGGCGCCGAGCTGCACGGCGGAGGAAAGGTCGGCGTCCGGCAGGCCGCGTCGGAAGCCTTCGGCAAATCCCCAACAATCCGTATTGTGGCCGTATCTCCGCCCGCCCTTGAGCACGACGGTATTGACGGCGCCGAGCCGCCGCGCGTCGGGCGCAAGTTCGTCGAGAAAGGGAATGACTGCTTGCTTGCATGGATGCGTGATGTTGAGGCCGGCCAGCCCGCGCCGCTCGGCATCGGCAATGAGGCGCGGCAGGTCCTTTTCGCTCGCGCCGAGCAGGTTGAGATCGATCAGCTCGTAGCTGTAGGTGAGCCCCTGAGCGGCGCCCTCGGCCATATGCATCGCCGGGGTCAGCGAAGCCTGTATGCCGGCGCCGATCAGGCCGGCTTTCAAGGATCGGACAAGCGTTTCAGTCATGGTTTCTTCTTCCATCCGGCTCGCTCATTCAGGCCATCTGGCCCGCCGCCCTGAGGCGGGCCGGATGCAGCCGACCGTTATTGGCCGCGCACGGCGCTGATTTCCTTGAAGAGCGCCTGCACCGTCTCCTCGCCGATATCGCCGCTGAACTTCTCGATCATCGGTTTGACGGCTTCGCGCAGCTTCTGCATCTCTTCGGGGCTGAGCTCGCTTACTTCCATGCCGGTCTTGCGGATTTCCTCGAGCGCTGCGGCATCCTGTTCGCGCGAGACTTTGCGCTGGAAGTCGCGGGCTTCGACCGCTGCCTGCTGCAGGACCGCCTTTTCCTCGTCGTTGAGTCCGTCCCAGAATTTCTTCGAGATCAGCACGATCTGCGGGTTGTACTGGTGACCGGTCAGCGTCATGTATTTCTGCACCTCGTAGAACTTCGCGTTCAAAATATTGGCGGCCGGATTCTCCTGCCCGTCGACCGTTCCCGTCTCGAGCGCGGTGTAGAGCTCGGTATAGGGGAGGGGCACCGCATTGGCCCCGAGCGAGTTGAAGAGCTCGACCGGGATCGGCGACTGGATCGTGCGGATCTTCAAGCCCTTGATGTCGTCGAGCTTCGTCACCGGATGGCGGTTGTTGGTCAAATTGCGGAAGCCGAGCTCCCAATAGGCAAGTCCGACGAGCCCGGTGTCGGGCAGGCGCTCCATCAAGCTCGTGCCGAAGGGGCCGTCCATCACCTTGTCGGCCTCCTCGCCGCTGTTGAAGAGGAAGGGAAGGTCGACGGCGCCGAATTCCTTGACGTTGCTTGCGAGAATGCCGGCGTTCAGCACCGTCATCTCGATGACGCCGCCCTGCAGCGCCGAAACGGTCTGGACGTCGCCTCCGAGCGTACCGCCCGGGAAGAGCTTCACCTCGATCTTGCCGCCGCTCTTCTCCTTCACGAGCTCGGCGAATTTCTCCATGCCGGTCACCTGCGGGTGACCTTTGTTGTTGGCCGAGGCGAATTTGATCGTCTGATCGCGGACCTCCGCAAATGTCGGCCCCGCTACCAGCAGCGCCAAGGGCAGGGCGAGGCCGAGCGCCAGTTTCGTCAATCTGTTCGACATTGTTTTCCTCCCAGGTTGGGCCGGTGTCGGGCCGGCCGTGTTGCAGTCAGAATTGCCGTCATCGTCCGAACCAGGAGACCGGAACGGTCACCAGCTCAGGGAACAGGACGAGCAGGAAAAGCACGATCAGCTCGGCGATAAGGAAGGGCATCACGCCCTTCATCAGCGCCTCCATCGAGAGTTTCGAGACGCCGCAAATCACGTTCAAAACCGTGCCGACGGGCGGCGTGATGAGGCCGATCGAGTTATTGATGATGAAGAGCACGCCGAAATAGACCGGGTCTATGCCCGCCTGCTTGATGACGGGCATCAGCACCGGCGTCATGATCAGGATGGTCGGCGTCATGTCCATGGCGGTGCCAACGATGACGATCAGCACCATGATCGCGATGAGCAGAGCCGTCTGGTTCTCCATCAACGGGTCGACGAGCGCGGCGAGCGCGCCGGGCACGTCGGCGACGGTGATCAGCCAGGCCGAGACCGCCGCACAGGCGACGAGGAACATCACGACGGCGGTGATCTTCGCGGCCGAGACGAAGACGTGGAAAAGCTGCGACGGCGGCAGTTCGCGATAGATCACCATCGAGACGAAGAGCGAGTAGACGGCCGCGACCACGCCTGCCTCGGTCGGCGTGAAGACGCCGAACTTCAACCCGACGATGATGATCACCGGCAGCAGGAGCGCCCAGAGGCTGTCGAGGAGGGCCTTGAGCCGCACCGCGCCGCTCTGCCGCGCCGGCAGTTCGAACTGCTCCTTGCGGGCGACGATGAGCCAGGTGATCGACAGCGCCGCGGCGATCATCAGGCCGGGAAAGATGCCGGCGAGGAACAGCTTGGTGATCGAGACGCCGCCGACCACGCCATAGAGGATGAAGCCGATCGAGGGGGGAATGATCGGCCCGATGATCGAGGCGGAGGCGATGAGCCCGCCGGCGCGCGCCGGATCGTGGCCGCTCTTCAACATCATCGGCAAGAGAAGCGCGCCGAGTGCGGCGGCGTCGGCGACGGCGGAGCCGGAGAGGCTCGAAAGAATGCAGGCCGCGAAGATCGCGACGAATCCGAGGCCGCCGCGGATATGGCCGACCATCGCCATGGCCAACGCGACGATGCGGCGGGAAAGGCCGCCGGTGTTCATGACCTCGCCGGCGAGCAGGAAGAAGGGAACGGCCATCAGCGGAAAGCTGTCGGCGCCGTTCAGAACATTCTGCGCCACGATCTGCGCATCGAAGAGGCCGAGATAGAGCATCAGCGCGACGCCGCTCAGGATCAGGGCGAAAGCGATCGGCACGCCGAGAGCCATGGGTCCGAGAAGGGCGCCCAGGAAGATGGTGACCGTCATCGTCGCCTCCTCAATGCTTCGGCGAGAGCTGCCCGGGCGCGGGCGAAGGCAGATCGTCGAGCGCCGCCTCATCCTCACTCTCGCGCACGAGGTCGGCCGTCGTCACGTCGATGCGGCCGCTCGCAATGGCGAAGGCGTCGGCGAGCAGTATCAGGAAAGCCGGAATGCCGAAGGCGAGACCGGCGCCGTAGAAGAAGGCCATGGAGATGCCGGTCGCCGGGGCGCCAACGTGCAGGTTGATCAGCGTCTGCGTCCAGCTCCCGCTGATTATGAGCCAGGTCGCATAAAGCATCAGCGCATGACCGCAAAGGACGGCAGCCTTGGCCCCGGCGGGAGGCAGGCGCTTGATGAGCGAGTCGACGCCGAGATGGCCGTGTTCGCGCATGGCGACAACGGCGCCGAGAAAGGTGAGCCACACGAAGAACATCCGCGACAGCTCCTCGGAAACCGTGATGCCCTGGTTGAAGGCGTAGCGCAGGACGACATTGCCGAAGACGAGCACGACCATGCCGGCAAGCAAAAGGGCGATCGTCACCTTCAGCACGAAGAAATAGAAATCGATGATGCGGGCCATTCGCTCCTCCCAGCGGCAGGCGAGCGTGAGGGCGGCAAGCGCCCCTCTCGCAAGCTTTCCGGCCGCCGTCAACCGCGCTCCTCCGCAGCGTTCGGCATGTCTGAGATCAAAATGTACTAACTAGTTCGGAAAATCAAGTCCGCCGAGGTTGAAAGGAAAAGGCAAGGTGAATATGTCTTGATGTATCGCCTGGGAGGTCCGTGGTTCGACGCTGCGCGTTCTGGCAATAAGGTCGACGAAGCAAGGGCTTGAGGAAGAGCGGGGCAGCGCCGAGCAATGGCGGAGCGGCAGACAAACGGCAGGAAGAACGATCCGCAGCGAACCCAGGAAGACATTCTGGACGTGGCGACGGAGGAATTTTCGACGCATGGCCTGGCAGGCGCACGCGTCGATCAGATCGCCGAACGTACCCGCACTTCGAAGCGGATGATCTATTACTACTTCGGTAGCAAGGAGGCGCTCTACCTCGCCGTGCTGGAGCGTTCCTATCGCAAGATCCGCACGCTGGAGGCCGATCTGGAGCTCGCCAATCTCCCGCCCGAGCAAGCGCTCAGAACGCTGATCGCCACCACTTTCGACCACGACGAGGCAAATCCCGACTTCGTGCGCCTGGTCAGCATCGAGAACATCCATCACGCGGCGCACATGAGGCGTTCCGAGGCTATCCGCGACCTGAACGTCTCCGTGATCCAGATGATCGAGGCGATCATCGAGCGTGGCCTTGCCGACGGCACCTTCCGCCGCAAGGCCGACCCGATCGACATCCATATGCTGATCAGCGCCTTCTGCTTCTTCCGCGTCTCGAACCGCTACACTTTCGGCACGATATTCCGCCGCGACCTGTCCGAGCCGCAAACGATCGAGCGGCATCGGACGATGATTGCGGATGCAGTGGTGAGTTATCTGAAATGCAAGGGGGCGGGCGAGGCGGCGCGTCCGTAACTCCCTGAGCGGCGACGAGCCGCCCCACTAGTCTAAGGTGAGGCCCGGCCAAAGCCTGGTTGCAGGTGTGGAAAGCGATCGAAGTCTCACCCACTCTGTGCCTGATTTCCCAAGCGCAAGAACCTCTCGTTCACTGCTGGCTCTGCGGCTCGCCGAACTACACCCGCTCCAGCGCGACCGCGATGCCCTGGCCGACGCCGATGCACATGGTGGAGAGCGAGTAGCGTCCGCCCGTTTTTACGAGTTCCAGCGCCGCAGTCCCGGTGATGCGGGCGCCGGACATGCCGAGCGGGTGGCCGAGCGCAATCGCGCCGCCATTGCGGTTGACCCGGGGATCGTCGTCGGCGATCCCGAGTTCACGCAGCACCGCCAGGCCCTGGCTCGCGAAAGCCTCGTTGAGCTCGATGACTTCGAACTGGTCCTGCGTCATGCCGAGCCGCGCCATCAGCTTTTGCGAGGCGGGGAGAGGGCCGATTCCCATGATGCGCGGCGGCACGCCGGCGGTCGCGCCGCCAAGGATGCGGGCAATGGGTCTGAGCCCGTGTTTCTTCGCCGCCTCTTCGGAGGCGATAATCAGCGCCGCCGCACCGTCGTTGACGCCGGAGGCATTGCCGGCGGTGACGGTACCGCCTTCGCGGAACGGCGCCTTCAGCTTGGCGAGCGCCTCAATGGTCGTGGCGCGCGGATGTTCGTCGCGGTCAATGGTGACTGGCTCCCCCCTCTTCTGCGGAATGGTGACCGCAACGATCTCCTTGGCGAGACGGCCATTCGCCTGGGCGGCCGCGGCCTTCGCTTGGCTGCGCACGGCAAAGGCGTCCTGATCCCCACGCGAGACGTCATACGCCTCGGCGACGTTCTCGCCGGTCTCCGGCATCGAATCGACGCCATATTGCGCCTTCATCAGCGGATTGATGAAGCGCCAGCCGATCGTCGTGTCATGGATTTCGGCATGGCGCGAGAAGGCGCTCTCGGCCTTGGGCAGGACGAAGGGCGCCCGCGACATGGATTCGACGCCGCCGCCGATCATCAGCTCCGCCTCGCCGGATCTGATCGCGCGGGCCGCGGTGATCACCGCATCCATGCCGGAGCCGCAGAGCCGGTTGATCGTCGTACCGGGGACGGAGACGGGCAGGCCCGCGAGCAACAGCGACATGCGGGCGACATTGCGGTTGTCCTCGCCCGCCTGGTTGGCACAGCCGAAGATCACTTCGTCGACCGCACCCCAGTCGACGGAGCCATTGCGCTCCATCAGCGCCTTCAGCGGGATGGCGCCGAGGTCGTCGGCGCGCACGGCGGCAAGCGAGCCGCCGAAACGGCCGATCGGCGTGCGAATATAGTCGCAAATGTAAGCTTCGCGCATCAGGCGGCCTCCTTTGCCGTACCGGTGCCCGCATGGGCCTTCCTGGTGCGGGCATTGATGTCGCGCAGCACCGAAAGCTCCGTTTCCGTCGGTGCCGGCGTCTCGATGACGATCTCGGCGAATTTAATCGGCCAGCCGCAATTCTCGATGATTTGCTCGCGGCTGACGCCGGGATGGGTGGAGACGACGGTCAGTTCCTTGGTCTCCGGGTCCGGCTCGAGAACGCAGAGATCGGTGATGACGCGGGTCGGCCCGTTTGTCTTCAGGCCGAGCCTCTCGCGGTGGTTGCCGCCTTCGCCATGCCCCATCGAGGTGACGAAGGGGAGCTTCTCGACGAAGCCGCGCTTCGTCAGCGCCATGGTGATGAAGATGCGGCCGCAATTGGAAGCGATCTCCGGCGCGCCGCCGCCGCCCGGCAGGCGGACCTTGGGATGCTCGTAAGGGCCGACGACGGTCGTGTTCAGGTTCGCGAATTTGTCGATCTGCGCGCCGCCGAGGAAGCCCGTTGTGATGCGGCCGCCCTGCAGCCAGTAGCGGAACATTTCCGGCACCGAGACGGTGAAGAGCGCCGTGTCGCAGAGCTCTCCGTCGCCGATCGAGAGCGGCAGGACGTCCGGCTTGGTGCCGACGGTGCCGCTCTCATAAATCAGCGTGATGTCCGGCGCATGCGTCAGCCGCGCGACGTTGCAGGCGGCAGAGGGCGCGCCGATGCCGACGAAGCAGACGTCGTCGTTGGAAAGTTCGCGGGCCGCGGCGATCGTCATCATTTCGTTTGCGGTGAAATCCGTCATCGTCGACTCCTCAGGCAACCTTGGCGGCGATTATTGCGGCATGGCGGGCGAAGTCTTCCGGCGTCGCATCAAGCACGTTCTCCCTGATCCAGGCGGCGAAGGTTTCCCGGTCACGGGAAATCTCATCCCAGCGGATGTAGAAGGCGTTGTTGCGCGGATAATGGCCATGCGCATAGGAGGGGAAGGCGCCGCCCGGCACATGGGCGACCGCGGTCACCGCCCAGCTCGGCAGCACGACGGAATTGGGTGAGGGCGGCGCGAGTTCGTCGACGATCTCCTCGACCGTTACGATCGACCGCTTGGCGGCCAGCACCGCCTCTTTCTGCACGCCGACGATGCCTTCGATCAGCACATTGCCTTTGCGGTCGGCGCGCTGCGCGTGGATGATTGTCACGTCAGGCCGGATCGCCGGCACGGCGGCGAGCACCTCGCCGGTGAAGGGGCAGGTGACGCTTCTGATGTTGGCGTTCACCTTCGGCAGGTCGGCGCCGATATAGCCGCGCAACGTTGCGAAGGGCAGGTTCGCAGCGCCCGCCTCGTAGGCGTTCGCCATCGCCGCATGTGAATGCTCCTCGATTTCGAGCGGTCGCGGCCATTGATTTTCGACCGCGTCGCGGAAGCGGTGCAGCGAGCCGACGCCGGGATTGCCGCCCCAGGAGAATTTCATGCCGCGCGCCGCACCAACGCCGATCAGCTGGTCATAGAGGATATCCGGCGTCATGCGCACGAGGAACAGGTCTTTCCTGCCCTGGCGGATCACCTCATGGCCGGCGGCATAGGGGATCAGATGCGTGAATCCTTCCATGGCGACGGTATCGCCATCCCTGACGTTCTCCGCCACCGCTTGGGCGAGCGACACGATACGAGCCATTAAAGCCCTCCCTTCGTTTTATTGCCGGCCTGCCGATGGCCTTTTACGGCGGCATTCGGCAGCGGCGGCTGCTGGTAATAAGCGCGCAGTTTCGAGGGCCGTCAAACATTTTGTGCGATATTTGACTTTTGTTCGTATATCGCACACGATGGAGCTGAAACGGCAGGAGATGTCATGCGGGAAACGGATTTCGTCAGCGGCTTTGCCCGCGGCTTGCGGGTGATCGAAGCCTTCGGCGAGGCGCAGCCGCGTCTTTCGATCGCGGACGCCGCGAAGATCACCGGACTCGACCGGGCGACGGTCCGGCGGTCGCTGCTGACACTTTCCGAACTCGGCTATGCCGACTACGACGGCAAGTTCTTCACGCTCACTCCGAGGATCCTGAGGCTCGGCCACGCCTATCTTTCGGCGACGCCGCTGCCGACGATCGTCCAGCCCTATCTCGACCAGCTTTCGGAAAAGGCCGGCCAGAGCGCCTCCGCCTCTGTGCTGGACGGCACAGAGATCGTCTATGTGGCACGCGCCTCGCAGCGCCGGGTGATGTCCATCAACCTGACGCCGGGCTCGCGCCTTCCCGCCTATTGCGCCTCGATGGGCCGCGTCCTGCTCGCCGCGCTTCCCGAGCCGGAAGCGCGCGCCATCCTCGCCCGCTCGGAGCTGAGGGCCAATACGCCGAAAACGAAGACCGATCCGGAGGAACTGATGACGGAGCTCAGCCGGGTTCGCGCGCAAGGCTATGCGATTATCGATCAGGAACTCGAGCTCGGGCTATGCTCGATCGCGGTGCCGCTGATGAACGCGCGCAACCAGGTCATTGCCGCGCTCAATATCGGCGCTCCCGCGGCCCACGTCGCGGCCGCTGAACTGGCGGAGCGCTACCTGCTGTTGCTTAAAGAGACGCAGGCGGCACTGCGGCCGCTGGTGCAGTAGCCGAGTCTCTGTTCCGAAAAATCCGCATTCGGCACCTGAGACTCGGCTTCGCTTTCGGTGGAGAGAGCGAACGTTTGCGTGGCCGTCAGCCGCGCCGAGCCGCCTCGATCGCGGCGACGTCGATCTTCCCCATATCCATCATCGCGACAAACGCGCGTTTTGCTTCATCGCCGCCGGCAGCCAGCGCCTCCGTCAGCACGCGCGGCGTGATTTGCCACGAGACGCCCCATTTGTCCTTGCACCAACCGCACGCACTTTCCTGACCGCCATTGCTGACGATGGCGTTCCAATAGCGGTCGGTCTCTTCTTGATCGTCGGTGGCGATCTGGAATGAGAAGGCTTCGCTATGTTTGAACATGGGCCCGCCATTGAGGCCGATACACGGGATGCCGGCGACGGTGAATTCGACCGTCAGCACGTCGCCCTCCTTGCCGGACGGGTAATCGTTGGGAGCTCGGAAGATGGCACCGATCGAGCTGTTCGGAAAAGTCTCGGCGTAGAAGCGGGCTGCAGCCTCGGCATCCTTGTCGTACCATAGGCAGATCGTGTTCTTGGCGATGGCCATTGCTTGTCCCTTTCGCTTTTGAGTTAGTTCAAGATTTCCGGCGCACTCGCAGGCGGTTCACAGTCAGGCTGATTCGCCAGGGCTGCCGCTTTCCAGACCAGATGCGGGCATTCATCCATTGAGTCTGGTCCGGCGTAGCACGACGTTTTCTCCATCTTCGAATGCGAAGTCGGGACGCGCCCGCAGGAACTCGTCTGTCGCCGTTCGGCATCCCTCGTAGTCGTGGTAGTCATCGATCACGATGACCCCGCGCGAACTTATCCGGTCTGCCAGCCCATTCAAGCAATAGCTGACCGGATCATACCAGTCGCAGTCGATGTGAGCGAAGGCGATCTTCTCTATGCCTGCCGCCGGGAGGGTATTCTCGAATAGTCCCTTATGAAGATTGACCATCGGCCCATCGACGGCGAGGCCATACTTCGTGAAGGAGCGGCAGACTTCATCGTAAAGATTGTCGCGATAGCCATAGTAAAGCTCGCCGCCGAGTCCTTTTGATTCTCCGCTCGCGATCGTCTTGTAACGGTCCCTTGCTTTCTGGCCATCCTTCGCCGATTGAGGTGGGGGAATCATTCCAAAAACATCGAAGCCGTGAAAGCGGCGTCCATGGCGGGTTGCTTTCTTGGACAGGATGATGGCGCTTCCGCCCAGGGCAATGCCGAATTCGGCTATGTCGCCAGGCACATTCTCTTTCAGAACTTCCTTCAGCGCTGTCTCGAGACGTCTCAGCTTCCGAAGCGAGAGGTAGGTAAGGCGCTCTCGCCGCACCGACCGCGCCGTGGCACTCAACCGGGAAGCTTCAAGCATGCGGCGCGTACGCCATATAACAGAGCTCAAATAGGGCACTTTTCCCCCCAACGGTCTCCGCTTTCGCTCCTTTATCGATTCGCCCGTCCTGATGTGCAACCGCCTGGCCAAGCAAACCATTCACATTTTGCCGCATCCCAAGATGGATCGTTACCGCGCTTTCCAGTGGTTCGGGTAAGTGGCTCGGCTCCTTGCCTGCTGCATGGCCGGCCCCCGTGGGCCGGCCGTGCAGCTGGATCACCTCAAACAGTGAAATGATCCAACTGTTTGAAACTACGCAATTCCGGACGGGAAACCGTACACACCTTTCCTGGAATAGCTCCAAGTGATTTCAGCTTACGGCACTGCCTCAGGCGCAAGCGGGGCAACGTCGACCGTACCCGGCATGGCTGATGTCGGGAGAGGTCGCCGCGCCTTTCCCTCTTCAAGCTCGTCGAGGAGGGAATGCCACAGCGAAATGCAAAGCCCGACCATCACCACCAGGAACGGTGCAGCCGCGATGATCGACGCGGTCTGGAGGCCCTGCAGTCCGCCCATGACGAGAAGCACCGCCGCGGAGGCGCCGGCAAGCACGCCCCAAAGAACGACAACGCCAGACCTTGGCTCCAGTGCCCCGCGTGACGACAGCATTCCCATCACGACCGCGCCTGCATCTGCGCCCGAGATGAAGAAGATGGCGACCAGGAAAATCGCGATCAACGACGTCAGCCAGGCGAAGGGATACTGCGCCAGAAGGGCAAAGAGCGAGACTGCCGCGCCCTGATTGTTGACGGCATCGACGATCCCGCCGGCACCGAAGAGTTCGGAATGGAGCGCAGTGCCGCCCATGATCGTGAACCAGATGAAGGTTACGCCGCTCGGAATGAGGAGCACGCCGATCACGAACTCCCTGATCGTGCGGCCGCGCGAGATGCGGGCGATGAAGACACCGACAAAGGGCGCCCAGGAGATCCACCAGGCCCAGTAGAAGATCGTCCAGCTTCCGAGCCAGTTGCCGTCGCTGAAGGCGGCTGTGCGCAACGACATGGACACGAGGTCGCTCAGATAGAAGCCCAGCGATTCCGTGAAGGTGTTGAAGATGAAGATCGTCGGTCCGATGCACACCAGGAATGCCAGCAGCAGCATTGCGATGATCATGTTCATGTTGGAGAGGAACTGGATCCCCTTGCCCACGCCGGACACCGCCGAGAGAATGAACAGCACCGTCATGACGCCGATGATCGTCAGCGCGATGACGTTGGAAACGCCCGTTCCCCAGAGGAAGTTCATGCCGCTGTTGATCTGCTGGGCACCAAGGCCGAGCGACGTTGCGGTTCCGAACAGCGTGGCGATGAGCGCAAGCACGTCGATCGCCTTGCCGATCGGCCCGCTTGCGGCCTCGCCGAGGATCGGCGTGAAGGCAGCCGAAATCAGGTTCGACTTTCCTTTGCGAAAGGTGAAATAGGCGATGACCAAGCCAACCACCGCATAGATCGCCCAGGGGTGAAGTGCCCAGTGGAAGTAGGAGTACTTCATCGCGAGGAGAGCCGCTTCGAGGCTCTTCGGCGCCGCCTGCCCATGCGGAGGGCTGGCGAAATGGTAGATAGGCTCGGCGACGCCCCAGAACATCAGGCCGATGCCCATGCCGACGCTGAACATCATGCAGATCCACGAGGCGGTGCGGAATTCCGGTCGCTCGTCGTCCTGTCCAAGCCGAATCTTGCCGAAGCGGCTGACCGCCAGGAAAAGTGCGAAGACCAGAAAGCCGGCCGAGGAGACGACGAAGCCCCAGCCGAAGCCGGAGATGATGGCGTCGAGAACCACCTTGGAGATCGAGGACAGGTCTTCAGGGAACACCGTCCCCCAGCCGACAAACCCCAAGATGATGAAAATGGCCGGCCAGAATACGGCCGGATCGATCTGACTAGCTCGTGATGGCTCCATTTTTTCTTCCTCCCAATTACCCTCTTGGCCGCCGCTGCTACCGGGCAGCCAAGCCACTCATGCGACCCTGTCCGGCGGATCGCGGCCGTCGAAAAAGGCAGTGATATTCTCGACCACCTTCATCCCCATTGCCGTGCGTGTCTCGGCCGTCGCGCTGCCGAGATGCGGCAGGAGCACGACGTTTTCCAGAGCCGTGAGGCCGGCGGGCACCGACGGCTCACCCTCGTAGACATCGAGACCGGCGCCGGCGATGGACCCTGATCTCAGCTCCTCGACGAGGGCTGTCGTATCGACGACATCACCCCGGGCCGTATTGATCAGGAAGGCGCCCGGCTTCATCACTGCGAGCCGTCGTGCATCCACGAGATGCCGGTTCTCGGCGCTGCCGGGGCAGTGAAGCGACACGAAGTCGCTCGCTGCCAGCACCTCGTCGATCGTCTTCATCTGCAAAGCTTTCATCGCGCGCGTCTCATCGTCGTCGACCGCTGAGCGATTGAAAAAGACGATCTTCATGCCGAAGCCGAAATGGGCACGGCGGGCGGTGGCCTTGCCGATCCGCCCCATGCCGATGATGCCAAGCGTCTTTCCGGCCAGCTGGCTGCCCAGCATGTGGGTCGGGCACCAGCCCTTCCATTTACCCGCCCTGAGCTGCCGCTCGCCCTCGCCCGCACGGCGGGCGGCCATCAGCATCAGCGTGAGCGCGATGTCGGCCGTGCAATCGGTCAGCACGCCCGGCGTGTTGGTGACTGCGATGCCGGCCGCTTGCGCGGCCCTGACGTCGATATGATTGAAGCCGACGCCGAAATTGCCGAGGATCTTCGTGCGCATCGCTGGCTGGTCGAAGATCGCCGACGGCAGGCGGTCGCTGACCGTCGGCAGGACGGCGTCGAAGTTGATGAGCGCCGCCGCAAGCTCCGCTTCGGTCAGGGGATTGTCTTCCTCGTTCAATGTGGTGTTGAAGCGCGCGGCAAGCACGCGCTCCACTTCTGCAGGCCAGCGCCGGGTCACGAGCACGCGGGGCTTTTCCATTCAGGCCGCCTTGGTCATGGCCGATAGCACTTCCGCCACCGTCTCGCCGAAGGACGAGGGAGTCGGCACGATGGTGACCCCGGCGCTCTTTAGGATCTCGACCTTTTCCTGCGCCGATTCCCCGAAGGCGGAGATGATTGCGCCGGCATGCCCCATGCGTCGCCCCTTCGGCGCAGAAAGGCCGGCGATATAGGCGATCAGCGGCTTCTTCATGTTGTCGCGCGCCCAGAGAGCGGCCTCCGCCTCCTGCGGGCCGCCGATCTCGCCGATCATCAGCACCGCGTCCGTGTCCGGATCTTGCTCGAACAGCTCCAGCATGTCCTTGAAGGACGAGCCGTTGACCGGGTCGCCGCCGATACCGACCGAGGTCGACACGCCGATGCCAAGCGCCTTCATCTGGCTCGCCGCCTCATAGCCGAGCGTGCCGGACCGGCCGACAATGCCGATGCGGCCGGGGAGATAGATCGACCCCGGCATGATGCCCATCATCGCCTCTGCGGGCGTGATCATCCCCGCGCAGTTCGGGCCGATCAGGGTCATGCGGTCCTCGAAGCGGTAGCGCCGCATGTATCGCTTGACCCTGATCATATCCTGGGAGGGGATGCCGTCGGTGATGCAGACGCAGAGCCGGATGCCGGCATCCGCCGCCTCCATGATCGAGTCGGCCGCAAAGGGCGGCGGCACGAAGATGATAGAGGCATCGGCGCCGGTTTCCTGCACGGCGCCTTTCACCGTGTTGAAGACCGGCATGCCGAGATGGGTCTGGCCGCCCTTGCCGGGGGTGACGCCGCCAACCACGTTTGTGCCGTAGCGCTTCATGTCCTCGGCGTGGAAGCTGCCGATCTTGCCGGTGAAGCCCTGGACGATGACGCGCGTGTTCTTGTCAAGCAGGATGGACATGTCTTAGGCCTCCTTCAAGCAGCCTTGCCAGCGGTGAAGGAACGCCATGCGGCGACTGCCTTCTCGGCAGCTTCGGCCAGCGTTTCCGCGACGATGATGTTCTCGCCGGATTCGGCGAGGATGCGCCGCCCCTCTTCCATGTTGGTGCCGGAGAGCCGGACGACGAGCGGAACCGGCACGCCGACTTCGCGCAATGCCTTGATCACGCCCTCGGCCACCCAGTCGCAGCGGTTGATCCCGGCGAAGATATTGACGAGGATCGTCTCGACTTGTCTGTCCGTGAGTACGGCACGGAACGATTTCGCCACGCGATCAGGCGAGGCGCCGCCGCCGATGTCGAGGAAGTTCGCAGGCTCGCCGCCGGCGATCTTGATCATGTCCATGGTCGCCATGGCCAAACCCGCACCGTTGATGATGCAGCCGATATTGCCGTCGAGGCCGACATAGGAGAGCCCACGGTCGGACGCGTAGGTTTCGCGCGGATCCTCCTGGCTCTTGTCGCGCATCTCGGAGATATGCGGCCTGCGGAAGAGCGCGTTCTCGTCGAAGCTCATCTTGGCGTCGAGCGCCACGAGGTCACCCCGGCGGGTCACGACCAGCGGATTGATCTCAAGCATCGAGGCGTCATAGTCGACGAAGGCGCGGTAGCAGCCGAGCAGCGTCTGCGTGGCGCGGCCGATCAGGGCGTTGTCGATGCCCAGCCCGAATGCGATCTCTCGCGCCTGGAAATCCTGCATGCCGACGCCCGGATCGACGGTTGCGCGGATGATCGAGTCCGGCTCGGTCTCGGCGATCTCCTCGATCTCCATGCCACCCGAGGACGAGGCGACGATCATGATGCGCTCGGATTTGCGGTCGAGCACGAAGCCGACATAGATCTCGCGCGCGATATCCATCGCCTCCTCGATATAGAGACGGCTGACCAGTTTACCCTGCGGCCCGGTCTGGTGCGTCACGAGCGTCCGGCCGAGCATGGAGTCTGCGGCCTCGACGATCTCGTGGTCGGACGAGCAGAGCTTGATGCCACCCGCCTTGCCGCGCGCACCGGAATGGATCTGCGCCTTGACCACCCATCGATCGCCGCCGATTTCTCGGGCTCGATAGGCCGCCTGCTCGGGACTATAGGCGAGGCCGCCGCGCGGGATATCGATCTCATACCGGGAGAGAAGTTCCTTGGCCTGATATTCGTGAATGTCCATGGTGGTTCTCCCCTTCAGCGGCGGCCGGCGGTGATTGCTTCATGGGTGGCGAGCACGTTGCGCGCCATGCGTTCCGAGGCGGCGTCGATCATCTTGCCGTCAAGCGAGGCCGCACCCTTGCCCTGGCTCTCGGCGAGCTTCAGCGCATCGATGATGCGACGGGCGCGGTCGACCTCTTTCTCCGGCGGAGAGAAGATCTCGTTGGCGAGCGCAATCTGGCTCGGATGGATCGCCCACTTGCCTTCGATGCCGAGGGCCGCAGCACGGCGTGCAGCCGCCTTGTAGCCCTCGGGATCGGAGAAATCGCCGAAGGGGCCATCGATGGCGCGCAGACCGTAGGCGCGGCAGGCGACCGTCATCCGCGACAGGCCGAAATGCCACTGGTCGCCCGGATAGTCGGGGTTGAGGCCGCCGATATTGACGGTGCGGGCCTTGAGGCTCGCGGCGTAGTCGGCAACGCCGAAATGCAGCGCTTCAAGCCGTCCGCCGAAGGAGGCGATGGCTTCGACATTGGCCATGCCGAGCGCCGTCTCGATCAGCGCCTCGAGACCGACGCGCGTCTTGTAGCTCTTGGCGACCTCGATCTGATTGACCATCGCCTCGACCATGTAGAGGTCGGCCGGCACGCCTACCTTCGGCACCAGCAGCGTGTCGATCCGGTTGCCCGCCTGCTCCATGAGGTCGACGACGTCGCGGTACATGTAGTGGGTGTCGAGGCCGTTGATGCGAACGGAGATCGTCTTGCCCCTGCCGCGCCAGTCGATCTGGTTCAGCGCGGCGACGATGTTGGCGCGGGCGCGTTCCTTATCCGGCGGGGCAACGGCGTCCTCGATATCGAGGAAGATGTAGTCGGCGTCGGAATTGGCGGCCTTCTCGATCATCTCGGGGTTAGAGCCCGGGACGGCGAGTTCGCTGCGCTGCAGGCGCAGCCGGCGGAGATGGTTTATCGTATGGCTCATAGATTCCTCTCCTTCGTTTTCAGGCTGCCTTGGCGGTTGACGCCGTGGCGGCGGAGCGGAACTGCTTGATCGCCGAGCCCACGCCCGAGCCCGGCTCGATCTTCACGCCGCAATCGAGCAGCGTGAGCTCGGCGGCACCGAGTGCACCGAGCACCATCACTTCATTGAGCGAGCCGAGATGGCCGATGCGGAACACCTTGCCGGCAACTTTGGAGAGGCCGCTGCCGAGCGAGGTATTGTAGGTGCGGTAGGCGTGGCGGATGACCTCGGCGCCGTCGACGCCTTCGGGCAGACGGATCGCCGAGACGGTGTCCGAATGCCATTTCGGCTCGGTCGCGCAAAGCTTGAGGCCCCAGGCGGAGACGGCGGCGCGGACGCCGTTGGCAAGGTGGTGGTGGCGGGCGAAGATGTTCTCGAGGCCTTCCTCGAACATCAAATCCAGCGCTGCACGGAGGCCCCGCAGCAACTGCGTCGGCGGGGTGTAGGGGAAATAGCCCGTGTCGTTGGCCTTGATCATATCGTCGAAGGAGAAGTAGCAGCGCATGTGGCGCGCGGTCTTGGCGGCTTCGAGCGCCCTCTCGCTGACCGAGAGGAAGCCGAGGCCAGCGGGCAGCATGAAGCCCTTCTGCGAACCGGATACGGCGCAATCGACGCGCCATTCGTCCTGGCGGAAATCGATCGATCCGATCGAGGAGACGCCATCGACGAAGAGCAGCGCCGGATGGCCGCAGGCGTCGAGCGCCGCGCGCACCGCAGCAACGTCCGAAGTGACGCCCGTCGCGGTTTCATTGTGCGTCACGAACACTGCTTGGATCTCGTGCGCCTTGTCGGCGGCGAGACGCTCGGCGTAGAGCTCGACCGGTACGCCCGTGCCCCATTCCATATCGAGGCAATCGACCTCAAACCCGAGGCGTTCGGCCATGTCGACCCAGAGATGCGAGAACTGGCCGAAGCGGCTCATCAGCACGCGATCGCCGGGGGAGAGTACATTGGTCATCGCCGCTTCCCACGCGCCGGTGCCGGACGAGGGATAGATGAATACGCGGCCGTTCTGGTTCTTGAAGACCTTCCTCACGTCGGCAAAGAGCGGCAATGTCAGCTCCGGAAACCGCGGGGAGCGCATGTCTTCCATTGGCAGGTTCATCGCCTGGCGAACCTGTTCGGGAATGTTGGTGGGGCCCGGAATGAAGAGATGATTGTAGCCTGACATCGTTCCTCCAATGGCTGCGTCCGCGGACAGCGTTTCCTCGGGTCCAAAGCTGCCTTTCGGGTGATCTCCGCACAACACTCGCTCAGGCAGAAAAGAATGCCCGACGGGCAGCGCAGGAGTGGCCCTGATGGGTGGTCGCTTGGGAAGAATGGGTAGGAAAAGACTACCCGCAGGTAGTCAATCCGGGTTGCGCCGCCGCTCCTTGGTGTAAAGGGCGACCGCCATGGCGCGGTTGCGCACCTCGAGCTTGTCGTACAGATTTTTGAGGTGGTATTTCACGGTATTCTCGGAAATGCCTGTTCTGGCGGCGATTTGAATGTTGGTCCAACCATTGGCCAGCATGCCGAGCAGCTCGCTTTCACGAGAGGTGAGCTGTTGGAACGGCGTGTTCGAGACTTTCGAGAGTACTGTGTAGGGAATGCAGATCCGGCCCTTCATCACGGCGGTAAGCGTCGCGAACAGGATTTCAGGATCTTCGAACTGATAGCAGAGACCGTTGACACCGAACCGGATCGCCTCGTTGACGACCGAAGGAATGTCGGTGTCGGCAAAGAGAACGACCCGAGGCTCGAGCCCGAACCTGCCGAGGTCGGCGAGTACCTCGGGTGCCTCGGCATCGTCGAGCTGCCAGCTGAGCAGCACGCAGTCCGTCTCGACGGAGGCAAGCTTCTCGCAGAGTTCGGCAGAGGTCCGCGCCGTATCGACGATGGAAAACCTGGCATTTTGGGAAAAAAGTCCGCGGAGAGCTGCGATCACCAAGGGGTTGCGCTCCGCGACCAAAACCCGGCCTCCACCCTCCTGCGACATGTGCCTCCCTGCGTCTTATGCCGTGACATGCACCCATCAGCGATGGCCGGAACAGTAACATCACAAATCGCGCAGATTTCACCGCCGAGCGACGAAACGTGTCCTAAAACGTCTCCCTTCCCCCAAATCCGGACGAACGAAGCAAATGCCCCTCAGCCGACGGCTTGGGCGCGCACGGTTGAGGCTGAAGCGAAAACGACTGGTATCTACGACGGCAATGGCTTGGTCGTGAAACCTTTCGATCCTCGGATCGAGTTCAAGACGTTGCTGATCACTCCCCCCCGAACAAGCCGCCGTCCCGCGTCACCTCGGAACTGATCGCTGCGCTCCAAGGGGTGAAGGATTAAGAGCTGTTTCGTCCGAACGGACGGCCGCTTGGCACGAAGCAGCGATAGCCCTGATGCTGCGTTGCGGCAAAATCGATCCATCGGCCATGAATTCACCAAAACTTCGCGACAGAACCCTGTTGCAGGTTGCCCATTGGACGCGAACGGACCTCAGAGAGAGGCAAGCCGGGCGGCATTCCTTCCATGTGTTAATGACTTTCACGCGGGGACGACGAAACATGAAAGTTGTGGTCGAAAATACCGTCTGCTTGAACACCGGCGATGCGGCAATTCTGCTCGCGATCCGGCACATCTTGAAATCGGTGTTCAAGGACAAGCTGGAATTCCTGGTATTCGACAGCCAGCCGGAGGTCGCCGCGCGGCTCTATCCGAAAGAGCAATATGCCGACATCGAGCTGCGAAAGCTCCCGTCGGAATCGATCTTCAAGTACAAATACGACGACAACACCGTTAAGAATGCGCTGAAGCAGGTGTACAATCAGGCCGTGTTTCAGGCTTTGCGTCATCTCGGCAGCGGCAACTATCTCGACAGGCGCTTCTTCACCGACGAGGACCGCAAAAGCCTTGCGATGTACAAGGACGCGGATATGGTGATCAGCACCGGCGGCACTTATCTCGTCGAAAACTATTCCCTGGAGCGGCGCATCAACCAGTTCAAGCTTGCGGAGATGCTGGGCAAGAAGACGATCTTCTTCACGCAGTCGCTCGGACCCTTCGCAAAGCCGTACAACCGCCGGAACTTGCCGCCTGTCTTTGCCCGCAGCCCGCTGATCCTCTTGCGCGACGTTCGTTCGCGCGACCATATTCTCGATCTCGTCGACGATCCCTCAAAGTGCCACGTCGTTGCGGATTCGGTCTTTGCGCTTGCTGACGTGGAGCGGATCAAGGCGCTGCTGACGATCGGCCGCCCGCCGGCGCCGACCGGCCGCGTCGGCATTTCCGTGCGGCACTGGCACTACGTCCAGGGCGGCCAGGGAGGCATGGACCGCTACATCGACTCGGTGCGCGCCATATCGACGAAGCTCGTGCGCGACTACGGCAAGAAGATCACCTTCATTTCCACCTGCCAGGGCGTGCCGGAATATGCGCATGACGACTCGAAAACGGCGAATGCGATCGTCTCCGGCCTGGAGCCCGAAATCGCAAGCCACGTGAGCGTCGACGCATCATTCCACACGCCGGAACAGTTGATGGCGGTCGTCAAGGATTTCGATTTTGTCGTGTCGACGCGGATGCACATGATGATCATGTCACTCTGCGTGGGCACGCCCGTGCTGCCGATCGCCTACGAATTCAAGACGAAGGAAGTCGCCAAGCGCATCGGCGTCGACGATGTCCTGCTCGATATCGACACGGTCACACCCGACGAGGCGCTTGGCAAGCTCGACCGTTTCGTTGGCGATCTCGACCACTATCGTGCCGTGAGCCTCAAGGCCGTGCTCGAAGAACACGCCTCGGCGATGTCGGCGGCGGATCTCATCCGCCCCCTGCTGCCAAGCTCAGCGGCGGATCGCTCCCATTCCCTTCGACAGGACCTCGAGCAAGACCTGGCGCGGCTGGCGTAACAGCAGCGCGAGCAGCAAAGCAAGTCCGTAGTTGAGGCAGATCGCCGAAGCGAGGGCGATGAAGGGCGAGTTCCCGGTCAGCGTGTCCGGAAGCAGGCGATAGCTGACCCAGGCCGCCAGGGCCGACAGAAGAAAGAGGCCCTGGACGAGCATGAAATCGACCGACGAGACGGGGCCGAGCCGCCCGAGCAGCCAGGCAAGCACCGGAAGGCGCAGGACGTAGCCGCTGATTGCATAGGCGGCCGCGACTCCGACGGCGCCCCATTGCAGACCGACGAAGAAGGAAAGCACCGTCGTCAGCGACGAATAGATGCCCCAGCGAAACATCGTCCTGGTATCGCCCTGGCAGATGAAAAGCCAACCCGTTGTGCTCGAGACCGGCTGCATCAGGCTCGCGATCCCGAGCCAAGCGAAAATCGGTGCGACCGGCAGCCATTGCTCGCCGAAGAGGATGCTGACGGTCGGCTGGGCGGCCAAGGTCAGCGCCGCGATACCAGGCATCGTGACCATCGCCAGCAGCCAGTTGGTCCGCAGGTATATGTCGCGGAAGCGTGCCTTATCCTCCTGGATGCGGCTCATCAGCGGAATCATCACGCGCGACAGGGGTTGGGTTATGTTCTGCAACGGGAAAAGCAGGAGCTTATAGGCGCGGTCGTAATAGCCGAGCTCGACCGGTCCGGAGAACTTGCCGATCAGGATATTGTCGAGGTTGCGCGAGAAGAAATTGACAAGATTGAAGCCGGTGAGATTGGCGCCAAAGGAGATGATGTCGCGATCGATCCGGACATCAGGGCGGCCGGGCATCCACCGTGTGGCCCACCAGGCCGCCAGAAGCGCGACGGCGGCAGAGGCCGCGGGGCCGATGACCAGCGACCAATAGCCCATGCCGAGATAGGCGGCTGCGGCGGTGACAAGGAGCCCCACGACAGCCGCATAGACATCGTTCAAAGCCAATTGGCCGAACTTCAGGTGCCGGTTCAAAAGGGCGAGTGGCAGTGCCGCGAGGCTTCCTAGCAGCAAGGGGGCGGCCGCAGCAATCGTGATCGCCGTCATGCGCGGATCGTTGTAGAAAACGGCGACGGCGGGAGAAAGCGCGACGACGACGAGGGTGCAGATGAGCCCGACGAGCGTGCTGATCCAGAAAACCTGATTGAGCTGCGTCTCGGCAATTTCCTTGCGCTGGATTACGGCCTGCTGCAGCCCAAGATTCTGGAAAAGCCCGACGAAGGCGACGATCGGACTGACAGAGGCGACGAGGCCGAAATCCTCCGGCACCAGCAGGCGGGCAAGGACGATAACCGAGATGAACTGGATCAGCATGCGCACGGCCTGCGCGCCGCCTGTCACCAGACCGCCGCGCAGGGCGGTGCGGCCGAGTTGGATTTTCTCTGCGCTCAAGCGACCTGCCTCGATTCTGCGAACCGGCTGAGGATGGCGGCGAAATCGTCGTCGAGCCGCTCCATGTTGAATTCGGCCTCGACTTTCCTTCTTGCTGCGACGGCTATGCTCTCGCATTCGTCCGGATGTTCGGCGATGAAGCGCAGCCGGTTTGCAAGCGTGTCGACGTCCCGTTCGGCGGCAAGGAAGCCCGTCTTGCCGTCTTCGATCAGCTCCGGAATTCCGGAATGGTAGGAACTGACCACTGTCAATCCGGCCGCCATCGCCTCCATCAGCGCCACAGGTATGCCTTCGACATCGCCGTTCTCGGCGGTGACACTCGGTAGGACGAAGGCGTGCGAGCGGTGCAGCCATTGCTTGACCTCCTGGTGAGGAAGACCACCCAGAAAGGAGACCTGCTCGGCAATGTCGAGTTCGGATGCAAGCGCCTGGAGCCTTTGCCGCAAGGGGCCGTCGCCGATGATGGTGTAGTGCCAGGAGAGCCCCGGGGCGGCGGCACGCAGTTTCCCGAGCGCGCGCAGCGCGAACTCCATGCCCTTCTTTTCGGCCAGCCGGCAGACGGAGATCAATTGCAGCGGCGTGTCGCGCCAGGATTTCCACTCGTAGGGGATCTTGTTGAGGTCGATTCCCATATGGTGAACGGCGACCTTCTCGGCAGGTGCCCCAGCCTTTACCAGAACGTCGCGAAAATGGTCGTTCACGGTGAGGCTCAGCGCACCGTGCTGGAACAGATCGTTATAGCGTCCGAGGCCCCGTTCATGCAGGGGGACGCCGACGTCGTAGCCGTGGAAGATCGTGACGATCGGCGGCTTCAGCCGCTTCCATTTCTTGAGCCGCGCCGCGCGGGCGCCGTTGTGCCCGAAATGCGCGACGATGACGTCGCATCGATTGAGGCTTGCGGCTGACGAGATGTCGAGCACGGTGGAGACTTTGTCGCGCAGTTTCGCTGGCAGTCGCTCTATGGACGCCCGGAAGTGCGCCGCCGCGCCCCACCAGTCGCGCGTTCGCGCAAGAAGGGTTGCGAGCGGCTCCTGCTTGCGGTCCGGAAAGTCATAATCCGTGATCCCGTTGCACACGACATCGACCTCGAAACCACGGCGCAGCAGGCCGGCCATCTGGCCGATGACGAAAGTTTCCGAGAGCTGCGGAAACTGACCGACGACAAAACCGACGCGCATGCCGTCTCAGGATGCCTTGAGTGCTGCGGGGCGGCTCTGCGCGGCGCGCTCCAGAACTTCGAGGAAGGCGGCGAACTGTCGCGCGGGCTGCATCAGCGGGCGCTCGGCAAATTTCGATGCGGCCGTGGACAGCCGCTGATATTCGACGTCATCGCTCCAAAGCCTGCGGACGGCGCCGGTCCATTCTTCGAGCGGCGCATCGTAATCGAGAACGATGCCGCCTTCGCCGATGGCTTCCGGCAATCCGCCGCGGCTTGAACCGACCACCGGAATGCCGCTGCAATGGGCCTCGGAAGCGACCCGACCCCAGGCCTCCTCCCATTTGCTCGGCGCAAGCAGGATTTTCGTCCGGCCGTAGACCGTTTTCATGTCGCTCGTACGGCTTTCCAGCCGAACGTTCTTCAGTGGCGCGATGATCTTCTCGATCTCCGCCCGGTGGTCGTCGGCGAGCTTCCAGCTTTCGAGGAACAGGAAAGGAATGTCGGGGCACTGTTCGGCGATCTGAACCGCCAGTTCGAACCCCTTTTCCTTGTAGGGGTTAATGAAAGTTACATATTCCCGTGTCGTCGGGGTCCTGTAAGCTTCGGGATTGATCGTCGGCGGGATGACGACCGTGTCGATGCCGAACTTCTGCTTGTAGGCTCTGGCGGTAAATTCCGAATTCGCGACGTAATAGGCGGAGTTCAATTCCCTGAGGTCCCCGGCGAGCTCGTGAAACTCGACGTTTCTGAGATAGACGACCAGCGGCACGTTGTGCACCTGGAGGGCCTTTCCGATCGGGACGGATTTGTGGCACTGCACAACGGCGACATCGGGCTGGAGCTTCTGTACGGCGAAAGCAGCCGCTTCCCAGGGATGCCAGGCGCGCACGACGGGGTATCCGGGAAAGTTGTCGAGGACGCCGCGGCCCCCGGACAATTTCAGCTTTACGCGCGCCTTGAATCCGAAGAAGCCATCGCCGAAAAGGGAGGCCAGAACGCCTGCTTCGTGGCCGCGGTCGCGCAATTGCTGGACGAGGTGGTGGGTGCTCGATTGAACGCCGCCGCTGAATTCCGGATAGTATCCATTCCCGCCGGCAAACAGAACCTTCATACCGCTGTTCTCCTTCATAGAGACGTTTTCGCCGTGACCGCTTCCGCCCTCCCAAATGGGTAAGGCGAAGCGCATCAACTCCAGAATGACGGCAATTGTTGGGTCGGCCAGTATCGGGCGCGCAACCTGCGATACCCGACGGCGTCTTGGCGAGGACATACGAGCCCGAGTGGGTGTTTGCGTCCATCCAGCCGCAAGAGGTCATCCTCCATCGAGCAGGGAAATAGTACGAGCGAGGCGCGCAGCATTGCTGCACTGCAGCATAGTGTCACGGCAGGAGGGCACCGTCAACGGGGCTTCACCGGCCGAGCTGATTGAAAAGGCTTAGAGTCCGTTTGAGAACGTCAGTGGCTGATACGTTGGAGCAGAAGACCGCCCATGGCGACATGGATCATGGCTGCTGACACGTCGATGCGGGCAGAGAACGCGGCCGACCGTGGAGGGATGGCCCTCGAACAGGCGGGTCGGCCTCGGACGCGCTCGCTGACGTTGGTCACTCTGCCATTTGTCTTCGTATTGCGCTCAGCTGAGTTCTTGGGCGAGTCCGATGAGAAGCCCTTCAGGCCCACGGATGTAGCAGAGCCGATACGCGTCTTTATACTGGACTACTTCGCCTACGAGCTGCGCGCCGCGCGTGCGGAGCCTTTCAAGCGTCTCGTCGACGTCGTCCACGGCGAACATGACGCGCAGGTAGCCCAGGGCGTTGACCGGGGCGCTCCGGTGATCTGCG
>Ga0214543_1001590_pt1 | contig 44155 bp, 19 predicted proteins | sample CNSS2metaG_FD_160094 | JGI IMG/M metagenome (GOLD analysis project Ga0214543, IMG submission 160094) | Root nodule microbial communities from cowpea collected in UCLA plant growth center, Los Angeles, California, USA - CNSS2 | ecosystem: Host-associated > Plants > Roots > Nodule | place: USA...
TGATGAAAATATATTTGACTGTATGATGATTATGTTGTTGGCTCTAGCTTACCCGTTTCGTTGTATGGTTGTGTTGTATGTGGCTGTTCTTCCTTGCGATGATCATCAATTTGATTGATGGAAGCAGATGGGCGAGGTTCTCGTGGTCAACAAGGGAATGATGATCCCGCTACTTAGCCAGCTGGGATGGATCTTATACTTCTTTCCTTCATGCTTTCTTTAGGGCTATGGCCATGTATTCATGGTTATTAGATTGTAAACTTTTAGTTAAACAGTTATTCAGCTTTCCTTTGGCATCGTGGTGTGCCCGAGTTTTGTCGGGGTGGTGTTAAAGACTCCAGGACTACGCTACTGTACTTATATTGTGTGACGTCTTCCTTTAATTTCGCTTAATGATTAAATGGGACGTTACAATATAGCTATTTTATTATTATTATTTTTTTAACTTTTATTAATGAACATTAAATAAAATATTAATACAATTGATAGTGAATTCCTTATAAGAATCTATAATTGATCCATGATGTTATATAACTTGATGAAAAATACTCTTTGATCTTAAATATTTTTCAAGACGAAAATAAATGTGCTAGTCTAGAATGAGTTTTAAGAAATAATTTATTTAGTTTGAGAAACTTTATGACTATATTAAGCTTGATCAAATAGGTTTGGTTTGGTTTGTAAAAATATAAGTATGTTTTGTTGATTTACATGAGTTTTAATTTTATTCCATATATTATAAATTTTTTTCTTTTTTAATATATTTTTATTTAAAAATAACATATAATTATTGAATATCATATTTTTGTGGTGATAACTTTTAGAATAATGAGTTTTATGTAAAAACGAATATATAATTATGTTGGAAGTATGTAATAATTCCTTTTATGGTGTATTATTTTATGGGTAAATGCAATGTGTGGATTATAACAGTTTAAACTTTATTACTAATTACTATTTTATTTAATCAGATTTATTATAGTTTACTTATATTCTACTTTCTTTTATTTATAAATACTATTATTTGTACGAGGAAAAGATGTTGCCTCTGGTAAACAAGGACTATTAGCTTGAAGCTCTGATTTTTATGATGTCCATATAAACCGAGTGAATAATGGATAACACTTTAAACTTTATTATCAATTACTATTTTATTTAATCATATTTACTACAATTTATCCATATTCTACTCCCTCTTACCTATAAATTACTACTATTTGTACAAGAAAAATACACAAATAATAGAGTTTGTCCAATTAAATTTTTGTCACTGTTAGAGTCTCGCTCAGGCGATACTGACTCGCCTAAGTGAGATGGTCTCTCGCCTAGGCTAGATTGTCTAGCTTGAGCGAGAGCTACTGCAGTGGGGTACTTCAGTTTTTGTTTTAAAGTGTGATATTGTACATTTTAAGGTGGTTTTGTGCAATTAGTATCTTATATGCTTGAAACGTCATTATTAATGTATTGTGTGATGAAATTGGATGAGTATGAATTGTGAGGAGTTGTGATCGGAATAGAATTTTAAGGGAAATTAAGGTGAACTTGTTAGTGTGTAAGGACGTGAGGAATCCATATTGGTTGGTATCCTGAAACTCTAATAATCATTCATGCTCGGATAGAGCAGAATGGATTATGTCGTGAGGAGTAGTAGGAGGCCCTAGTCTTTGGACTTGAAGCGAAGGAGACTTACCCTGAGAACGGTCGGGTGATAACCCCTTGTGTCCAGACTCTGCAGAGTTTGGGAACCGTTACAGGTGCAAGCCACTAAGAGTTCCAATGTCGCTTACACAATCCGGATATCGAGTCTAGAATTATACAATTGAGCTATGTGTTATGAATGATATTTATACTGTGAATTGTATCATTTTTTCTTATTTCAGTTAGCTTACCCTTCTTGTTTATGTTTGCTTGTCCTTGTATGTTCTCCTTTGTAATGATGATCACCTACAGTTGGTGTGAGCAGAGCCAAATCCAGATGATGACACCCCTCTTCTGAGCAGGAGTTGATCTTTTACTTGAATGCTGTGATAGTTTTGGGCCAGACTCTGTGTAGTCTTGAGACGTGTAGTTAGGCCTTTTTCTTATATATCCACCCTTGTCACCAGGGATTTATATGGCTATTTTTGGATGACTGTACCAGCTGTATATACTTATATATGACTGTTATTCTTACTATTTGCTAAACTTGATCATAATATAATATTTTATTTGATAGCGTGAAAAACTATTAAATGGGATGTTACAATTTATATAAATCATTGCATCTTTAATAATTTTAGTAAAATTTAATATTAGTTAATAATTATATCTTTTTGCATATATTTTCCCTCTATAAGGTACAACTATATCCCACATTACCATATGCTTCTACTTGGAGTATAAGAACATCAGATATGCAACTTGTCTCAATGAATGAATTTGGTACAAATATTCTATTTTAATCATAAACAGAAGAGTCACTGTCCTTCGTATGTAGTTTTTTTAATGTTTTTTTTCTTTATAGAAAAACATATTCACTATTTATTTTAAAATTAATCACAAATTATTACATCAACATTTGCAAACACTGAACTTGTAATTGAAATGGAGGCATTAATAATATTATTTGGCTTATAAAAAAGATTATGATATATATGAAAGAAGATCCTTAACCTAAGCTTTTGACACAAACATTTACAAATACACAAACATGAATTAAAGCGTAAACATTTACAAATACCCAAACATTCCAGGGTTTTCACTAACACTAATCCCAGCCATTCAATTTTTGATTATGGTATCTCACGGTTATAAATGGCGGTTTGTCGGTGAATCACTACTTTGTGCTTCATGCTAGACTTTTGGAAAAGTTTTGAAGGGTTATAGATTCCTCTACCCACTCACCCACACAAAGATGGGACATTAGAAGAGAGAGAGAGAAACAGAGAAAGCAAGAACTAATCTGGTGATTCGTTCTAGCAATTTTTCCCAAAACTCCAAAACCCCCTTTTATGAAACCAGATTTTCAACTTCACCAAAATTTCAATCTTCTATAGCTTTATTTGTATCGCACCTTATATTCTTCCCCCAATAACAATTTCATTCAAAATTCTCTCTCAGGTGTTTTATTTTTGTTTTTGTTTTCGGAAATTTAACATTTATCCTTTTCCTCGCATGCCCTTCTTGCTTTTTGATAGTTTGATTTTCTTCTTATTTGAGAATCGCAAATGGGTATTTCTTTTTTCGGTTTTTCTTCTATGGGATTGTCAATTTGGGTGTTTTTTTGGGTTGATTTTTTTTTTTCTTGTGTGGGGGACTCCGGTGTTTCTTTTGACAATTGATGCATGTGATTGTTGTATTTTTATCTTGTTGACTTTTCAATTTCTAGGATGGAGGGCGTGGTTTGCTTCTTTGTGTGTATGATATCGTCTAAATAGTGAAAGCAGTGATTGCGATATTTGAGCTGAAACGGAAGTTGATCCTTCTGCTAGTTGATGTATTAGCACGACTAACTGGTTACCAGTGAAGTAACCAATCATTTTTGCCAAAAGTTGAAGGAATATTGCAAATAGATTATAGCTTTTCCTTGAAGCACTCATAGTTGCTGTACACTTTTTTGGTGTTCTCTAAGTTTTATTGTACGTATTTTTTCAATGATGTTTTGCGTGTGTAATGCTTTGGATTGGGGGCATCAACATTAGTTGAATTGTATTGCTCAATTCAGGCCTATAGAAAAATCTGTTATTTTGATTTGCCAATTGCATGACTAGAAGCTTGTACTTTGCCCTTCCCAAATGGTTTTGGTTTCAGTGATATTTATGCAATTTCTATGTATGTTTCAGGTGACCAAGAGAATCAGAGCTTGCTCATCCATTGAACAGATCATCTGAACAGAAGAGGGAGGGTACTGGTTTGCGGAGGCAATTGTACTTCTGCGAGCTTAGAATCCTCTCTCCTTTATTTATTAATGGAAGGATAGTCATTAGTCTTGTTTAGTGCTGTTGGGGACTCTTTTACATGTAGCAGCATCAATGTTTTGATGATCTTTGAGTTGAGGAGTGAAAAATTTTTAAGTTGAAAGAGAGAGGAATATTGAAGCTGAAACAATGGGATCAGTTTGTTGCTGTTTTAATGTTGATGATTTTGAAGATTATATGAATCCAAACAGTCCTGTATATAGGAACTGTATGTGTCTCAGTTGCTTCCTGCAGAACTTTTTGACTGTGGTATGTTTCTAACTCCAAACACCCTCTCATGTTCCATTCCCTTGTTTTCTTTTGATTCACTTTTGGACCCTGTCTTGCGTGTTCTGTCTATAGTTTGATTTTGAAGTATTGCTTAATGTTAAATAACCGTCATTGTGCCTCCATAACTTTACAACGTGGCGTTTTTTCAACCCTTCACCATAGGCAATTTGTGAAGGGAGGCTTGCTATGGCATTGCCATGGGCTACAGGGGCCTGTATGTATGGCCGAATTTTTGCCTTCTTCATAATCTGACACCTGCTATTGGTAAGCTAGAGACCTTTCTTCATGGTCATGTCTTGATGCACTATCTGTGCTGAGAATTCTCTACATGTGAAGTGGCAAACATACCTTTTACATTTGTAGGAGCTTCTGTTGTTTTTTGTTATTATGTTGTACACATGCTTCCTCTTTATTGTTCTGTTGCTCAGGACTATATAATGTGAAGAATACTCATAATTGAAGTCATATGTTGAGATTGCTGTCATTTCTTTTAGTATTTTGAAAAACCTTTTAGTATTGATTAGATTTCCCAATCATTCAAAACATCACAAATTGTGATGTATTTCAATATATGCATTTTTTCTAAACTTCTGGTCTAAAGTAAATGTTGTAAGGTTGTCCAAATTGAGAGATTGCATAAACTCATGGAAGCTATGAAAATTTGACATGTAAAGTAAACTTTCAATAGTTTACTAAATATACAAAAATTATTAAAATACCAACAACTAATATACTATAATAATTCAACATTTCAATTCCCTATAAAATAAAGAGAAAATTATTCTAATTACTCTTGAGGTTTGGAAAATTACAGAAACACCCTTTTTTCCTATCCATAATCTTCCCTCCTTTAATTGTCTGATAAATATTACACAGATACTTTTTTTTTTACATTGCCCTAACCTCCTCAAGCTCTTGAAAAGCATTATAACACGTACCCACCCATACGAGGGAGAGCACTCTAATTAAAAAAATTAGAGATGTTTGTGTAGTTTCACAAACCTCTGGGGTGGCAATGTAATTTGCCCTAAAACAAAATAGAAAACTACATTCCCCAATACATTGCACTAAGAAACTAAAGGAACAAAACCAGTGTATTTCATGTACTCCCAAGTCCCACATTTCGAATCAATGTATAAATACATGAAATTCATTTTGGTTGTTCTTATGCATGGGTCAGTTAATGAAAATACCTTGTTGGTGAGTGTTCTTATACAGAAAAGAGGCAGGCCTGGTCCGGTTGGAAGAGAGAAAGAATGCCACTGGCTTAGATACAGGTCTGATTGCATGATAGATCAACAGATGAGAGGAGATGAGAGAGAACGGCAAATTTCAGACCCAAACTGCAAAAGAATAGTGGAGTACCCTAGTTCTCTGTTTTTAATAAATCACAAGCGAAAAATGCTCATACCCAGCATTGTTTTGGGCAACTATTGCCCAACGGAATTTGCAGAACTGCCACTAAAATCATGATCTTGCACTTGTTTGAGCGAGTTTTTTCTTTTTTTAATTTACACAAGCTTACTTAAAAATGAGTTAACCCATTTCATGGATTTAGGAACGTAAATTGAGTTTACGTGTTGGCTTATGATTTTGATAACAATTGTAACAAATGAGAACCATCAATGTTAGATTTGTAAGGGATAATTTTCTTGAAGCCCTGGTGCTAACTTGCTTGTGAGAAGGCCATGAAAAATTAATTAAGAAAAAGTTGTAATCGCCTATAATTTTGTTTAGGAAAGCTTTGCTGCATCTGTTAATCTAACGAATTTGGTGTTATTAATTCAATTGTATTGATTGACAAGTACATTAATATTTGGTGGACAGTATTTTAGTCTTAGACATTTATAATGACGAGAACTGTACTTCATATATACTAAAAGTCTTGCCAATCCACCTCAAATTTCAGTATGCATCAATATTCCGTAGAGGGGAACCACACGCGATTCCTTCATCTTTACAGGGCACAGCATCTATGACTTCTACAGCTTCACTTGATAATTCTCTATCTGACATGTACCGCTCTCCTCCAAGGCCCTTGCCTTATGATTCAGACCCCAGGTTTTTCCATTCACAGCGAGATGGATTAGTGTCAAGACGTGAGAAGGGTTCAAGTCATTTGAATGAAGAGTCAGAACCTCTAAGAGGTGATGTAGATGCTGACTCAGAATCTTTAAATTTGGGTGGTAAATGGAATGATACCAGTGAAGATGGATCAAAGGAATATCGTAAGTCCTCTGTGAGACTTTCATCAGCAAAACTAACGACTGGAGCTGGGGTTGTCTATTCATCGTCGGAAGTGGAGGATGTCTGTCCAACGTGTCTTGAAGGTAAGATTTTTATTTGTACACAAATTTTCATCAGAATATTTTTTTATTTGTACACAAATTTTCATCAGAATATCACACGATACTGGGGCTCAATTTTGCATGAAATATTGCTCTGTAGCAAAATCTTGATAGCAGTCAGAATGTTCAATTTAGAACTGCTATAGTTGGATAGCTGCTTGATTGAAAACTATGGATACAAATTAAATGATTTATTCTACTCATTGATAAAATGAAAACATACCAATATAATGAATATTAAAATTCAGTCTTCAGATAATTTCATTTGTCAGTTATCACTAAAGTCAAGGAAGCAAAAGGTGCAGCTCAATGCATGAGACACCTGGTCATTGAGGGTTTGGAAAGGTAGAAGTTCATAACCTTACTACTGTAGATAGAGGCTATAGCCAGAGTTTAACTTTCATGTGTCTGTGTCAGAAGCAGCAATCTTACTGCTGTACCATGGTTCATGAAGTTGTGGCCACCAAACTCTGAAATTAAAACTTTTAAAATGAAACCTCTTTGAAATATAGGAAAACAGAATGCGAGCTCTTTGAAAATATCACAAACGCATCATGTTAAACTATCTCCCTTCAGACCATGAAAAACAGAGAAAGAACTACATGGAATGATGTAAATGCTGATAAGAAAGAGTTGAGGGCTGTAGCTTTTCTGAATTTTCTAGGATATGAACAAAACTGACCAACTGAGGATTGTGCTGTAATGATGTAAGGAAGGCTTTATCTGTAAAATGATGAAATGCAGAGTCTGGCTGGAAATGCCGCTGGAGATCTGGTCTAGTGACAAAACGGGGAGGATATTGGCATAAATCATGGTTTTTGGCCTCAACTCTCTAATACATGCCTGAAAGAAGGATAGGTTAAGTCTTAACTCAGAAACGTGCTGTTTCTGATATCATATATAAGGAAACCACTAAAATATTCTAAAATCCAGCTTTCAACTGTGCTCAAAACAGGGAGGGACAATTAGGGGTTTACTTTCCTTGATTTGTAAATTTGTATAGTTTTACTCGGCTATTGTATTTTATTTGATTTACTTGTTGCAAATGATATTGAGACTGTCATGTGTGTCTTTTGTCCTGTAAATTCTGAAGAGGAAAAAAATCAAAGCTTGATATTTTGAATAATTAAAGAAAATTATTATGCTTCATTCAATGGTTTCTATATGCCATTTCAAAGAAAACATAGTCCGTTAATATCGATTGGGATTGGCTTGGAATTTAGAATGTAACTTTATATTTTAGGTCAGGAATGTTGGAGGCCAATCCTTAAATTCTGATTAATACTTGTGCTTGTAAAAACGTATGATCCTTGTTAGAGGGAAAAGGTTGTACTTGTTAACACCAGGATGGACACTATATTGGCAATAGAAACTTTATCATATTCTTACAGTTGTTTCAATTATTTTTGCTTGCAGAGTACACTGAAGAGAATCCAAAGATAGTGACAAAATGCTCTCATCATTTTCATCTTGGTTGCATTTATGAGTGGATGGAAAGAAGTGACAATTGTCCTGTTTGTGGGAAGGTAATGTTTACTTGGTATTTTCTGAATTATTTTTTACTGAAATTTCCCTCTTCATTAGAAATTAGATCATGGAACATATAAAATTAGTAGGTTAAGAACCAGGCTGAACCAGTCAGCTCAACCAGAAACCTGCAAATTGATAATGTCTCTGGTTTAGTTATGTGTAAACTGTATGGTTCCAGAGTGCAAAATGTTTTTAACCAGCCAGTTCCACAACAAACTGTTAAACAGGTCCAATTCTTCCCGTTCAAATGAGCTTGTGTGCCAACATATTGTTACATAGTTGGAAATTGGAACATTTCAATCGGAAATCTGCTGAAGGGTAAAAGTTTAGGATTAAAAAAACCATCTAATTGACATGGTAGCGTGGCAAACATCAAGCTACCAAATACCAAGATTCTTGTTAAGAATTGTCGGTTAGTACTTGTGCAGTGCGTGATGAAATGATAAATAATAAAATATATAATAAGAAATAAAACATAGGTTTTACTCTTTAGGGTACTGTTCAATCATGTCCCAGGACTTATGAATGTTGGTCATTCGATTCCAGTTGTTAAGTATCTGTCCAACAGAAAACACTGCTTCGTGATTTTTTAGGCAATTTCTGGACCCTGATCTTGATTTGGGTGAGCGGCTTATTGAATCCTTTGAAATTTCTGACTTATTTATCTCAGAAAAGGGGAAAAGAGTATTGGTGTCTGTGATGAGGGAATGGCTTGAGAAATTGCCGCATAGAGTAATGCTAGGAACACATTCCTTTGAAAGCACTCTCATTGGTGAAATTTATTGGAAATCACGAAATTTATTGGAAATGCAGACATGCTTGAGCATGATAATAATTATTTTAACTTTGCTGACATAGACTTCCACCTGGCATGCATTAATATTGTTTATATGTGAAATATCACTTGTGTGTCAATTTACTTGTCTGTCCGTTTCAGCTTGATTCTAATAATATTTTTGTTTTCACACAACCTGTTATGATTATGCTATTTTAATATTGATCTAATATATATTGAGCATTACTGGAGGGCTAGCACTTGGATAATAATTTCTGCATTGGACAGCATTTGCATTCTAGATTTGTAGGCTAAAATCTGCACTAGAAGTTGGGGTGTACTGAATCGTGATATTTACTTATTTATATTTTGGTGTAGGAGATGGTATTCGATGAAACGACTTAATCTTGACTAAAAAGGTTTATGTCGTGGATAATACCAACATCAGACGAAAGGAAAAATACAAGCATAGACATTGTGAATACTTCAGATTAAGCGCTTATCGTGTATAGTTAGTATATAACTTTTATTAACCATCAATGTAAGTTCAATCTCATCCAAGTTGTTTCTATATTTATACTTTTGGCCCTCGCCAAAACTGCCAAGATTAAAAGAAATTTTCATTTTAGATGGGAACTTTGTAATGGTTTCAACAGTTTGCCTTGTAATAGAATGATTACCTGTTTTTTGAGTTTTTGTTTATATTGTTTGTTATCAGTTTACTCCATAAGTTCAGTTTTTGAATCTCTTTTCCTAATTGGTTTATGAAACTGATGAGCTTTAGAAAGAAGATAATTAATCCAAATTGCACATGGGAAAATATGGTTAGTTCCTAGGAATATTACTAATTTTTAAAATTAACTTATATATGCAAAACCAAATTTTTGAAAATTTTCGCTAAATAGGTTTATAATAATTGTGCCTCAACTCATCATATACATTACAATTTCTATAGGTTCTGTGTACTCTGATTTTCTTTTAATGATCTTTTAATTTAAATAAAGTTCGTATGATTGGTTCGGCTTAAACCACTTTTTAAGCTCAGCGCTGATTTGACCTGTTTTCCGAAGCAACTGTATAAATGTGGTATTTCAAAAACATGAATCTGTCAACACTGGTTGCAGCGTCAGTAGCAGAAGAATGAGAGGTCCTTAAGTTGTTGCTCATCAATATTTTCGGTCAACAAGAAATATGAAAAGGCCAAAACCTAAAGTTATTGGTTGTAAAGATATAAGTTTGAATTAATGGAGGATTACAAAGCTAAAAATACTATCCTTAAGCTCTTATTAAAACAAAAGGCTAATAAAATGTTATTACTGTGACATCTTTCTCCAGCCAAAACGGTGCTAACGGAAGGGAAATTACAATTTTTCGCCAACCAAATCAAGCATAAGCATTTCTCACTGGGTGCAAAATTAAAGAGCAATGCCAGATAAATATCAAAGATATTCAATTTACTATGGCTGCATCCGATAAGACACGGGCAAAGACACTATATACACATTATTGTAAAACATAAACATTCTCTTGCATGTCAATAGAAGTTTCACATTTGATAGAGTGCTATAAACTCTGAAGGCCAACTTGTCATTTCCAAGGTTTCATCCTTATGGAGTACAATAGAAACTCTGAAGAGCTGAAAGTCAAGTTGTAGCAACTTGGAAAGCTTTCAAGAAGACTTCAGGGATTTGTCCACCACTCAACTTGTGTTTTCCATTAATCTGCCAAATGATAAATAAGTGAATCACTTTGTTTATTTTTTTATCATTATGAAACTGTTAAAAACAGGCTGGAATTTAACACTGTACACAGCACCTACCACATAATATGGAACCCCTGAAATGTTTCGTGAAATCGTTTTAAGCTCCTCCTCCACCTAGGTAAATAGTGTCATGGAAAGCAAGAGCAGCATTAGTCTATCTCACATAGTAAAAATCAGGTTTTGTTGTTATTGTAAAGTAAGATTATCATTTATGCCATTTTGTGTCTGCCTAAGAACTAAGGTTCTGTGTGGTTATCCGTTTAAATGGTAATGACTCTACACTCTTGAATTAAGCTTAAGATGCATTGGAACACAGATTAACTGAAAACTAAACACAGACTAAAAATATAACACTACCAGTTTGACGTTAACATCGATAAGAAGGAAATGCATTTAGCATTTGAAGTTATGACTTACAATGCCTAATAACTCAAATTTTAAATCCAATAATGCATATCCTAGTAATGATTTGAATTTGAAAATAGCATAAAGAAGTGTGCTTTTATATGTGCATTACCTCCTTCAGACCATTGTTGGGATCCTTAAGAAACTCTTCTGCTCCTACTATACCAACCTCTGCAGCAGATTCAAGAAGAAACTCACTGCATCCAAATTGAAAATGATAATTACTGTGTTTTTTTTTAAATAAAGTAATGCAATGCTAATTGCAATCCTAACTATGTTGGCATCTTAGGAACTAGATTTGAAGACATTTAGTTTAAATGTCCAGCGATATCTGCTATATCCTACCACAAAAAACCACCCATCATCGCATTTTTTTTTCATGCTGAACATTCAATTTCAGCTCTACTGAAACTCATTCCGATGGACATGTCTTCAATGGAGTACGTAGAGTATGTCCTTCGAAGGGCTTAAAGGAACATTACATGAAGTGGCATTAATTGAGCAAACAAAACCGATAACAACACTTACTGGTCACCAATGTATTTTCCCTGTGTGAAATAGCCAATGGCAAGTTCTTCAACCAGAAGATGTTGCTTCTCAGGACCCTGCTGTCTAGCAAAATATATAAGCCTGTGGCTGTCAATAGTGTTTCCCCTGTCAAAACCATGTTAGTTGAACATAGGTTAGACAAACTTCAGAACACTCCATTTTTAAAGTGATTTATAGATGCTTGTCCATTGATGAAACGTAACACCACTATCAATCTTACGTAAGTCCTGAAAAACTATACTCCACACCAACACTCTTGAACACCTGCCAAATACCAAACTTCTCCGTTGGGATGAAAAATAGACAACACAGACCAATGATAACAGTGTGATCAACAAATATAAACCTCTGACATCCGAGCCTCCATCCGTTCTGTTTGGGAACCAAACTTTTTTCCATAATACTCCCTTTTGTCAATGCCTTCTTTAGGAGCATCAGGATCAAGTTGAAAGGGGTGCCATGTTATCTGAAATTCAGTTAAACCGCATATTAACATATGAAAAAGGCAGACATATTTGGTTTCATGCGCATATGCACAAACAGGAGGAGGGTGTGGACCTCGAAGTTGTATATATTATTGGAGGCAGCTATGGCCTTATCTAAATTCTTTTTGCCAACAAAGCACCATGGGCACACAGTATCAGAAGTAACCTCAATTCTCACAAGTTTCTTTTCAGAAGCCCCACTCATGATCCTTCTGTTTCTGCAATATCATTACAACATAACAGGTAAACGTAAAGTAAGATTGCTATGACAAGGAGAAACAATAATCTTAAACTATTACCATTAATTTTGAGAGAAAAATATTAATCATCTCTCATCCGTCATATTTCTTCCTAATGCCTCTAGATAGTTCTGTTTTTACCTTCATGTAAATGAAGCGTTGGATTAAAGATCAACGCAAATTAGTGGGATAAAATCAAACTATTGATCTACCAAGAAAACAGCAAAAAAAAAAAATAAAGTATTTGGAATTCTGCATGCATACTGCATCAAAGTTCCCCCCTTATATCTTCATGTTTGCGTAACAAAATCTTAATCCGCAACAAAGGAAAATAGACGAAAAATTAGATGCTGGGAAATATCAGAAACGAAGGCTAAACTAATATCAGATACAGAAACAACCACAACAGTTTAGAAAACAAATACTAGAAAGAAGATAAAGTTTGACAAGAGAAAACAAAAGCATAATCAATAACCAACCCAATTTACCTGGAAGGATGAACAGAGAGGAGAGGCAATAAATTCAAAACCTTTGTCACGATTCCCACGAATTGCATATGGAATCTATTGTTTGACAATGAACAGAGATTAAACGTACACCAGGAAGGACAAACTTGTTCCTTTGATTATATTATTATACTTTATTATGGTTTTACGTTCTTTTTAATTTCTTCTCCTGTTCAAGTCTTTTCCTTTCGGACCCAACCACCCTAACATCTCATCTTTCTCACGAACTATTATTTCTATATTTTAATAATTATTTACAAAATTTAAATCTTTTTCTTCCTAATATTCTAGTCACCAAATAAACATTTATTTATCATCATTTCTAAATTTGTTAATAATTTATAGATGAAAGTTGTTATATTAAGCATCTTTTATTTAGTATAAATGAAATTAGTAAACCTTAGACATCATTCTTATCCTTACATTCTACAAATTATACATGGTCGTTGACTTTAATAAGAAAGTAGAAAGAAGAGGATGAGAAGAAAACCTGTATTTACGTGAACCGAAGAAAGCTAACAATGTATGAAAAATTAAGAAAGAGTGAAATAAAGTAAAAATCAAGAACACATGTATATATTTTTTTTTCTTTTATCCTTCAGATTCTTTATCGTTTTTGGATTTAAACCACTTTTCAAAAAATAAAATCTTTATCTATATATATATATTTATTTAATTTAAGCATCTTTCTTTAACAAAATCATTAATCAACATTATTAAATTATTAGAGTGGCCCATTAGTTATCAACGCTTTCAAGTCATAAATCAAGAAACCTAACAGGTCAAACATTATTAATTTCATCCATGGAAGAAATCTTGCCTTTGTTGTAAGCAAGCTAAATATTATATTACAAAATAACCTTGTGTTATTAGAATCTTGCATACACGTGATTCGATGGGAACGAATATCTTGTATTTAAAATAAATAAAATAATTTTATTTCAATATATTGAAATGTAATTTGATAATTATATATTGTTTTAAACTTATTTTTTTATATTATATATTGTAATTGTAATTAGAAAAATTGAATACAGTGAATGTGAGGGTGGTGAAGAACCAGAGAAGCGTTTGATACCCGCCACTGCTTCTAATATTGACTCTACGCTTCTTCGTTTCCATTGACTAACCATTCTTCATTCTTTCCTTCTCATTTTTTCACTCTTTTTCAGGTATCTAACCCACGCTTGTCTCTCTCTCATTCAATCCCTTATCCTCACAATTGCAATGGATTTCCAACCCTATCCTCTCACTTCTCCTTCACACTCCATTTCCCTAAATTCCCGCTTTTTTTCCCTTTTTAATCGCTTATCTAGTTTTGTATTTTTACCATAATTACCTGTTTTCATAAGGGAATACCTCTATCCGCTGCTAGTTTCTTGTTTGATACGGATAGCGGGTTCAAATTGATTTTAATTTTTCGTTGCTTTGATTTAATCGTTAAGATTTTAGATTTTTGGGTGGCGGGCGTTGAACTTTTATTTTTCTTAGCTGTTGTTTGTTTATGTTATCATTTGTTGCAATCTACAATTGAGCTTGTTGGTGTTTGCTGGTTAAGGTAGACAGAGTATGGATATTGATTCGATTTTTGGGACGACTCGACCCGTGAGTGTTCCAAGGAAGAGTGCCATTTATGTGTGGGGATACAATCAATCAGGGCAGACAGGTAGAAAGGGGAAGGAGGATCAGCTGAGGATTCCGAAGCAGCTGCCTCCTGAGCTATTTGGATGTCCGGCTGGCACCAATGCACGATGGTTGGATGTTGCCTGTGGCCGGGAGCACACGGCGGCAATTGCTTCCGATGGCTCACTCTTCACTTGGGGTTAGGACTTCTAATTATCTTGTGTATTTTACTCCTTGTTCATTATTGCGTTCATTCAAGTACTGTCGGTGTTTGTAGTGTTGGGACTGGTTTATTCCTATGATTGTTCTGTGCTTGTGTTATTTAGGCATCCGAAGGGAAATGAAATAAATAAATTTGTAGTCAATTATTTGTACCTTCCCTCCGTCGTAGACTTTGTTAGGGCATAATGGTGGATCCAGAACTTGGATCTTCTCCAGCTCCTATCCCTTCAGCCATCGTGCAGCAAACATCTAAACCTTTAATTTCTTACGAGAGGAAATAGAATATAATGAATGGTTGAGATTTTGAATGGAGAGAATTGCATTTTGGATCCACCGCTAGAGTGATTTGTAATTGATTCCCACCAGGTAGCTCAGGTATGAAAGGAAAAGGGCCATACCAAATTAGTAACGGTGACCTCGTTCTTGGGACTTCCCTTCCCAAATTTAAGCCTCCAATCCAATTTCGTTCCTATGTTCAGAGGCCCCATGCATCTCCTTTTATGTTATACTAGTCTTTTGACCCGCACATGTAACTTAGATTATAATATTTTTGTTACTACTTGATTAGCATCACAATGGTGGTTTCAAATAAAAATGTTATGTAAATAATGATGCATGCGTAACTTAGATTATAATATTTTTGTTAGTACCTGATTTAGAATGCAATATTTGATTTCACTAAGAAAATAATACAATCACTATTCATAATATATGTCCAGATTAAAGTACACAATGGTGGTCTCAAATAAAAATGTTTATGTAAATAATGATGAATGCCTCTAGCATCCAGAATATGCCTTTACCTCAAGATGATTTCTAAATCTGTCAAGCCTTCTGTTTAATATTTTTCCAAAATTTGATTTTGTATTTAAAGTAACCAACTCTCTTGATAACTTATTTATTCAAATTTGGATTGGGCCTGAAATTTGTATTCGATTTTGTATTTGAAAACCAACTCTCTTGATAACTTATTTATTCAAATTTTGTTGATAATCTTCTTAAATCTATAAGATTCCTACTTATCTTCAAAATATAAACTAAATACTTATCTTTCCCAAAATTATTAAATAAAACCTTAATTATCTAAAAAGTAATAAGTAGCATTGGTTGGCAACAGACATGTACTTTGTTAAGCAGTCAAGTTATTCCATTTTGTAGCGACCACCCAAATTATTTTGGTATTGTTTCTTGCATGTGCACAGTTACCCTTGAGGTTTTTTGTTATGTGAAAACTCAAACCAGGGGCTGGTTGTTGGATTTAAAAATAGAGGGACAGAAAGTGTAGGTCTACTTTTGGGAGGGAGACATGTTCTCTTTGAATAGTGCTTGCAGGAACTGACTTGTCGTATTCTAGGACAAAAACATCTTAACAGATTTCTCATTGCACTTCAAATATAGGATGTGGTCTGTCAGCAGAGACAGTCTTTGCTGTACAGTTCTTTCCTTGTTATAATTGGAATTACTTGCATTTGATAATTTATTAAGAATTTATAATAGGGAACACCATGCATAACAATTTGTTTACTTTAGATTATGTTTCCCCCTTTATTATACAACTGTCCTTGTTTGTCTGTTATTTTTAATGGCTCATATTACATATAATTAGAGGAAACATAAAAGTATCTAGTGTCTAAGACTAATGCACGTATCCCATATGCTAGGGGCTAATGACTTTGGTCAATTGGGTGATGGAACTGAGGTGCGGAGGAAACATCCAAAAAAAGTAAAGCAATTAGAGTCGGAGTTTGTAAAATCTGTATCCTGTGGAGCACATTGTTCTGCTTGCATTGCTGAACCTCGTGAGAATGACGGTACCATCTCCACAAGAAGGCTCTGGGTGTGGGGGCAAAATCAGGTAATACCTCTTAAAGGATTAATACAATGTTATGTGAAACAATCTATCATTTTCTTCTTCAACATACTGTTTGTATTCCAGGGATCAAATCTTCCAAGGTTGTTTTGGGGAGCCTTCGAACCTAATACAGTAAGTATATATGTTTGAACACATACTGACATATTTGCGTGCATGTTCATCATTACTTAAAGAATAATGTTATTTATTTGATTTTTTTTTAAATTTTTTGTTACTTTCCTTATTTAGAGGTAAATAGACCTGAGTACCTACTTCTATTTGTCCATGCAAGGTAGAGAGAAGTGAAAAGGACAATGGAAAAGCGTACCTTATAATGGACACTTTCCATGCTCCATTTTCTCATTTACTTATTTTTCCTAAGAGTCAGCCAGCCACTGACAGTTAATTGGATATACATTTTCTCTTGCATATTTGTTACTCATGCTTTATTGTCATGCCTAACTATGATTTTAGGTTTTTCCTTTCTAAACATTTTCTATTGTATAATTTATTTCTTATTTCTATACTCATGCTCAGTGTCTCTTTTTTAACTATGAATAAAATCTGTTTGTTTTGTTAATGTAATTGCTTCTGCGAATGTTATTATTTCATAACATTCCCTTTTGCCTAATTTCTTGTTTGTAACCTTGCTAGGAATTTAATTACATTTCATTTAATCTGTTTCTTTTGTTGAAGTAATTGCTTCTGGAATTTAATTTCATTTTTATAAAATGTAAAGAAAAGTTTCTTCTTCTTTTTTTCTTTCATGGGGGGATACTATTTTTAAATGATGGAATAGGAATTTTTATTATGTTTTGCTGTATGTCATTTTTCCTTCCTATCTTCCCATCATTTATATGATCACACTTGCAGATTATCCGTGAAGTGTCTTGTGGAGCTGTCCATGTAGTTGCTTTGTCTGAAGAAGGCGTACTACAAGCCTGGGGTAACTCAATTATTCATTCTTTATTTACAGTTTTCTTTCTAAAATTATATTGTTTATATATGACTTGTAAATGTATGTCGATGACTACCTTTATTGATTGACATGGACGGAGGCATATAAGTTTACACAGCATTGAATGTAGGAAAGTAAACATGAGCACATGCAAACTGGGTTTCTAGCCACCTACTAATCAGGGTTTTCTCACTGTTTTTATAAATCAGGCTACAATGAATATGGTCAACTTGGCCGTGGTGTTACTTGTGAAGGACTACAGGGTGCTCGTATTTTAAGTTCTTATGCTAAATTTCTTGATGAACCCCCTGAGCTTGTGAAGATTGCCAGAGTGTCATGCGGGGAGTACCACACAGCAGCCATTTCTGATAAGGGCGAGGTGTAAGTGATTTGAAGGACTTACTAAATGGAGATAGTTATAAATTTAAGCATGAGAATTGTGGTTTTCCGCATGACACATTAGGGAATCTCACTTCGGGAGACAAGATGCAATGGAAATGCTGCATTTATTATGCAAGTTTCTATTCCTTTGGCTTCGCTATAAGAAAAAGTCGACTGAGTTATACATAGCTGGAATCAACCGTGTAACCCTGTTATATTATATTCTGAGTGTCCTTGGTTTAAGTAGGTTGTGTTTGAAAAATATCTGTGGCGAGGTTTATTATTCTATTTGCAAGGTTTTCTGTAGGTTATGTAATTTCTATTCTGTGCAAGGATCTTGTTCTGCTTGAATGGTAGCATTGGGGTTGCATAAGCAGTATCACCAGTAACTAGTTATTAAATTGGGTTACTTGTTATAATACTTCCTCACTTCTTATATTTGTCCTTGGAGCTTGCAGTTACACATGGGGGCTTGGAAATATGGGCCAGCTTGGGCATTCTTCACTCCAGTATGGGGATAAAGAGTTAATTCCAAGGAGAGTGGTTACACTTGATGATGTTTTCATAAAGGATGTGGCATGTGGTGGTGTACACACGTGTGCTGTAACTCAAGGAGGAGCACTTTATGCCTGGGGGGGCGGTCAGTCTGGGCAGCTAGGGCTTGGCCCCCAAACTGGATTATTCTCGTGTGTTGCTAATGACTCACAGACATTTTTCCGAAACATTCCAGTTTTAGTTGTTCCTAAAGGTGTTCAACTTGTTGCGTGTGGACATTCCCACACACTTATCTCTATGAGTGATGGTCGAATTCACGGATGGGGTTACAATAATTATGGTCAGGCAGCCAATGAGAAATGTACATATGCTTGGTATCCATCACCAGTTGACTGGTACGTATTTGTAACTTAGAAGAAACTTTTTTATGACTACACAGGCTTTTATATTGAAGTTTCTAAATCACAGTTGTGTTGGGGAGGTTCGGAAACTTGCTGCTGGTGGTGGCCACTCAGCTGTGTTGACTGATGCTTGTTCCTTAAAGGAGTTATGTGAGTTTGTACTTGCAGATAGCATGACTTTAGCCAATGCTGCTAAGGTTGAGGATATTGCATATAGAACTGGATCAGATGCTTTGGCACGCCTTTGTGGAAGACTCAGGTATGCGTGGTGTTTATGATTTTTATATAAACTGCAACTCAATTAGACTATCATTAACTTACGGGATGTGGCAAACATTATTAGTCAGCCATTAATTAATCGTTGAAAGGAAAAACAATTGTTGGTGTTGGTAGAAGAGCATAATATTTGATGGTAAAACTGGATTTATTCTTGAGCTGAGTTGGGGTTTCCCGTTAAGTGTTTTTGAAAGAAAATTCTGGCACAATTGCCTTTTGTCTTTTTTATTTCATGCACTATTATGATACGGTTGTTCTCCCTTTCACGTTTCTTTCCTATTTTAGCTTTGTTATTTTCTCAATGAATGAAATGCTAATGCTGTGGCAACAACTTAATCTCAGAGAGTATATGGTTGCTGGTGGAGCTCTCGAACAAAAGGATGAGAAGAACAGTAAACTCTGACTTAGCATATAAAGTTAATATTAGTAATTGTGCATATTAAGTTGTATGATACATGTATATTCATAATTAGATCGTCGTCATTATTTGGACAAAAGCAATCATGCAATTGACAAGAAAGATCTCACGGACAACGAATTTGTTCGTATCGAATCGATGGATCACTAACTCAGTGCAAGAAATTTCTCAGACATCTGATTGAACTCTTTACCTAAATGAGAATCCTTATTAATGGTGATTAGCTACTTTTATGCTGTGCGTAGCTACAGTAGATGAGTTCCTATCTTGTATCTTTCATAATCCTAAAAACACAATGTTCCCTGCTTTTTAGAGTACTTTGCCAGTATCAACTTTAAGCTATCTGTAATCAAGTTCCTACGCCTGTTGCAACTTCCTATTTTCCATCCTCAAGACATCAACGACTTTTCGGCTGGATTTACCTATTTTTTTACCAATAATTTAAGAAAAATAATTGGTACAGGTTAGTATATTTTATTTTTAGTATAATAAAAAAAGTTACGGTTTTGTATAACAATTGTAATTCTGCTAATTATATTTGAGCTCTATTAATATAATTGAAGATATGTTTGAATTTTAGAAATTTTACGTGAGTGTTTGTTAAAGGAAATATCAATGTTAGGATATCATTAACCTTAAAAAAAAGTATTGATGATTTTAAATTTACGAAGTAAAACAAGTAAAGGAAAAAAAAGAGTCTCTTTAAAATTAGTAACATATTAATCTTAAATTCTATTTTAGTAAATACACTTGATAATTGCTAAGATAAAATTCATGTTCGATTATTTCAATTAGTAATGAAGTTCAAACAAAATAAGTAATATTTAATTATCTCAATCATTAATGAAACTCAAACAAAATGGATAGAATTAAAGTTTTTGTATGAATATTATAATTTTTTTTCTTATTCATTCAAAAGGAAATATTTCATACATATTATATTAAGTTGACTATGTATCCACTAATTTAATTTATAATAGTTCAATACTATCTAATTTAAGACAGAATGGTAAATATCTATATTACTGAGGAAAATAACAATTTAACATGATAAATTAGATTTTCAAAATATTTGTTTTGGACATTTTGGGCTCCACACGTTTTTTTTTTTTTTTTTTTTTTAATCTTTTATTTTTTTTTTTTAAATTATTTTTTTTTATTTAAAAAAAAATTTTTTTTATATTTTTAATTTTTATTATTTTTGTTTCTATATTTTTTTTTTTTTTTTTTGCATTAATCTTTTAATCTCATTATGATATTTTTTCGATCTTATATTTTGTTACATGAAAGAAAAAACAATAGGAATGAAATCCAGCGGCTTCGAGCATGATAAGCCTATTTAAGTGAAAACCTACTTCAGATGGTAGAAGTTACATTTCTTTTCAATCTTTTCCATCTTTTCACTCATCTTTATCCAAACTGGGTTTAATATTGAAGCCTTACCCCGCTAGAAACAAAAGAAAAACACGCAGTTTGTGGGAAAATAACTACCCCAACCAAGCATCAAAATAACTGCTTAATACCATTAATTTCAGAATGAACCATGCAATAAGTTTGAGCAGTTATTAAGCTCCGCATATTAATTAGCTATTCTAAGATATATATAGATACATATATAATATATATAGTTGAGCGTTACACATTAATTATCTGACATGTGACATTCTTGGTATAATCATGTCAACCTAAATGTCAGATATGCAGCATCCATGGTGGGATGAGTGAATTGCCAGTTGGTACTGTTTGAGCTTCACCCGTTTCCTCCACCGTTCCTCTTCCTTGCAATGCCCCACTGCACCATTTTCACACTTTAAATCAATCAACTTAACTAATATAACTATGCATTACTTTTAGTTACTCAATTTTCTTGTTCATTAACCATTTTATATTTTCCTCTTTGAATAGAGAAATAAGATAGTTCTACCTGAGAGTTAAAGAAGGAACAAGTCTTTGTGGTGCTAATAGCTGTGGAGAACCTAAGTTGAGGTTCGTTGAATTTTGGCCAAGAGTTTCTGGTACGCTCTGTGGACGTTCACTCAATGTCTTCCCTTTCTCCTTCATCTGTTCATAAATTTCATTAAAATGAAAACTTTCTCTTTATCCTTCTTCATCCTTTATTCAATATATTATTGAAGATTTAGATTGAAATGTTAATAGAGGAACATGTGGCTTCTACCTTTGCTAGCTTGCTGTTTTGCTCTTGCAATGTCCTTGCCTGTCATGTCATATTCACAACAAAACAAATATTTATATATGTTTACAAATTCCACATGTTTTTGTATACAAGTCACAAGAAAACTCATTCAATTCACTTCAGAAGCAGAAAATAATTTCATAAACCCTACTATTGCTGAGGCTAGTTTCATAACATGTGCTTGTTAATGCTCTTGAAACTCAGTTAGTAGCTTCTATATCATTATCATTAACCTGTTATTAAAGAATTTTTCTGAAAATATTCAATGCTCTTATAGCTACACATTATTTTACAATGTCACCCTCAATTCACAGCACAGACATCTTACCCTTTTATGCAGCTCTGAGATTGATTGATTCATAACTTGATTCTGCAAAATTCAAATTGATCTGTCAGATGAAGAATATATAATAAAAACAAAAACAAAAAGAAAGCACTATTCACCTTTCTTGTTCGGATGCGCTTCAGAGATGTGTCAAGCTGCTGCTCCAAACTCTGAAGCTCTTTCAAATTCAAGGGATCCAGTCCATTTCCCAGGAAATTCCTATATATTCAAGATTATATAAACTATATATCATTCCTTCCATATAAGACTTTTTGATTTTGTTATTTTTTATCATTAAGTGACATTGATCAAAGTTATACAATATTATAGGTCTAGTTTTTTCATTTAATGATCTTTGTAAAATGTAAATTACTTTCAAACATTGTTCTTCATCATAGATACCATGAAATCTAAATAACGTATATACCTCACGTTCCTCTCCAAGACTTCAACTTTTGCGGTGAGCTTGATATATTCGAAAGACCAATTGCCCTACAATAAAATGATCTTCAGTTACTACACTGATGTGACTTTCATATGCATGTAAATAAAAAGGACACATGGCTATTAGGAAATGGAGATTTTTCTTTAATGGCACTATATACATTTTGAAAGAAATCAGGTGTTAATAAGAAAGTTCACACATTATAAAAGAGTAAAACAAAAAAATCATGTGAAAATGTGATTATAAATATCATAGTTACAGTCTAGGGATTCCAAACATCATTTGGGGGAGACAACATGCATAGTTAATAACTAATCAAGGCATTGGTGACCATACTAGTGCTGCAGATAAAGAACTTTTATCGGTGGTAAGTAATGTGTGTGAAATTTGGATTCTTTGCTGATTTTTTTATGCTGTTCCTCTACTGTGTCTTCAATACACGGATTACCACTCATTTTAACGTTTTAAAATACATTAAAAAGATATTTAAAATATCACAGTGTATTTTTAATGCTCAGTAGAAGATAGTATCAAAAAAATCGGTAGAGAATTTGGACTCGTGTATGTATTAACAAAAGCATATTAAACAAAAGTGAAAGAGGTTTTCTTGTGTTTTTAAATCAGCTAATGTTAATTATCATTAACTATTGTGTTAGTTTTTAGTACTGAGATGATTCGAATGCATGGCCAACTTTTTCTTTCTTTCTTTCTTTCAAGACAATTTTATTACAGTGACAGGATTTTAGTGTTACTGTTCTCATTGTAAAAACATTTACGCACAATTACTTGTAAAGGTTAATTCAAGTGTTAACTAGCCTTAACCAAATCTGTGATTGAAAGAAATGATATAGGGCATTGCTCATATAAATATTATTTATATGAGCATAGTTTTTTAATATATTATTCTTTAAATAAAGAAAGTAATCAAAATAATACAGTAAATACTAACAAGTCATGATATCAATATTATTTATAAAATGAAGTTAGCCACTCCATTTATCAAAATTGGCATTAGAGTGAACTTTGTTGTAAAGTGTTAAAATATATATTCCATTATAAGACACAAAAAGCAAAATAAGAGGCCTCATTTAACAATTAATTCCCTTGCAATAATTAGAAACAATACTTGATAAGTTTTTTTCGCATAATTATCATATAATAATATATTCCGTATAGATAGAAATCATATATGGAAGATGATAAAGAACCTGTGAGTCATTGTTGGTTCCAGTAAGTGCTGTATGAGTATATCTCTCGTAACGTTCCAAGACATCTTCCATGCTGTTACATGAGTCAAAATAAAAAATTAAAAAAAAAACTATAAAAAGAAATACAAAAACTTCATAACTTTTTATTTTTTGCTTTGAAGTACTCTAAATATTTCAGAAATTACATATACATTCAACAAAGGTTACATAAAACGAGAATGCAATTCAGAAAAATAGTTAATAAGTTAATCAATCAACGCTGAGCTGAAGATAGAAGACCATAGAAGTAACTATATCTATTAAAAAGTTGAGATAATAAACTAATTCCTCTTTAAGAGCCATGAAAATGGAGGGGAGAATGAAGTGTTATTTTTGTTTCAGTTTCCTTAATAAATATAATTTTTTTAGAATGAATACTTGTTTAATTTTGATGTTAAATTTCTATTCACTTAATCAAATAAAGGCATTGGAAGTTCCCTTGTGAATGTTGGAACTGATTGAATAACCATTACAGCTAAGTTTACCTAATTGGGCCTAAATTGGGGGACAACTACAAGCTTGTTTGGACATAAACATTTTTTTTTCTCAAAAATGTTAGCTCATACACATTGAAAGGAGACAGAAAAAGACCACGAAAAATTGTGTTCTCAAAAACAATTTTTGTCATTTTAAATTGTTTCTTCTGTATAATAATTCTTATTCTAGTATTACTCATACTAAATACTCTTACTAATTTAAGTTCTTATATTGTTAGTCACAGCCTAATTAGGTGAAAAGAATATTGTTCAACAACCGATCGTGTGCATTTACAAACTGCAAATCAATTAGGTAGAAAGCACAACCCTTAGGATTATTCATAAAAATAAGGTTAAATCACAATTAGGAAGAATGAAATAGAGAAAAGTTAAGAACATTTTAGTAAGAAGAATTTATTCAGTAAGTAATTTATAGTTTTTGTTAATATGTATATAAAAGAAAATCTTAAAGAGTAGAGAAAATAACACAAAGTGAGTAGCATTTGACACATTTTGAGACATAAAAGGGTGACATTGACCTATGAGCACTTGAAGATTCTCATAGTATTTGCTAAACTTTAGTTTTAGTTTGCACGTATAGAACTTCAGAATGTCAGAATGCACAGAAAACTATGCATAGCATATTGTTTCATGTTCAACCAACAAGTCCTGTAGTTAGTTTGGTCTATTCACTGTAGCTACCAACCTCTAAAGATCCTAAACATTATCAATAAAATTATCATATAATAATTATTCATATAATAATATTGATATAATAATTATTCATAAATTATTAAAATCGACCAGGGTTAAGATATTCCAAAAGTAGTTTTGACTTCTCAACCTTGTATTTTGTTCTAATCTGACAGTCAAATATGATTTAACTTCTACAACTATTAGATTAAAAGAAAATGAAAAGGTTAATAAGTAACTTTACTAATAAAGTTAATTTAATCTCTCCTCTCTATGGTGGAAATTTAATAAAATTTAAGTTTAACATATTTACATCTATATGCAAAGTCGAGTTTGTATGATTTAGCAAACGTAAGAAATTTAATGAGAGAAATTCAAAATGAATCACGAATAAAAACACCTGTGCCTACACAGAAGAAATACATATAGAGATATTTTTCATCTTTTTACATATAGTGCACACTAGGTTGTAATAATGAGAAAATAGTAAAGTGTTGGGGAAATATTTTAGTGTATTTAAAGAAAGTGGAAATGATTAGACATGGAAGATAACGCAATAAACCTTTAGAATTAAAATAAGCACATTTAAGACAATTTGTGCAAATTGTATTACTTTAGAATAATCTAATATCTGCATTTACCATAATGCAATATGTTATAGAACCATAAAAGCTTGCATAACCAATTTCATCGGTGTTTTGTTTTCGGGATTAGAGAGGTAGGGCACAACAATCTGTTGTTTTCTGTTTGTTGCAGTGTATTTAAAGGATGAAATAAATAGTATAGTTTTATATTTTTTATCTATAGAAAAAAAAAACTCAAACTTTAAATTCCCTACAGTGTAATTATTGAACTTTCGGGGTAGCATTCATTGCATCTATCTTTGTCACTATATCTTCCAAACATAACTAAAACAATGTATGCATCTATAGATCCTAGAGTATATTCTTCTGTATTTCCACAACCATCATGATGACTCTAAACCCTAGTTCATCATATTTATACCATACAACACAAACAGATTTTACAATTTTTAAGTTCTTCTCAAATATTCCACAGCTGTTTCGAATGCATGTTCTTTATTAGCCAGTTGTAAACGCTGGATAATAAAAGTATTCATCAACGCATTAACAGCTTATGGGAAATAAAAAATTATTCAATCATATTAATATATATGATCAGTTGTTATGAAATGTGGTCTTATAAATAAGAGATTCTAATGGTGATTCATCACAATATGAGAGACACATTTCTTTCATTAGGTTGAACCTATTTCTATTTACAAACGAGTTATATGAATACAAGACTGTAATGTAAAAATGGTACCTTTTTCTTATTTATAACATGTTTTTCAAAAAATCACTTACCTTTATACCTTCGTAATAATTGAACAATACATTGATTATTTCTTCTTTCTAAAATACTCTTCATTAGTAAAAATCTTCTGTCTCTGATTTGAAAATACAAATACTTTATAGATATACTGTAGTTATATATTTGAATGGACAATATAAAATAATTATTTCCAATTAATTAAACTATTTTTTTAATGGATATGAATTAGTTAAAAGAATATAGAAATGGTTGAAGTATTCATTATTTGTATTAAATGTTTAGGTAAACCTATATTTGTGGTTTTAAAATAGTAACAGTAGTTTTGTCAAAACAGAAAAGCTTCTGGTTTGGTTATGCTTTTGCCTTTTATAACGAAACCAGAAGTCCAGTCCTCAGAAGCTTTTTCAGTTAGTATGTAACTACTTTTGCAAAATCCTAAAATAAAAGATACCGTTTTTGCGTCACCTATTGGATTATAAACAGTAACTGGTTAAAGCGTCATCTGTAGGATCATAAATAGTCATTGCTTATTAGAGTGTTGTTGTTCGGACAATGTTTTGCACACATTTCAATACTTCAAACCGTGACTCGTGTCTTCACATACTTTTACTTCATCGTTTTTGTTTTACACTACATCTACAAAAATTGTTTCTCGGCACCAACTTCGGTTAAGGTTACCACATATATAAACAAACATGCACTGTTTCGTGGCTTCTCATTACCCGGTGGATCAAAGAAGACAAGTTACTAGGATCTTGTATAGCAGACACCCCCTTCCAAGGTGACACAAAGCTCAAGGGTGATATATATTAATTACTTTTAGGTATAGGTTTTATCATATAATTTGACTTGATATTTATAGTATACACATCTACATACATATACCTATAAATAACAAAGAAACCACACGCTGACGCAGACATATAAAACTCTTATAAACCTATGAGTGCTATATATATATTGTATAAAAACATTTAAAGAAAGCAATAAAGAAACTTCCATTACGAGTTCATTATGTGTGTGTGAGTGTGTAAAGAGAAAATAGGACAGCGAAATATATGTGACAGATTGAAACTGAAATTCAAAAGAAAAAAGAAAAACTTGGCGTTGAATGAATACTACTATTATATTGGTGGAAACTTGTTTAGCTTTGTATGATAGATAAGGGTAAGGTCAAAGAAAAAGAGAAAGATAACAACCAAAATCAGATGGAACAAGGAGACAAAGAGAACACAAATGAAACATGGACGTTTAAATAATTGAGTGCAGAAAATTAGGAGTTAGCGAGTGATGTATAAAAGAAAAATACATAAAAAGGTGGATCGAGAAGAAGGAAAAGAAAAAAGAAAGTGAAGTGATGAATGAGTGTAGGAAGAGGAAGGAACCTGCGTTCGGAGGAATACTCGAAAAGTTTGCCTTTGGTAGAGAACATAATGAGAGCGACTTGAGCATCACAGAGAACAGAGATTTCGTTGGCTTTCTTGAGAAGTCCCGTTCTGCGTTTGGAAAAGGTGACTTGCTGGCTTGTTTTGTTCTCGATCCGTTTGAGCTGAACCCTACCCCTTCCCATGGTAATTCTACGAAAGCAGAGTGAGAATTATTAGCTGAAAAAGGAGAAACAGAAGAGAATAATAATATGTGTGTATATATGTAGAGAGGGTTAGTTGAGTTTGTTTGTATAAAGAAGGAAACCCTAGAGAGTGTGTGGGAGTGGTATTTCACCTGAAGAAACTGAGACTGAGAAAGAGAAAGAGAGAAAGAGAAAGAGAAAAAAGGAGAGGAAGGAAAAGAAATGGAGGGTGTCTAATAATAGAATAGCATGGGATTTTAATTTAGTTATTGAAATTTGAGTGTTTGGGAAAAATAAGGGTTTGGAGAAAAAAGAGAGGGAATAGAATAAAATTGGGAAAGGAATGGAAGTGAGGTACGATGCGTTGTCGAGTTGTGATTGGAGGAGGGGTTGAGGTACGATGCGTTGTCGAGATGGAATTGAAGAGGAGTGAAGTGTCGTGTTGACAGGGCGTAACGTTGGGAGACAGACCGTACGAGGATGTGGGTCCCACGGATAAGGAGTAACCGGAATGGGGTTTGTTGTGTTCTCTTTGTGGCACTCACCCTTCGCTTCTCATTGGTTGACGGCGCCCCCTTCCCAAACACTTCTCCTTCTTTTTTTTTTTTTTTTTTTTCTTCTTTTCATTCTTTCACAACTTGAACAAATCAACGCAATAACAAAAAAATGCATAGGTTCATCTACTACTCTACTCTAATAAACTAATACAATTTTCTTCATTTTTTTAAATAATTAATTAATGTGAGGAGAGAAAATAATGGCAACCTGATTTTTAGTTTTTGGAACTTAGTTCTTTAATTCCAATTCCTCATAGAATGAGAAAGGTGATTTGTTTTTGTGAACCCAAGTAGCTTTAAAAATTATAATAAAGGGAACAATTAGAAAACACTATGGAATGAAAAGTTAAATTTTTAAAGCAGTGTCTTGCATCATTGTACGAGAGGATGCAGAAAACCGATCCATAAAACGACAAAATTTTAGAGAAAAATAAAATGGGTTGAAAGCAGATTATGAAAATATTAAGAAAATAAGAATTTGGAGAAATTATAGAAGGGAGTTTTCCGAAAAAAGATAAATTAACTCAATCAATTTATTAAAGACGTGTTGTATTATCACAAAAGAAAAAGGAAGTATAATTTTAGTCCTTTGAACTTTAATTTAAAATTAGAATTTTTTTATGTCTAAAACTTCAATATATTTTAGTTTTTAAATTTTAAAAATAATAAATATAGTCTTTTTAATCCAATTACATTAATATTTTTTTATTTGTCAAATACGTTTTATGATAATATTAAAGTTGTTTAGACTGTATGACGCATCTTCAATTCAATATCTATTGAAAAATGCATTCGACACCTCTTTTTTATTTGTCGAACACGTTTCATGATAATATTAGAATTATTTATACCATTTGACACATCTTCAGTTTAATATCTACTGAAAAATACCTTCGACACCCAAAAAAAGTTAACATAATTGGATTTAAAAGACTATATTCATTTATTTTTAAAATTTAAGAACCAAAATATATCAATTTTTAGACAGAGACAAATTCTAATTTTAGATCAAAAGTTTATGGACTAAAAATAGTTTTAACCATAACAAAAATATAGTAATAATTTAATTCTCATTTTCCTTTTAAATTCGTCCTGATTAACTGTTGAAGTCAATTAGTAAGATATTTTTTTTCAAAATCATAATGATTGCTTAGAATTTATTTAGGTGTTCACGATGAAACAATAATTACATACTTTAAGCATTTAATACTTACTTAGATGAAAAAGATAGCGAAACTTTAAGGACAATTTTTTTTTGTAGAAATAAAATATTGTGAGGTGATTGTTTATCATATTTTACAAAGAGAATAAAGTTTTTCAAGAGATGAAAATAACTATTTCTGCTTCTTCAAAATGAGAACACTCATGTTAGTCATAACAACTTCACTCGAGATTATATTAGGTTAGAATTGATTTTTGCTTGGGTCGACTTTCGATTAGGATCGAGGCATATCTTTTGCATGTTTATTTTTTGTCATATAATTGATTTAAATCGATCTTTCTTTATAATATTTTAGTCTAACTTTCGATCAAGATCGATGCAAAACTCTCTTAAGGAATAGATGTGCAAGACTTATTTTTTAAAATTATTAATAGAAAAATCGAACCTATAATTTTTTCACCTTTTATTTCCATTTGATCCTAACAATATAGAGGAAACAATGACATTTTGATAACCAAAGAGTTATAAATGTTTGAACAAACTACATCTTTTAACATTAGTGTGTTGATATCAATGCACTAATCGTAACATGGAATTATAAATGTTTAAACCAACTACATCTTTTAACATTAGCATTAAAGACAACTAATGAATTATTATCATTCATAAAAAAAATAGTCCTATAAAATAAAAATTGACAAAAACACTTAAAAGTAAGAACATTGATTATTATAAGTGATTTTAGTAAATAAAGGTAAAACGTGATCTAATGTTAGAGTTATTAATGAAACATTTACATCAACATTCAGTTTATAAGAAATATCTTGACAATAGAATGGAGTGTCTTTTAAATATAAGACTCGTTTATTTAAGACGATATGTATAATTTATTTTTATTTATTATTGTAATAAATAATTTGTTGTTATATTAAAAATGTATATAATACTTCCAGTGATATTATTTTTGAAAGGTTGGAATAATAGTAGAAAGAATATATATATATATATATATATATATATATATATATATATATATATATATATATATATATACCGATAAATTATTTATAGGTATGGATATCATAACTATCTATATTTATACGTTTTTTTTTTCATTGTTCATTTTCTTAATTAAAATAATATTATTTTAAACTAATATTAAAAATATAAATTCAAAAAAAGATTTTTTTTTATCTTAATCTATAGTCAAAATATACATTTAAATCAAATTGATATAATTCAAATCAGTAAATCTAATTAAAAAGAACATAAATAAAATTAGATTATATATGTTTTTTATAATTAAAAGTGTGTTGCCAATTACTTTATGTAACATTGTCAACTAAATAATTAAAATATAGATTGAAAGTAAATTTTTTATATTTATTTTAAATTATTTTATTATCTCCCATTATTTTTGCAAATAAATTTTATTTAACTATAATTTTGTACTATTTATTTTATTTTATATTTAAATATATTTTTAGTCTCTACATATGAATTCCTATAATAATAATTTATTTAAGTAATTTATGAAATATATTTTTCTTAAAAAAATTAAAAATTCAAAAATTTCAGATATTTAAATCTAATTTTATCAAACACAAAAAGTATAATATTTAGAGTCCTAATAACATGTTTAATTTTCTTTATAAATATTAGTTATGATTTTGTAATGCAGCAGCTTCTTATGTCTAGTTTTTTTTTTTTCTCTGATAATATGTTTAGACGGAAAGACAAGAAATAACTTGTACCTTTTTCACGAGTTAAAGTAACACTTTTCTCATGGTTATATTTAAATTTTTTTAATCATGATTCTTCTTGTCACGTGTGTTTTTTTCTTATCATTTAAGTACGTAATTTCGCTTTCTTGTGTAGTTGTAAATGATTAGGTTTTATTTGCATAGAAGTTAATTACTATATTACTATACAATTTAATTTTATAAATTTTCATGGTAAAGTGAAGTAGAAATTCATATATTTAATGTTTATATATGAATTTATTTGTTTTTTTCATATGTTTTTATTCATAGCATGTCTTTTTTCTTACTTATTTTTTATAGCCGTTATAGTTTTTTTTTTACCAAAAATTGTTGTAATTGTTTTTCAAATTTATTAAAACAGACCATTTAAAAAAAATACAAAGGGATAAGTTGTGTTATCTTAATATTAATATGATATAGTTTTGAAAAAATCAAGTTATGATGACATAATTTAGTGTAAAATATTTTTAAGTTGCCATAACTTTAGTTGACTACATTTTAAATTGAAATTGTGACAAATTTAATGATTTGTTAAGGTAACACAATTTTAATTTAAAATACTTTAAATCAAAATTATCCTGTTGATATAACTTTAATTTTAAAATTGTTTTGAATTAAAATCGTATTAATTTAACATGATTTATTCATATCTATAATTATTTTAAAAATTATCAATTTTGATAAATTTTTAAAAATTATTCAACTTTTTGATAAAAAAAACAAATTATCTATGTAGAAAGGACTACGTTGCTACCTCATAATCATTTTGTGAATAAAACTAATTTATTTCATTATCATCCAAAATTATACTAATAGCTTTCGGAGTTTCAGTGTAGAATTTAGACATCTGAGTATCATCAGATTATTTCAGTGAAGTAATCACGCTATTTTAAAATTTCAATCCCTTCATTTTTATTTAATTAAATAATTTTATTATTCAATTTCAAATCTTAAGAAATTAAATTAAAACAACGTTTGTGACTTGAGAGTGATGATGACATAATCTTCTATTACATTAATTTAATTTTTTCTTTAAATTAATAATTTTCTGTTTTTTAATCATTATGTTAAGTGTTTTTAAGACTGGCTTAATCCTTAATCGCTTATCTAATTTTCTTTGAAAGAGCAAAACATGTTACCTATTTTAGAAATAAATTAAGATAGATCTTTTTTTTTTTTTGTGTGGTAGAAATATTACTTAATTAGTTTTGTTGTGCAATTGAGTGAGCAATGAAAGAAAGAAAAAATGATGTCTCTCCTCCATTATTCTCTGAGAGACTGTAATGGAAGAAGCAACTGCAGTGCCATGATTGTGAATTTGTCATCATCCCTACGTCTTTTCAATTGCACAATGTCTTCTGTATAATAAACTATTCTTAGTCAACTTATATGGATTATTTTCTTTCATCTTAAATATATATGAAAAAAATTAATTTATATCAATTTAAAAAGTTAATTGATCAAATTTAGTGACATTAATTTTAATTTTAAAATATTATTTTTTACTTTATTTACATTTAATTAGATTTTAAGATTATAATAAACTTAGGCACTTTTAATTTGATGTCTATTAAAAGAAATTCTCTATTATTTTCACATTTCTAAATTGAGATATGAAAAAAAAAATCTAGTTGAATTCATAATAAAATTATTTAAAAATTTCATAATTTTTAATTAAGTCTCCATCATAATTAAAGTAATGTCCGTTTTTCGGTCTCAAACAAAATATTATAAATTTATACAATTAAAAAAAATAAACTTAGAAATTCTTACCTATATTTATTAAAAAAATATTATTTTATTTTATGAAATAAATACTAAAAAAATCAAACTAACTATGTAGAGACACAAACAATACATTTGCTAAAAATAAATAAGATTCTACAATTTTTTTTGTTCAAGTTTGTAATATTTTACTTGAAATTACAAAATCAAGTATTACGTCATCATAATTAAAATAAAAAATCAATTATAGTATATAAAGATTTAATACATTGAATAGAACATTCTGTTAATAAGAGCTTAATTAAATATATTTAAATTTATTAAAAAAATAATAATAAATTCGTTTTTATTTGTTAATATAAAAATACATATATAATGATGACATGAAATATGACTACAACTTAAAAAATATTTTAATAAATGAATAAAAATATTTAAATGTATAAAAAAATTAAAATTGAATAATTTTTATTTCAAATATTAACTTAATGATTGTGAATCATATATATATATAGAGAGAGATATAGATATATATATCATTACTCTTGATCTCAATTTATAAACTCTTATTATTGATGGAATTTACCTTTTTTGTGTTTTAATCATATTTATCCAATATTCAATAGTACAACATCAATTCAATCACAACATAAATAACCACCCCCACAGACCTAATTCAATATTTCATCCATTTATCACAATTTTATTATCATCATCATAAATTTAAATTAATAGGAATATAATTTTTGCTAGCTTCCGTTATCTCAAATAAATTTTCTCAAAACTATAGTTTCACACTTTAAAATATTGAACTCTCAAAGAGAATTATTTTTCTCAACTGAAGTAAAATTGATGACAATAACTTCTTACTAAAGTAAGAGAGTAAAGAAACTATAGAATAAATAAAAACGTACTTTATTTGAATATTTTGTGGGACAAAAATTATCTTAAACTACTCATTTATTATGATATGTAATCTGAACAAATATAGAGTGAATAAATATAGAGAGGAGAAAATAGAGAGAGGGGATGAGAGATTTTCTTAACTTAGACAGAGAGGGAAAGAAAGATGAGGTGTGTTTGGGGGTTATAAAAACAATTTCTTAAGTGATCAAAAATATATCTAACGTAATATTAATTTTTTTTAGGGTAATATAAATTAGGAAAGCAATGCGGACTCACCTGGCACATTTATGTTCAGTCCGTAAAAATGCAAGTTGGGTTGATTCGTTCTGCATTTCAATATGGACTGAAAAGTCTGATCCACCTCACATAAGTGCGGGTTTATGGGCCCGCGGGTCAGTCGGTTTTTTCTTTTTAATTTAAAAAAAAAATTATGATAAAATTTTTAATATTCAACAAATTGGAAAACTTCAAGAAGTTCACAAAATTAAGCAAAAATTTTGGTTAATTGGATGATAAATTGATAATTCAACATTTTTATTATATTCATACTTGTACTTTGACATACACAATATATTTTCAGATTTTAGCACATTCAAAAATATACAATATTTATCTTTACCAATTATACAAAAATTTAAAATGTTCATACAGAAATTAAAAGAAAAAGGTAACTAATATACATAAATATAAGTTTTTATTTTTTTATGCAAACTAACGAGTCACTCTACATGAACCGCGAATTATACAAGTCGGACTTAGTTAATTGTCTCGACCCAATAAGTGAAAAAGATAGTAATATAATCTTTAATAGAATAAAAAAAATCGATAATGCAATCTATTAAAAGAAAAAAAAAAGCATATGCACGGAGCACACTTATTTTATGTGTATTGGTAAGTAAAGAAACGTAGGATAAACAGAAATTCTCAAATCCATGGTCAATAACCTAATCCGGACCCATTTCCCTAGGCTAATTAAAAATTGAAGCAAGTTGATTGTATTGAGTTAAGATTGTGGATATATACAAAAACAGGCATAAACTTATAAATATGCTATATGCTAGTTATGACAACAAAGAATGTGCCCTTGTGGTCCATCAACATAAAATCACCATTTTCATATTAATTAGTACAATTAAAACACTAAACTATTAGGTGGTCCACATTTCTTTCATTGTTTTTTGCATTACAATGCTTTATCCTTTCTTTAAACAATGATGTAATTACATATGCTTTCTTACTTTTCCCTTTTCTATTAAGAGAAAGAAATTAGGGATCTAAGATAGGGTTCCTATAGACTCATTATCATCGGGACCAGCAAATTCAGGCTCATAGACCCCTAACAATACTTAGTATTAAGAACAAGCCATTCTCACCACGAAATTATACAAAGATATTTCTAGAAAAAAGTAAAATAAATAACAACTAACTTTTTGATTACTTACTATATTGAATCAATTAATAATCTATTATCGTATGTGTGATTTGATTAGAAAGGATAAATATCTACTAATTTAAGTTTGTAATGATGCGTTTAACTTTTATATTAGGTTTTTATCAAAAGAGGTTAGAACATCTCTAACCTACTCTATTTAAGAGGGATTTATTTGAACACAAAAAAATTAAGATAATAAAAATTCTTATCAGACGGTGGAAACCTACACAAGTAAAAGATGGTCTGTTAGCAGTATTGGGCCTGTTCTATTTTTCTGAAACATAGTATTTTTCATATTACACACCCAATAATCCTTAGTGCACCTCCATGTTTTCAGAATGACCATTTTACCTTTTATAAAAGTGTGACTTCTAGATTACCTAGATTTTCAGAATGCATGACACGCGTTCTACAACAAGCTTTCTAGAACAGTATTTATGGAACAAACTTTCCAAAACGTATATAATAACTTCCAGAACTAATTTTCGAGAATAAACTTTTTGAAATACATGAAATGCAATCTAAAAAAAGTTTTTATCCGTAATGCGTTCTCTCCCTTTTCTTCCACTGAAACAGTGGCGGTAGCAACCGTATAGTGCAGTAAAAAAAAAAGGGTAATTTAATCCTTTTTATGCAGGAAGCGAAATACAAAAATATATTCACACACTTCTGTGGACAAGCTATTGGGCCCATAGGAATGGCTGCTAAGCCCAATGCTCCGAGTGCTTTCATGAAAAACAGTTTGAATTCACGTTTATTATTTATGAAATAAGTCATATCATTCTGCAACGATAAAAATGTGATAATTAATTTATGATACCGAATCAAATATAAATAAAATATTGAAATTAAAAACTACAAAATAACTTGAGATTTGATTTAAAAATAAAAAGTGAACAATAAACATCTTTCTTTATAAGCTGCTTTCACATGAATAAATAATAAATCACTTTAATATTTATAAAGATAATATGAAAAGTAGTTAATTCGAGATCGGGAAGAAAGAAATGTTAGCGTAACAAGACCAATTTAAGTAATCAAGAAACTTTTTAAAAGCCCTAAAAAACATCTCAACAGTTAAGCTATGAGTCTCCACTACAAAGTATATATATAAGAAAAAGAAAACCATGGCACTGTCTGAAATTAAGAAAAAATTATTATACAGGGATACATTAGTAAAATAAAATAAAAATTCAAAAGATATCTAAAATTGAAGAAGAAAAAACCGACATTGAATTTTTCTTCATACAATGAAAGATCGAAAAGAGGATTCAGAGCTTCACGAGATTTTATATAATGGAAGCGCTATGAACAGAAAAATGAGCTTACATGAAGTCAACATTAACATGTGATGCAATAGAAGAAAATAATAAGGGGAAGTTCAGATTTCTAATAATAAGAAAAGGATCCTTCAAAAGTTGCTGAAATGTTATAAATTTCTTACATGCCACATGTCTATGGCTAATGGTTCAAACGTTTGAACAAAAGTCACAGATGTTTCTTATACCAAAATAAGAATAATAGAAGCATTTGGCTTTGTCCTTTGGTGGGGTGTTTTGCTTTTATGTCTCCATCTGAATACTGAGCCTAATTAGCTCAAAGCATCCACTCGGGAATAAAGCCACTCACTTGTTGGGCTGGAGTTGTTGCAGTTATCTGATCTGAAGCAACAACATTGTACCTGTAATCAGGACTGCACAAAAGGGACACATTACAATGTAGTTCAGATAACATTACTGTTGAAATAAACATTTTGTAACGACATATGTTACCCAATCTGCAAAGTGGGATTGCATTCCAGTGGCTGGAAGAAGCCCTGAGACTGAGAATTCTGTGGCCCACCATATTGCATACTTTGATCACCAGCTTCCCATGATTGCCTGTAGTGATTTCTTGAGTTTATTTCTTCCAGCTGCCAACAAGTAGTATCATGAATCATGTCATCAACCTTAATTTGAATTTATGTTACAAAACATATTTTCTAGGAGGTAGAACAACATTGTGGATAATGGTACACTATTACCTTCATTGTCAAGGATCTGTTTGCTTCTACCAACATCTGCTCCTGCAACAAAAACAATAGCAATAGCTTCAAATTATTAGCATCCATGGAGTTGCTTTATTCCTTTGATTAGGTCAAACAAGGTACCTTGTTTTGAAGATCAGCCAACTGATCCAGCATGAATTGTGTCTGCGATTTCATGTTTCAGCAGTGCCAGGTAACAAACAAGAGTCACAATAAGCTTTTCTTATGGAAATTTCAAGTACACAAATCATACATATATATATATAGAGAGAGAGACACACACAGTATGTATAAGTTTCTTCATTATAACAAAAAGAAGAATATGTCATGACGACTTCTTCACATCTAAAAATGTCCAAAATCCTTAATGAATCGATTCTATTGCATTGGTTTCCACTTTTATATAATGTAATTCCATTTTAAGAATGTTTGGAAGTACCAATTCAGCATAATCTTTTCAGTTGATAAAAAATTCATGGGACATCATGTTGTTATATGCCTTTAGCATATACAGTGAATGATGCACTGGCCATGGTATCAGAAAAAATCCCACAGAAAAAGACTCACGAAAAGATGTTAAATCAAGCGTGGGAATGTTAAGCTGCTGCAACTACTGATACAAAACTATACGTTAATGAGTTCAGGACCAACTGTAGTAAAATTCTTTGTAAACATTGTAGGTGAGAAAGAATGAGAAAGAAAAATAAAACAAACTTGAAACTAATATGCTTAAATTCCATGGTTACCTTGGTGGACCTCACTTGCTTTAGAGAAGAATCCAATTGCCGTTCAAGCTGCTCAAGTTCTTTGGTATTCAGTGGACCCAAGTCTTCCCCTAGAAGGTTTCTGCAGTAGCAGAGGTAAATGCATTGGTCAAAGTAATATGCAAATTAATCACGAAAGAATACGAAACAAAATATTTGATGACTAAATGTTCACAACAAATTTTATTCACATCTCAGCGCAGAAAAAATAAACGTTTAGGAGAAAGTTACTATTCTTTTATCATGAATTAATTCATTACATGTTTTCTAAACACTATCCTGTTAAATTCACCTTTGGGTCCTTTGAAGTGATTCAAATCTTGCTTTCAGCTTCAAGTATTCACGGTAGCTGCTCTGCTACAAATGAAAAATAATAAGAATTAGAAGATATCACAGTAACAGAAAAACTATATACATATATGTATGTATATATTGTACGTTATATAGATAATTACATTTCCCATAATTATTTAAATTGTATGCCAATAAGCAGCTACAGCAGTTCCTATACCTCAAGCTCTTTAGCAGGTTTGCTAACTTCCACTGCTCCATAACTGCATTTCTGGTACCTTTCAAGTGTTTTGAGCATGCTGATTTGAAGGTGGACAAGGAAAGAAATAGAATTTAATTCGATGATGATGGCATGGATAACCATACATAAACCACTATTACTTAAATGATGTCAATTAATCAACATTATATATCTTGTGTTTTGCCTCTTTAATATTTTTCCTTGTGTATACTGAAAGTAACATTTGAAGTAGATGGATTTTGTGAACACAAATCTTTCAAACCACAAGCTGACTACAAAAATACTGACATGGTTATAGAAAATGCTGCATACAGTGGAAAAAATAGTTAGCAGCATTTGTATTTATACAAGTTAACCAAACTGTAGTACATGATATATCTAAATAGTAGGGCATGTGAATTGTTATATATGTTAGGCCACTGAAAGCAGAATTGATGAATTGAAGCTTTTAATTAATGCTAGAAATAGTAGAGCCAAGCAAAGACCAGAAAGAAAAACGGACATCATAGATTGGAAACATTGAATTACCTATGTCTCTGAAGAACTTGTAACTAACACTCTTGTTTTGTTTGGTGTTATAAATGCAAGTTAACTCAGAAAATATCTTAACAAATTCCACTCAGATGGTACGATTAATAAATATAAATAAATATAAATGAAATCCATTTTGTGAATAAATCAAGTTTTCTGAACTAGTAAATTTGATATTGTCTGCAAGAGCTACTATATGTATATATATTGGTTTTAGACCTGAATATTCGTAAACAAAGTATGAAATATTACACCACAAAAGTTTGTAGGTTAAGTTTAAAGTTTACATGTTTGCGTTCTTCTTCATTTAGTATCTTTGAGTATTATTTTTTGGATAAATATTGAGAAAAACTAAAAGAAGTCAAATGGCTAAACTTAAATAGTAACACTTGTTACATCCATCTCCTAAAAAACACGTTAAAAAGGTGGCCAGAATAAACATGTTCAAGGTTTTTTTTTTTTTTTTTTTTCAATATCTTTAACAAAAGCTTATTCACACAAAATCTTATTCTTAAGTATGACTATGAGTCTATATAAGTTAAAAGTAATTTAACACAATTTTCGTGGAATTTATTGAAACATGATAAAAACATTAAGTCCAAATATAAGTTCTCCCTGTAAGTGTTAAAAATCTGGACAATATCAATATATCACATCTCTTGTTGGATTTGTTACATTGAAATTAGTTTGTGAATTCTCACTGTAGTTCCACACAACTGCAAAATTATGACTTCACAGTGCACAGGGTTCCACTTGGAGCATTGTCTCATATAAATGTTCAGATATAGTAATAAACTTGGAACCTAACCTCACCCAGTTCAAGTGTTTAATAGAGGTAGCAATCTAAGTAAACTCAAAGAAATGTGTGCATGAAGTTGCAGCAATAGTCACACAAAATTTAACCCTAATTACTACTATTGCATCCATCCACAGTAAACAAGCTATCCCTTCGTGGTTTTTCGTTCACTATTCTGAGTTCTGTTCATGTCATTCTCAACTTATATCGATCTGTAATCCAATTGTATCTTCCATTGCATAGATGTTTTTGGTCATTGAAATTGTGAAACAAAATTTGGTCGTTTTCATAATATTCACCAGAACCCAAGCTATATACTGTTTCCCTACCTTAAGTTAAATATATTTTCAGCAGATAGGGCATAATGTTCTTTTAATTCCCAAACAATTTCTTTCCATTTAATTCCCTCGTTTATGAAATGTACTACGTGGGATCATGAACAAATAACTAAAAAAATATTATTCTGGGAAAGATACCGATCATATCTAACACAACTTCAAAATCAAGGATAAAAAAATAACTTTTCAAACAATTAAATTGTATATATTTTAGCTACATAAACTATATAAAAGCATTCATAAGTGAAAGATAATGAAATGTTCACAAAGAAAAAAATAGAGTCAATAACCTATACACATTCTACATGCTAATGTACAACCATATATATATGAAGCTTTTGTTTAGTATTTGTATATGTTTAATATTTTTGTTAACACATTACCCAAAGCAATAATTGTCTTAATAACTAACCTAACTGTTCTGTTGTTAGGATGACAAAATTTTAGAAATAAGATCAAACAATTTTTAACCAAGAAGTAAAAAAATTATGAAAATTTTAACACTAAAAAGTATCAAATCTTTTACAGTAAGTAAAATAGACCCATTTGCATAGTTATACATGTATTTCGAGGTACATATATATCCTATTTGTTTATTTGTCATTTCATTTTACAATTTATATATTAACTTAATGTTTAGGTCTGAGTTCAAGGAATTGGAAAGTATAACATAAATAAGAAATAAAGTATTACATAAATCTGGTCGTGAGACTAAATTAAAATAAATATTAAAATAAAGGGTGAAAAATTAAAAAATAGAAATGTAACTTTTGCATGGAAGTGCCAAAAAATGACATGATAACCAACAATTTTTGATATACTCATATACAATAATCTTTACATTCTCACTCCTCCTCAAAGTAGGAAAGCAGATACAGTTGATTTTTCTAAATGAAAACATATATTAATTAATTTCAAGAATAGAAATGTAATTCATTTTTTTTTGTGAAAATTAAACCTCTGCATGATTATGGCTTCATAGGACTACCAGTTTAGTTGAAGTAGTTACACAGAACATGTCACGACACTACTTATAACTGCAACTCTCCTAGCTAGCAACGAAAATTACTTAGTTAAGGAGAAAACTCAAGTAAATATTGTGTCAATAAACAGAAAGATCTCGATCTCATTTCTGAAAAGAAAAAAAAGCCACACTTGAAGGAAAAAAGTTAACACTGAATTTGATAAAAAAAGGCTAGTAAACCATCATCCAATAACCACACAATGCAGAGAAAATATTAGATATTCACCAGATCATGTGCCATATTACTAGATCTGATAAATCTACCATCCCTTACAACAAAAACCAGATTAAAACTGAACTATGATTTCTCCATCTTACAGTAACAGAAATGAAGCATACACAGGCCTTCTTGTGAAGAAAAAGAAAATGGAAAGAAAGACAGAAAGGAATATAAAAGTAGAGAAGCAAGTAGATCTGAGAGGTGAAGAGAGAAAAAGGAAAAGAAAGATGAACACATACATACTGCATACCTAGTGCTGCTGCAGAACTCATAAAGCTTGCCACGGTTGGAGAAGATGATGAGGGCAACCTCAGCATCACAGAGAACAGATAGCTCATAGGCTTTCTTGAGAAGACCATTTCTCCTCTTTGCAAAGGTTACTTGCCTGTTTATCTTGTTCTCTATCCTCTTCAACTCCACTCTTCCCCTCCCCATATCCTTATTATTCTCCAACCTCACTCCTTCTACTTGTAAATTTTTTCCTTTTTTTCACTCAATTTTTCTATTTTAGTACAACACCTATCCCTTTCTCCACTTTTCTTGTTTTTTCTTCTCTTTCCTCTTCCTCCTCTCGTGCCCCTGGTGATCCCTCTTTCTTCGCTCAGTTGCAAGTGCAACCAAATTTGTGAAAAGCAAGAGAAAGTTCAACACTTTCGACTTCAAACTTGGAACCCTAGAAAGAGAGAGAAGGGAAAGTGCTGTGTGTGAGTTTTGTGTTGTCTTCTCTTGTATTTCTATATATCTATCTGTACTCTTCAACTTGCCTTTTTATCCTCAGGATTTTCCATCTCCACCAGAAAAATTGAGTGCAGCTTAGGGTTCCACTTCTTTCTAGTTTCATGTAACTTTCTCTTTCCCATGATTTTCCATGTTAACGTATTTTTGGAAAACAAATACATCCCCACACGCACCCCACGCGCGTCTCACGCACTCCACACCGCTTCCCATCACTGGCGCGTGGTGACAGCTGTCTTATGTGTTGATGTTACTTACGAATACGATAATACAATATATTCATTCAATAAACTCCATAATATTTTTCACACATTATTCATCTTTGTTGTTACATTTACTTTAGTTTCTCCAACCTACCTCTCCCAGTCACTAATAATTTATTGTTTGGAATGAAAATCTGTGTCATTTTCCACTGTCTTAGCAACGTCGTCACATACCTTAAAATGGATTCCACACGTGTCACCTTTTTACTGGCTTATATACACTGTACTATCATGCATAATTTCAAGCTTTGCCCTTCGCTTTACTCGTTAAAATAGCAGAATCATTGAAAAGTATAACAACAGATGAGAGAGTGGTACTCATAATTAAAAAAAGGTTCTTGATGTGAAAATTTCAATGAGAAACATATATCATGTATTTACGTAGTTGGTTGAAATTTGAAAGTGACCACTGAGATATTTTTCTGTACATTATTAATTAGGGTGGCAATTGGTACAGTGTCCTCTTCTTCTGTAAAAAAAAAAAAAACTCACAAATTACAATAATTAAAAATATAAACATCTTTAATGCGGTAACGTAACTGATCTTGTTAATTTATTATACACATACGTAAAGTAATTATCTGCATTTATTATAATTTAAATTGATAATTGTCTTCCCTACGATTAGATAATTTTCGTGGTTATATTATATATCCATTCAATTTATTTATAGTTGTCAATATCCTAAGTATTTATTAGTTGTTTTCTTTGAAAATGAAACCCATTGTTATCTTGTATTAGCACAATGAAAAATAAGATGTGATATTAAAGTTTACGATTTCTAGCACCTACCTACCTACCTAGCTACTTTCTTGGTTACATGAGACTATTTAGAAACCTTTGTTTATATAAAATAGCTTCTAAAATGGAAATATAATTAAAAAAAGATTATATTTATATGCATTGTACAACGTACACAATGGTTTCTAATTAAAAGAAAAAAAATATGATATTACGTGGTGATGTTAAAACTTGGAAATTGTTCTTTTCTTGGTATTGGATATGGATATAGCTGCGCGCAATACTATTATAGCACGGCAAAGATACAAAATTTTTGAACAAACCATTGTCGTACTAATTTTTGAGTTGTGTTTCCTCATTTTTAATTGGACTTGCCTTTAGAATACGTACACACATGCTTAATGTAATAGTTTATCATATCATACACGGAAATTGACTAGGTACAAAACCACTTTTATGATGAATACAAAAAAACTTCCAAGGTAGGAGAATCATGTATATATACAATCTCTTAAAGCCAATTAATGGTACAATTTTATGGGCAAAATTATTTTTTTTGGCTAATTATCAATTTGAAGCTAGACAGAGAAGGGCCTTATTGGTTTGGTGTAATCAGTTCTTTGATTTTGACATCTCAATAGAAAAAAAAACAACTCAAAACCCTTCCCTTCTACATTTTTTTTTCTCCTATGCTTAAAACACTTACATCCTAAAATGGAACTTGAGTAATTTTACATTGTTACTTTATTATTCTCATGAAATGCCCAGATAAAAAAAATAAATAGATAATTATTTGACAAAGTAAATATAATATATTTTTTTTTGCTGTGCTTATCTATCTATCTATATATATATATATATATATATATATTTATATATATATATATATATATATAAATATATA
>Ga0214543_1001595_pt1 | contig 44108 bp, 26 predicted proteins | sample CNSS2metaG_FD_160094 | JGI IMG/M metagenome (GOLD analysis project Ga0214543, IMG submission 160094) | Root nodule microbial communities from cowpea collected in UCLA plant growth center, Los Angeles, California, USA - CNSS2 | ecosystem: Host-associated > Plants > Roots > Nodule | place: USA...
GGCATAAAAAACAATTAAAACCATATTAATGATGGTTTTGATTTTGGACACAGCTATGTTCATGTGAACTCATATTCTCTCTCCGTATGTTATATAAGCTAATTAATTCATTGCGTAAAATAATTCAACTATGTAACTATTAATATTAATACATATACAAAATAATTAATTGTGTAAAATTATGTAATTATGCAACTATTAATATTAATAGTAATATAAGGTTAGGATTAAATTATGTAAAAAATATTACAATTTCACATAATCATAATTTTTTTAAAAATATTATTTTTTATTTATTTTATCAAATGAAAAAAATACAATAAGTATGAACAAATTTATTATAATAATTATTGTATTTTGTTAAATATTTATATGCATGTGATGCTAGGTCTGAGTAAAATATTTGCAATGATAAATTTAAATAAATTCATGATAAAGTTGAACAAATGATAGTGTCGTATAATGTTAGATAAATAGAATTAAGTAAAACAAACAATTGCAGTGGAGACGGTTAAGAATTTTATGAATATCTAACTTAATTTAAGTTTATATTTTAATATTTGTAAATATGTAGGTATATTTTAATTTTAATTTTTGGTGTGATATTTTTGTTAAAATTTAACAATAAGTATAAATCATAATCTATTATAATAATCGTTATTAAAATCACATTTTTTAAATAAACATTCATTACATGTATTTTATTTATTAAAAAATTATTTTTTAATAAAAATTGACTTAATATAAACACGCAATTTGAATAATCAAACTCAATTAACTTGCAACCCAAATTAACTTACAATCCAGATAACTCATATCCGACTATTTCAATAAATTAAATGGTGAGATATAAATTTTAAAATACTAAAATTAAATTATACTTAATTGATCAAATGGATCTTGATCCAACCCACATTTATCACCACAGTCTTCCCATATTTATATAAAGCAAAAATAATACAAGATAAGGATGTATATAGTTAAGTATTTTTTTTTCTTATAAAATATATTAATTTGAAACATTACTATTTGGTAAGAAAGAAACAAGAATGGAATGCCCTTAACCCAAATCACTGATCTCACTTATCTTAAACAATAGAAAAAGTCTCAAGTTTAACTTGTAATTTTTGAATAAATATTCTAGAATCGATATATATTACAAATTAATTTTCTATAAACATAAAAAGAGCGTGTACATACTTATAATAATTTGTTTATATCATACTTCATTTTTTTTTTTACTACTTTTTCATTGTATCCCATACTTTATTTCATATTTTTGTTTCTATTATATTCGTTAAGAATGATAGAAAAGAAACCGTGCTAGAATTCCATTCTTATTTCAGATAGATTAATTATTGGAACTGATATTTTTTATTTATTTTTAAATAATGAAAGGGCCAATTCCACAAGAAATAGGTTGTTGGCTTCAAGTTATTTACTGATAGAGGCATGGCTTTTTGTGAAATCCTTTTCCACTGGCAAGGAATGGAGGTAAAATGTAAAAACACAGTCTAATCCAAAGATTGAGGTTAGGGCAAATCTGAGAATTGTTAAAACACTGACTCAGAAGAAGTGGTGTATGGATTCAATTTTTTAAATATGTAAATTAATAGTTAATGGAAAGTAAGTGAGTTATTAAATCGGAGTAATAAAGATTAATATAAATAGAAATAATAAGATTAGAAAAGGAAAGCGGAAGAGAGAGAGAAAGAGAGAAGAGTGACGCTGTGGTGACGGCTAGGGTTTTTTTTGATAGTGTCTACGGCACAAACGAAGCCACGTAGGCTATCTGAGGTAGCAGTTCCGGTGCACACATGGCAGAACTGTGTGATTTGACGACAGTGAGTGAGCGAGAGAGTATGAAAGCACCCGCAAAACGACAACGTGTTAAGTGGGTCCATTCTGACGTGGCACATACTTAAAAATATAATATTTTATAATGAAAAGGTAGATACCTCCACTGACTTGTGCCTTATCAAATTAAATATGGTTTTATTATTTTACATTTTTCTTTCTAACACTTTCTCCGCATTCCACGCTGATATTAGACCTGTTTTTTAAGACCTGAAATAAAAATTAGTTTTGCCTTTTGGAGTTAAAATCAGAGAAGCAGAGTCTCCGCCCGGTGACGCTATCTTTTCCTGCATTTGTTGGTTTACAATCGAGATAGATATTTACCTCATCAAAACCGGAACCAAGTGTAACCAATACCAATATCCAACTCTACCAACGATCCTTCTCACAACCTCCACATGTTGCATAATTTCTCTGCCACGTTCCTCCAACCAAATCATTTTATTCAATTTCATTTTAAATTATTGTTATTGTTAAACATCACTCAAATATAGGTTTAAGTTAATCTCAATCAATTTTTTTTAACCAGAGAACGTGTACATATGATTCTAAGGAATTCATTAAATTGCACGGACTTAAGCTTGAGGAGCGCGTGCATCAATTTGGTTTTGCTGTCTCTGTCTCTGCTTTATTTAATTACTAAACACATTTGGTTTTTAATTAATTGTTTATTTAGTTTTTAACTGCGGTGTAATTTTCAACAACTAGATACTACTATTAGATAAGTTTCATAAATATTTATGAATTGTTTAATGGTGGGACCCATGTACATGTCATGAAGCTACCACATCTCGCGAACGTGACAATTAGGCCAAAGGAGAGAAAATAATTTCTAGATCGGCAGCTATTGGTGGGGCCACGCTCCTTGGAAGTTCCGTGACCGTGACTCTGAGTTACTCTCGCTTCGGCGCATATCTAAACCGTCCAATTAGAAGCCTTCGACGGTGGAGATTGGGGTTTGACGATGGACGCGCCCGAACCTCTTGGTTTAGGTGCCATGTCGGACTCGCTGGTTCGTTGGAATCTGCTTGTTTTTTCAATGAATACCTAGTGCCACGTCGGACCCATCCAACGATGAAAAATCATGTGTTACTGATAACACCAGGATCTGGTCCGTAGAGCACAAATGCTTTTTTGGTTTTTTATTTATTTCAACGTGGGCCCTCTAGTGTAGTCTATTCTGAAATTACAAATATAAAATCTATATACAATCAATTAAAAAATTAGAGAAACTGGAAAGGGTAATAATGGAAGCAAATTAAAGAATTTGACCGGTGGAAACGATATTTTCTGCGGTCACCTAGATTCCTTGTGATGGTGGTGTCTCATGTTTGCTTTTACCAAAGTCCTGGCAACCGGTTATATCAGGTGACCCCTGGAGGTTTTTTCTTTTCCTAAAAAATAATTTCCCTGTTAACGTAACGGCAAAATAAAATTCAAAGTAGAAGACATTAATTTGTTGCATTAATTGAATAATTAAACAAAATGATATTATACCAAATTGGCAGTGAGTAAAGATTGGAAAGTTAGAGAGAGAAGTGGACAGGTGGAGGTGATGCGCTGAAAAGGTTAAAAGGTGTAATGCATGAGTGGTGAGATGGACGGTTGAGGTGTTGCCATGATGTCATGAGGAAAGGGGATCCGTTGGATTGGTGGAGTAAAGAAGGGTGGGGATTGTAACAGGTGACGCGGTGGAGAATCGTGACCGTCCAGGAGTCTTTGGAGTGGGTTTGGCAGAGAGTGAAATAGCGGAAAGAGATGAGATTGGAGCACAAGAAGGGGAAGAAAGAGTGGTGCAGCCTCAGCAGCTAGAGGAAGAGAAGAAGAAGGGAAAACAAAGAGATAAGCAAAGCATAACATAGCAGTCCCCCCCTAAGATCTCTCTGATAATTTTGATAACAGGAAAAGAGGATCTTTTGTGGAGAGAATCAAATTTGAGGGGTTGAAAATATCAAATATCAAATTTCTCTCTCCGTGTCTGCGAATTTGGGGTGCAGGTGATTATGGTTGTTGATGAGAGGGTGTAGCTGATTCGGCGGAAAGAGAGGATTTTTGTTGTGGAATGGACAGGATTAGAGAAGCCAGAAGAAGCACTATGGCCGCTAATGGTTTAACCAGAAGAAGGCACAGAACTAACAGTCTCAGAGACTCACCAGGTTCGCAATTCTCTTCCAGATCTCAATAGCCTCCCAACCCTTCCCTCGCTTCCTTTTCCTTTGATTCTGACGATGTTTCGCTGTTCTCTTTTCTTTTCTATTTTTTTGTTCTGTGCAGAGGAAGATGGAACGATGGAGCTTCAAGAGCCATCGAGGTTGCGAGATCGAGGAGGGACTGGGAAAAAGGATCGAGATCGCGAGAGGGACAGGGACAGGGAGAGGGAGAGAGATCGATTGGGTCGGAGCAAGAAGAGAAGAGGAGATAGGTTGATGCATAGCAGCAGAGAAGATGGCGTAGAAGACACTTCGGAAGAGAGTATCAACGATGAAGATGACGATGACGACGAGGATGGCGGCGGCGGCAGTGGTAGCGCCTCAGTCAGAATGCTTCCGCTCAACCCCTCCTCGCTCTCCAACCACCATCGGAAGAGCTTCCCTCCGGCGAAAGTTTTTAGACCAACGCCGCCGTCGACGTGGAAGGCCGCCGATGAGATGATCGGAGTCTCCGTCCCGCGGAAAGCACGCTCCGGTAAAAACCGCAAAATCGCCTCAATTCAGAAACGCTCACTGAATTCGCCGCGTTTCGATGCGCTCACCTTTCTTCTCGTTTTTTCTGTTTCTGTTCGCAGCGTCTACGAAGAGGTCGCACGAATGCTGGGCTTCGAGCGGCAGTGGAATCGTTGCGGAGCAAAATCACCGACAGCCGTCGACCTCCCCTGTGAGGGCGGGCTCGCCTTCCTCGTCTAACGCCTCGGTTAGAAAGAAGATAGTGAGTTCCAGAATCCGGGTGTGAGAATCTCACTGTGGTGTGGTGTGTTGGTATTGATGTAAGTGTGCTAACAGTGTTGTTTTGATGAGTGTAGAAGCAGAATGGAGGAGCCAAGTTTCGACCACCCAAAACGACGACGTCGAAGCCGTCTTCTTCGGCGCAGGAAGAGATCGAAATAGAGATCGCGGAAGTCTTGTACGGCATGATGAGACAACCTCAGGGACCGTCGAAACAAGAAATCATCGCCAACGAATCCTCTAAGTTTGATTCCCGAGAACCCAATAAATCTTCCACCGATGCAAAGTCACCGATCTCCAACCCGCAAAATTCGAGCTCTTCTGCCACACCCATGTCTGCTGTTGGTGCGACTTTCTCTCGGCAATTTTTTTTTTTGTTGCTTTTTTGGTTTCTTATTGACAGTTCTTTCGGATTTAACTTTGCAGCTCCGAAGAGGAAACGACCGCGACCGGTGAAGCACGAGGATGAGAATCCGTCGAGCTTGAGCGTCCGGAGCAGTCCCATTTCGTCAACGACGAAGGCTGAGAGCGATCAGCCTTCAAAGATTGAAAACTTTTCTTCTAATTTAGATAAGAACGTTGGGTCCGTTACAGAGGCGATCAATCTGGTGAATTCTCAAACGGTTCCGGCTTCGTCGGAGCCGGTGAAGCCAGAAACCAACGCTTCGTTGGAGTCTAAGCAGGCGACGGAGGAAGCGGAGAAGCAGAAAGACGTGGGGTTGAGTGAGGTGGTGGTGCCTCAGTCGCCCAAGAAGGAATCTCCTATACGACAAGTAGCAGATGATGACCGTGAAGATGTGAAAGTGACTAAAGCGTGAGCAGCATCGACTTTTATTACTCTTTCTTTTTCGTTTTTTCTTTAATCATTCAGCCTTTTGTGTTGAGTTCGCGCTGAATGTGAATCCTGATCTTTCTTTATTGATATTTTGGTTCTTCAGGAATCCATCTATATCCGAGAGTGAAAATCAGTGGGAGGAGAAGTTCCCGATAGATCTGATGGTGCTTATAGTTTTCTTCTTAATCTGTCTCTGATATTCCGTTTTTTTTCTTTATAATTGATTTTCATCGGTGGGATACTTTTTTTTTTTCAGGCACCACCTCCTCCCTTGAGGTCTTCTCCGGAAAGGGATGTGGAGAATAATTTGGTGGTTGACGCAGAAAAGGTAAGTGGGCCATGTATTAGCTATGGAATCTTTCCGTATAAGAATCAGTACTTAAGGAGTTTGGGTTTGTTCAGGAAGCGAAGCCTATGGTGAAGGAAGACGAGAAAGCACTGAGAATGAACAAGGAAGAAGCAATGGCTATTGAAATGGAGAAAGTGAAAGCAAAGGCCGAAGAAACTGATTCACAGAGAGCGGGTCTTGTGCAGAAAGAAAGAGGAATTGACTTGCAGCTTGATTTGGAGAAAGCTGAAAGGGTGGATCCAATTGGCAATGTCGGTAGCATGGTTAACAAGAAGCAGCAACATCAGAACGTTCAGAGGCAGCAGCAGCAAACAAATTCAGAGAAAAATGGTACTACCAGTTTTGAAGCTAACAATGCCTGTGTTCTTCTTCTGGCTTTCTTCACTTCCCTCTTTTTTTCTTCTTTTTTTTGGTGCCTTATTTGGTTTCTCTCTTCTTCTCCCTATTTCCAGTTCAACCCAATTCTCTGCCTCTACCGTTGTCTGTTCCCAGCTGGCCTGGCGGGCTTCCTCCCATGGGGTACGGCGATAGATCAATTATTGTGTTTACTGTTGTTTCAGATATTTGTACTATTGTGGAAATTTGACGTGATCCTCTTCTCATCTCATTATTAGCAGATATATGACCCCTCTGCAAGGAGTTGTATCCATGGATGGAACTACCGTGACATCTGCAGCTATACCAGTATGTGCTTTTATGTTCCCTCTTAAAAATTACTTGATTATCAAACGAAGTGAATTGAACTCTTAATAAATTTTCTTTAAAATTTGCAGCCTCCTCATCTTCTTTTTAATCAGCCTCGGCCGAAAAGGTGTGCAACCCACTGCTACATTGCTCGGAATATATTGTATCACCAGCAAATTGCAAGGATGAATCCATTCTGGCCAGCAGCAGCAGGTTCTGCATCGCTGTATGGCGCCAAGCCTAGCAATCTTAATGTTGTGCCCTCCACAGAGTTGCACGGCAATGTCTCCGCCAGGGCTACAAATTCTTCTCAGGAGAAAGGGCACGGTATTTCGATGTTTTCAGGACATATGGGGAAGGATAAAGCCTCTCAACCTGCCAATGTGGATAATTCATCAAGAAAGCAAATTTTGCTACAGCAAGCTCTACCCCCAGGAGCACCTAGTAATATCTTGGTATGATTTATCTATCTTCTAAAACTGTAAACGCTTTTTGTCTTCCCCCTTCTGTCTTGTATTTTATTTTTTTTAATTTATTTGTGCTTTGTCACAAATTTCAGCATGGCCCTGCTTTCATATTCCCACTGAATCAGCAGCAAGCGGCCGCCGCTGCATCTGTTAGGCCTGGATCTGTGAAGTCATTGCCAGTTTCAAGCAATGGAACACCATCCAGTGTCTCCAATTCGGCCCCTCCTAATGCTTCTGGCACAGGTGCTGCTGCTGCGGCTGCCCCAACAATGAGTTTCAGCTATCCAAATATGCCTGGCAATGAAACTCCGTACTTGGCCATTCTGCAGAATAATGCTTACTCATTTCCTATTCCAGCACATGTTGGTGGTCCACCTGGGTACCGTGGGACTCCCCATGCCCAGGCCTTTCCATTCTTCAATGGCTCATTCTATTCTTCTCAAATGATACATCCTTCACAGATTCAGCAGCAGCAAATTCCTGCTCAGTCACAGCAGAACCAACAGGTCCATCAAAATACCAGTATGTCTAGTGGATCCTCCTCTTCTCAGAAGCAGCATGCCCAAAATCAACAACAGAAGCCTAATAATAATGCTACTGGATCCAATGGGGTCGGAAGCTTGCAAGGCTTTCCTGTCTCCAAAAACCCACCATCACAGCCACTACAGTTGCAGCAGCAACCTCAGCAGAGGCCGAATCATCACACTTCTCATCCAGCTCGCCAAATTGAGTATGAGATGGGCGGTGAAGACAGTCCATCCACTGCTGACAGTCGTCTCACTCGTGCTACCATGAATATTTATGGGCAAAATTTTGCAATGCCTATGCAGACGCCGAACTTTGCTTTGATGACACCTGCCTCAATAAGTGGTGCAGGTTCCAATGGTGGTCACGCTGAGAAAAAGCAAGCTCAACAACACCCTGGTCCAAAGGCTGGAGGTGAAACAGCTCCTGCGTTTGCCATGTCATTTGCACCCATCAATGGAGCTTCTGGCGCCCCCGGTCTTGACCTCTCATCTATCGCACAAAATCATTCAATCATGCAGAGCAATCATAATTATCATATAATGGCAGCTGCACAAGCTGCCAGTGCCCAGTTGAAGAAAAATTATCATACCGCTGAGGAAGGGAAAAATGTTAATTCTTCTAATAATATAGACGAAGAGAGAAAAGCAATGTCCGGGAAAATTCCAGCAACAATGGGGCAATCCATCGCATTCGGAAGGCCAGACGTAACTGATCCTTCACTGGCGTCAATATCCGGTGGCAACAATGTCATTGATACCTCTGGTCGCAACCTCAACATCGGTTCTGCTTCTTCCCGGGCCTCTGCTTCTGTTATGCCTGCTGCCATCAGCACAAATGCAGCCACTACTCAGCAACAGATGCAGCGAAATCAGCAGCAAATTCTTCAGCATCAGAAGCAGAGCCAATTTGCAGCTGCCGCTGCAGCCACCGCTCGCACCAAGACCCCATCAAGCAATGGCAATGTGTACTCTGATAACCTCCCTTCTACATCTTCAATGGCAACCAAGTTTCCTAATGCGGTATCGGCGTTTCCTCAGAGCAGCAGCGCCGTGGGTCATTCCACTCAGTGGAAGAACAATGTAAGGGCAACAACCACTTCGCAGTCACCTCCATCCATGGCTTCAACTACACCAGCGTCGTCAGTCAAAAATCTTCCACAGCAGCAGGCTCGTTCCCAGCAACCTCATACCCAAATTTCTTTTGCAACAAATCCCAAATCATCCACAGCACAAGTGCAACCTGCAAGTTCCACCCAGTCCCCATCTCCCCCAGTCATGGTTGGTTCACCAACCACTTCTTCAATGTCCAAAAACACTGGTAGCCCAAGGACAACTTCTGCTTCAACAGCCAGCAATAAGATAAGCCAAAGTTCTTCCTTGTCCTCCCAGCAAGCCAAGAACACTGCTGTGCCTGCTCGAAAATCGTCACCTGTTGGTGGCAGGAATGTGCCGTCAATACTGAATGTCCCTCAGCTAACTCCCTCTTCCAGCACTGGGAGTAAATCCCAACTGCCACAGCAGCAGCAAAAGCAGCAGCAGCAGATATCAAAGCAAGCATTGCCACAGGCCCAACTTTTCTTCTCAAATCCTTACGTGCATTCACAATCCAACAGCTCCACTTCCAGCACCACTGTTCCAAGTAATTATTATCTGCCACGGCGTGGCCCTGAGCAGATGCAGCGATCGGGTTCTTCCGGCAATTCCCCTGCCGCAAACAATGTGAAAGGCAGCAGTGCCTTGCCTACACAGGGGCTTTTGCATCCCGCACAGTTTGCTGCAATGCAACCCTCTGGGAGCCACCCTCAGTTTGTTCCTACTGGCTTTTCTTATGCTCATGTTCATTCTGTGCCCTCGGTTCAAGTGAAGCCAGCGGAGCAGAAACAACCTGCGGGTGAGTAGAGAATGATATATCCATTGGTTGCTCACCCCTGTGCTTGCGGGGATCAAAGAAGAAAACCAGCTTGAGTGAATCATGTGAATTGGCATATGATTTTGAAGTGAAAGAAGGGGTCGTCTCCATGGTGGGGGGAAGTGTTATGCTGATGCAGCTTTGAGCAGAAGTGGAAGGAGCTGGCTGGAAGATAGAGAATGAATTGGATTGGTAAAAATTTTGGATGGGGAAATCGACCAGACCATTGATGTGCCCGAATTGTGTTTAGTAATTTGTTTGTGCCCTTGTGTTTATAATCTGACAAGGTTGATGGTGAAGTCTAATCAAAATTCGATTGGTTTTTTATAAGAATGTGGTTGATATGGTGGGGGAAAAAAGATGGAGGAAAGGAAGGGAAAGAACCACCTTTTCTTCTTTTGGGGATGTAATGGAGTTTACCTACATGTTCTTTCTCCTCTTTTTCTTTTTCTTTTATTTTTTATTGTCTTCTAGGGCTACTAGAGCAGCAAACATCTTTTTGACAAAGTGTATGTGGGGGAAGGATGAATATGTACGTGGGTGGCTGATCATATATATTATAGTAACCCTCAATTTATTTTTTTAATTTATAGATGAAAAACATGATTTCCCTGATTCCTGCATCGGTTTGGTTTGGTTTTGTTTTGTTTTGTTTTGGCCCGAGTGGTGGTGAAAAATTGAGTGGGCGGAGACACAGAAAAGCAATAGGAAGAGGAAATAGAGAGATAAGTGAAATTGAATGGGAAGACTAGAAAGGATGGTTTGTTGGTTGGTTGGTTGGTTGGTTTTGCGCAAGGATGGCGTGGTCCTTATCATGTGGTAAAGATAGGCACAAAGTTCCACCGAGTTAGACAATTTCCTCTGCTTTCCTCAGCTGAGATGTGTGGTCTTTACTGTCAACATCGCACACGTGGCTGACGGATTTATAGCAGATGTCTAACTATTCTCTCGGAATTATCATTTCATATAATATAATATAATTTATTATTGTCATTATAAAATGAGATTAAATGTTGGTAGTAGTAGTAGTAGGGTAGCCTCTTTTTCCTTCCACGTAATAAGAGAAAATTGCTTTCCATGTTTACCCTCCATGCCATCGAGGTCCCCACTCCAGCAATCACACCGCTTAAAGCACCAACACATTATTGCGGGTCCTCACATCCCACCTGTCACAATGTCAAAATCCTCTCCCTTTTACACGTGTTTCCAATCTCTCTATTTTTTTTTTTTCTTTTCATCTCTTAATCTAATCCACCCTCTTAAATCTAATCCTAATCTCATTTTAATACCATCAACAATTGCCAAACCTCAAGCTAGAGACACAGTGAAGTGACGTGGATTTCTTTTTAAATATCCCTTTTCCATCGCCATAAAGGGGATGGATCTACTTCTTCCCTGTGCTGAAATGGCAGAAAAGAACTTTTAATTTAAAATAATAATAATAATAATAAAAAGGTGGAGTGCGTAAATATTAGATAATGATAATAATATTAGAGGAATTTGAGAGTGAAAGGTTTATTGAGTGATTCATTTATTCACTTATCTGTTTGTTTTTTGAGGGGCCAAAGATAAAGCATAGAGATCTTGAGTTGGTTCCCTCTTGATAAACCGAAAAAGACAATATTTTGTGTCCTTTTCCGTTTGAGAGGGACCCATGAAAGGAATCAATTAATGGAATAAGCAAAGTCCCCATGCCATGCCCCTCTCTCCATTACCAATTTGTGAACACTGAAAGATAAGCCTCAATCTCACCACACCTAAAATCAACTATGACTTATCGCACCTTCCTGTCCCCACTCCAAAAACTCTTTTCCTTTCTATTTTTTAATCATTATTTATGTTAGTTGAGCACCATACCCAGTATATATATATATATATATATATATATAACTCATCACACTCAACCTACATTTCAACTTTTCCCTTCCTCACATTTTCAAACCCCAACTCCCTACCTTTTCTCCTTCCACACCTATTTTCCCTTTTCAAACTACTCACACCATTGGCTACTCACTACATAACCATCCATAACTTTTCTTAACCAGTCTTCATAAATATGCCATTTCTACAACTTCAACATAAATTCATTTCTATATCTAGTGCTTATTTCATATCATATCTTACTAGGAGCCTTGCAGAATTTTCAAAACAATTTCCACATCTTCAATTTTCTACATTATTAGGTACCTTCGTTGAAAAAAAAAAAAATACAAACCCATTCACCACTTCATTAATCGTGTAACGTGTAACATCGGATAGGGGTAAAACAAGGAAAACATCTTCAGACAATGAATAGTGACTTGCTTTCCATTGCAAGGTTATTGGTTTTGGACCTTCTTATGATGCATCCATCATCTCACCTACCTGCACTACATCGCAAACCTATTTCTCTTCCCAATTTTGACTGATGAGTTACATGTGATAAAAGTGCAATTCAGTTCCCTCATCCATTATTAATTCCCAATTTTCCTCGTTTGCTTGAGTATTTATCATGATTTGGTTAACGAAAATATATTTCATTTAAGATTAATTAATTATCCCTTAATTTAAGTACACATTGTTAAATTGGACAAGAGTGAAAAGGAGAAAAAAATGAATAGAACTGTGAAGAAACGGTATCCACAAATTATTTTGGGTTGTAGGAGTACGTTTTTTTAATGTGATGTAAGGTGTTTGTCTCCATTTGTTACATATCCATGGTGAGTCATTGAATGCATGATTAGTGAGGGGGAAGAATAGACGTATGGTGAAGAAAAAGTAATCGCAATGAAAAGGAAGAGCACTGTTGTATTTCTCTTTTCCCTATTCATTGAAGCTAAAGAGCAAATAAATGCATATATACAATGAGTGTGAAAAGAAGGAGATTGCAGATATTAAATGGATGAAGAAAGATGTGTGTGGGGTACCCCACAGCATAAATAATAAAGATGCGAGGCCTAATTGGAAGGTCCATGCATTTAAGGCAAAGAGGTGAGTCCACGTTGCAGGCGTTGTCTCCATTAGGCGTTGTTGGTGGCAACTTCAAAAGTTTTTATATTTAATAGTATGAATGAAGGGACAAAGTAATGGGTTAAAGCTTTGCCAACAATGTCTGAAAAGGAAATAAGAGAGGAGTAATTCACATGTGTTTTGGATAAATACTTGTCCTTTGATTACTTGAGAAAGTGGAACAAGCAGGCTCTACAGTTACACTATGTGTGTGTGTCTCTCTGTGACACTCAAAATCTCACCTCTATCACCCTACTTAACAAAGTGTCGCCATAACTAATCATGGGGGTTCCACTTTTCAACTTCATTCAATAACAGTTTCAGAGAGAAATGAAAAAGGATTAATGGGGTAGAAAATGGTGGTGGGATCCTCACTTAAATTAATTAATAATTGTAATCGTAACTGAGAACAGAGAACAGAGAACAGAGAACAGATTCTTGACAAGATCTCATAGAGTGGCATAAATTGTGTTGGTGAGTGAGTTCCTTGAATTCAATGATTTCTAAATTGTAGTTGACCACAAATAGAGGGCAGATACTGAAAATATGGTCTTCAATTCAGACTAATTATTTTCTCCCAGTCCCTGTCAATCTCTCTTTCTGCACACTCAACTTGCACCCAGAAAGAATGGTCAACATAGAATACTAACCATAGGGGACCCTTCCCTTATCTAAACCATTGCCTTCTACTGTTGAAAAGAAATCGACCAAATGAATCCACTGCTCTACAATGACAAATAACCTTAATTTCCGGGTATGTCTCGACTTTGGATAAAAAACACACATCTTATTCAAATTTTTCCAACAAAGACATGGGGGGAACAGGTATGTAATGTAACTATTGCTCAACCATATTTGTTTCATTGCTCTTTTATATAAATTAACTATTTTAACCGTTAAATAATTTAATTTATACTTTTGCTTTTTTCCATGTTTAAACCTTAAAACGAGAAGAAATGGGTTTGACTATGGGAACTTGTGCTGAGACAGGGATCGAGAAAAGAAGGGAAACCGAAAACAGATTTTCTAACAGTCACTGGCAGAAGAAGTTGCAGGGTATTAAAATTCAGATCACCAATTATTTGTTGGATGCAAAGTTGTAAACTTGACCCTTCAAAAACCCACATCCGGTGAAAAAGATGAAGCCTTTAATGTACACCGTACATTTTATTTCTGTTCTGGAGCGTATGGTGGCCCTTGGCTGAAATGGGTAGATATTTTTAGGTGAGGCTTGGATTCTGAAGATCAAACCAAACCAAACCAAACCCATGACAGTGGTTTTTCAAACTTTGCCAAAAGATTGGTCCAGTTGGAACCAGATTCAACACACCCTGGTCACTGTTTGAAATCCAAAATGAAGCACATGAATCTATCTACCCCTTCCCCTCAAGAAAGAATCACAAAATGGTGTTAGAGTTTAAAAAGTTATCTCTGGAGTATCATACCTGCGTTTCCTCTCTCCCTTTAGCACCAAAACAGAAACCATTAAATAGAAAAAGGTAGAAATAATATGTGCAGTTTGGGGTAGGAGCTGAAAATGGGGTTCTCTTCGACCACCATAGACACAAGAGAGAAGAAAAGAGAAAAGAAACGGGTTACTTTCTGAGCAGTTGTTGCCCAGGAGCCACACAGCCACACGCATGATTTGATTTTGATGCAACATCTCTTTTCGCTTCTCCTCTGCGTATTTATATTTCGGAGAAAAGGCACAAATTCCATCCATATCCATCACTTGCAAGATTCTGACCTCTTTTTAAAACAAAAACAAAAGCTTTTCTATGTGTCATTGTATTTTTTTTTCTCATTTATTTATATTTCTTTTATTTTAATTGTGACATTTTTTTTAAAGGAAAATGATGATACTTTATATTGATGTATATGTTGTCCCAAAAAATCTCCTTTCGTTATTTTAAATGAGTATTTTTTTTTTCTATTTATTTTAAATCCTTAAATTTAAATTTAACTTGTTCTTTGTTTACTATTTCTTAGCTTGTAACTCTCACTTTCCTCTTTCATTTTTCATTCTCAATCTACTCTAGATAAAGAAAAAAATTCCATACCTAGCTGAAAAAATTACTGGATAGCAAGAAGCAATAAAATAGTATTATTGTTTAATTAAGCCCTTTTATACTAAAATTTATGATCGACATAATGATCGAAATTTAAAAACTTATAAGGACTGATATGATTTTAGTCATTATATTTATATTTTCCTATAAATAAGGAACACATTTTTTTAATGGAAGAAAATTTACTTAGTAATCAATTTAGTTTCTTCACTACGGATTTATTTCCCTTTGTCACTTTCAATAAACACATAAATTTCTTAAGAAAGATATTTAAGATGTTAATAAGGAATAATTGAATTTTTAACCTAACAGTGAGCTCAGGTTATTAGATTATTTAACAAAAAATAATGTATTAATTCAAGAGATAAACTATATGTATAAGTTAAATTTATTTTAATTAATAATAATATACTGATAATAAAATTATTCTAGTTTAAAGTTAATAATCGTAAAAATTATATATTTATAATATCAGGTTCAATAAACAATATTCCAATAAACAATTAATTTAAATTATTTAAAATTTTGAAATTCTTAAAACTGAATTAAATTTTTTTACATAAGAATTATATAATATTGTGACTGTGAAGTTATTATCACTAGTATCGATAATTACTATTTTATTCAATATTTTGTCTTACAATTCTCATTAGTAATACACCATGTGTGATGTTACGAGGGAATAACCACTACTATCAAATCTAACTCCATCAGTACAAATAATTGTTAAAGTTCTCATTCTTTCAGCATTATTTGGGGGATTTTCTCTTTAATGTATTCGCTGTCTTTTAAAATTGGGTAAATTTGTATGCATAAAATGATGTTCCTGATTTTGCACTACAATTTAATTCTTACAAGATCCTATTGGTCGCTGTGATCAAAGATTACTCCACAAAATCATATGGTGGACAAATAATTTGGAATGAGATGCGATCCAGAGGATACTGAGACTACATTCTCTCCTTTTTCTTCTCTTTTTCTTTTTTGTCCATACACAAGATTCTCTCAGATTAACACACATCTTAGTATCTATTTTTTTTTTATTTTTCAGATGTGCCGATTGACATCCACTCATCTTCAACCACCATTTCTTATTCAACTCATTTAACTATGTTTGACTTCAAATGTTTATTAAAATTATATATCTCATTTAAATATAATTGCTTCACATGATCATATCAAATTTTTGCTTTGGTTTTTTATATAGTTTCTTTAAGAACGCAAAGAGACCCTACTTTAGCTCATATATTTGTATACTTCCTTATTTTAAAATATCTATCCATCTTTGAATTATTTTACTTTATATCTATCCGTTGCTTCTTTTATATACTATCTTATTCATGATTTTTATTAGTTTTTATAATTTCTTTAACAGATAATTTTCCCGCTGACATCAAACTGCAAAATAAATTATCTTTCATTTGTCCTTTTCTCTCACCTCTACGAAACACATAATAAGTTTTCATTAACTTCTTCTTACCTATAATTACACGTGTCTACGTATAATTATTATCGTATATTTTAAATTTTGTTTCATATTCATAAATAAACTATTTAATTCATATTAAAAACCATACTTTGATAAATATAAATAAAGAGTAAGTATGATACAATCAATTCATTAAAAAAATTAAAAGCCACACTTATGTATGAGCATGATTTATTAATTAGCTAAAAACATAAATTATATATATGTGTAAAATATCTTAATCTAGCATGATTAAGATGGGGTGGAAATATATAATTATGGATGAGTATAAAATGTTGTACTAAACAAAAAGTTAGTATGAAACGTCAGACAATGATAACGGAATCAATTAAGAGGACTAACTTCCAAGAAGTAGCAAATATATGAAGAAAATAATAGTATGAAACTTGTGTCCTCAGAATTATTGAAAAAAATAATGAAAATAGTGTATTAGCTAGAGACGGAACTAGAGACGGAAAGAGAAGAGTGGGGACAAGTATTCAATGATGCGCTGCCCCACCATTAAATGCTGTTCCCAGCCCTTCCGCAGCTGCCGACCCTTCATTACCAGACTTACTCCCAGTAATTTTCATATTTTGTATATTAATTTTTTTTAAATATTTCAAAATCATGATCTGAATCAATCATGAATTTTTAGGTCATAATTTGCATTTTCATTTGAATTAATGTTTTTGCATAGGAACATGTCTTAATTATGACTTAAAATAATTATAGTGGTGTGAAAAAGGAGACAGGTATCACCTACCAAACATGCACACATATGACTCCTCAAACCTTTGTCTTACTTAAGCCTCGCAATTTCTACCAAACTCTATTCCGCCGCAAATATGATATGACAGTTTTTAGCAACTCCCGGGAAAACTTTTAAATTACCAACTTTAAAATCATTTATATGCATACATGAAATTTTGACTACTTCTCCTTTTGTACCCGAGTGAGTAATAAAATTGTCACTTCATACTTAACAACAACACAGATATTCACTCCACGACAACCACTCATATCAATAAAACAACATTTGGTATGTATCGTATCTTTAAAATCACATTTACGTGTCAAATTTCGCACCATCTCAATAGTCGTTTTAACAATCAAAAGCATTTTATATTTCGAATACATTGAATTTTGTTTCTAATTTAATATTACACACTTTTTCATTGTTCTGCATTAGAGCAAAAACAAAAATTGACATTCTAAACATGTAAGCTTTGACCATCACCCCAATTTACAGTACCCAAAAGAAGTAATATTATAAGCCTATTATTATGAGGCTAATTTAGTAATCACAAGATAAACATGTATATGTAAATTATGTCTTAAATCTTGGATCTTGCTAATAATAATAAATATTTAATTTAAGGGTAGATGTTGTTGTTAACTTGGACTAATAGTCTGTTATTGCAGTGGTGAATTTTTAGATATATTCTTGTGTGGAACATTATATTGGTGAAAGATTTGGTCTTGTAAATTCTATGATTACATAATGTGTGCATGAGATAGTGCACCCAACACATCAGCCTCCAAAGGCCCAAACTTTGAAACCATGAGCACCTTCGGAGTGGCCAACGATATATTTTTTTTTTCTTAAAATAATAGGAGCAGTTATGATGAACTAATGGAGGGTCTTGTCTTGGGTTGCTTTAATAATTGCCCATTGTCTCAATTGAACACAGTACTCAAGGAGTACACGTGGTTTCAAAATCTTACAAACAACTGAATAAAGATAATATATTTTTTTGGGGTGTGAAAATAATCTCCACCACTGATGCTTAAATTCTGTATGGACCGAGAAATTTAAACTACTTATAAAACCAAAGTGTACGACTATTCTATTGTAACATTAATTTAGTGTTTTTAATTATTTGTTATAATCAAGAAGCCATAATGTGATCTGAATCACGTGGACACAGATTTCAATATGCTTTGCTGACTCGGATTGCTTCCTAAGTATTATTTACCTGCGGCGAATAATTATATACTCTACTATTCAGAATTAAGAATTAGATGGGTTGCTTGCTATGATTATCATAATCAACATTAATATATTATTGTCTAATTGCTTCGATACTCATAATGTAAGCAGAAACATAATATTTTTTTACTGCGAGGACTTTGCGGACTTCACGACAAACCTTCACGTCACCATTAATATTAATTTTCTTATTAACAAATAATAATCATCCTAATATTCAGGAGACACAAAACGCCAGGATCAAAGTTCAAAGTTTGTATATAATAATATTAAGAAAAACAAGGTTAAAAGGTTTTATATGAATTACTCCATTTTTTATGATTAGGCAGAAATACAGTTAAAATAAAAGAAAGAAGGGTTTGAGATAGAAATATTAGCTTGATAACTTAAGTGGCCAAATTCAACTAAAATAAAACATACAATAATATCAAAAAAACACTAGTAGAATTTGAACTGAGAAAAAACCTGTGGTTGAATTGGTTAGAAAAACAAATAAGCCATGCCAAACAGGCCCAAAAGCAAAGGCAGAACACTAAACAAAGCCCAAATAAAAAGTTGAGAAAAGCAAACGGGCTGCACTTTGCCAAGATCCAAGCCCAAAGTGAAAGGGCAGAGTAATGGCAGTTACTTACTAGACCCCATCAAATTTTTCCCTACATCTATCATTTTGGATTTTGTTTTTCAGAATGCATTAAATCAATTTCAAAAATATTTTTTCGAAGTTCACTCACTTTTCTGGAAGACACTCACTAACTTCTATTCTGAAAAAAACTTTCCGAAAACTTTGATCGGGTGCAGGAAGTAAACCCCGTAAGTAAATCTGTTACATTCTAATGAGCAGCCCAAATTGTAACTGACATCCAACACAAACTGGATCAGTCCAAAGACAACAATTTTTTTTGTCTCTCGTTCTATTTTTTTCAAGTTTCCGAAAGTTATGTTACTTCCTCGCTTGGTCACATCTTTATCATCTTTCACTTTTATCCGAAAATAAAAATCAGGAATTCCTTTAAGTTTTGCTTAGCTATTTAAGAACCAAAATAAACCAAATTATGATAAAAATCAAACAATTTATTTGTAGAAAAAATTAAGTTGAATTATTTTGATAAAAAGAATAAAAAAGTTCCCTACTTTTAAATTTTTCTTTCGGTCGATGAAAAAATAGTTCAATTTATCTTTAAGAAAATTATTTTTTTACAAATTTGACAAATTTTTTATAAATAAAATAAAATAAATTATTTTTTTTATTTTTTAACCAAAATGCTAAAGAAGTAATTTGTTAAAAAAAATTGTCAAACTATCATTTTCTTATTTTTAAAGGGATTGAATTTGATTCAAAGCGTGGTTTGGTGTGAATTTGAAAAAAAAAATTGAGCTGAACTATTTTTATAAGATTTTTCCTATTTCTAAATTTTCATTTTCTTTATAGGTACAAGATCAATTCGATTAAATTAAAAAAGAAAAATGTCTTCTTACAGTTGACTTCTTTGTAGATAATTGGGTTGTAAAGGTAACATTCTAACACTTTCAAATAAAACAGAAGTTTTATACACCGGTGGTTCCACCAAATGAATCAGGTCTTGCTCCAGGATATTTTTTTTTAATTCCAATTTTCTTTTAAAAGAAATTATGCCTTTCAGATGTTACACAAAAATACATGCACCATCAAACTTGTATTAACTGTAGCCAACATTTGACAAATAATTTAATATATATGCTCCACGAGTTCCCACTCACGATCGTGGGAATTAATTTATTAACTAAAATGAAATAGATTACAAAATGTTCAGTATGTCGTATTTTTAATATTTTCTTTAAAAGCCTTTAAATAAATGTTAGAATATAAAATGTTATTTATAGTGTTATATAAAGGTATTCACTATTTTAATACACACATTTCGTTTTTCAAATTTAACTTAAATAAATATTTTTCTGAAATTAAAATGATTATCTTACAAATTTTACTCTATTAATGACCATTCTCTAAAATTTTGCTCCTTTTTTTATTTGAATATTTTTTTAATTCAACATTTTTTAAAAATTAAATAACTATTTATAATAAAAAAATATCTATAAAATAAATAAAAATTATTATTTTTATAATAATTACTTACATTAATTTTTTTATAGTTATAATTTTATTATTATTTATTATTATTATAAAATAATTATGAACACATCGTATAATGCATGTATTTCACTAATATTAGATAAAACAAATAAAGCCACAAGAATTACAAAATATAATTTTTTATTAATATAAATTGGTTTGGTAAGTCACTCTACTAATTTACAAACTACTTCAATTAGTTCAGAAATTATTTTAACAATAGGTACGATCAAGTATATAGCGAAAAGAATACATAAAAGTATTTTTTCTAAAATATGATAATTCTTAAAATTTTAAATAATAAATACAGATGTTGAGATATTTTTCATAGTACGACAGTGTCACCTATAGGGATCTGAAAGGTGTCAACAATTTTGTGGGTTGTTAGACAAAAAGGACAACTTCTAATATTTAAAAGGAAAATTATCTTTTGACAAATTATTTTAACAAACTTTTGACAAAGTTTCTATAAATAGAATTAAATAGATTATTTTTTTATTTTTTAATCAAAATAAAGTAATAATTGTAATACTTTTTTACTTCAAAAGGTAATTTGTCAAAAAGTTTGTCAAATTTTTTTGTTAAACTATCATCTTCCTATTTAAAATCAAGGATTCTTGGTCACACAGTACGTTGTATTTATATAAAGATAAAGATATGCAGCTATCTGTCACGATAAGAGAAAACTACTCAACATAATAAACGTACTACTCAATGATTCGTGAGCATCTTTGTAACCATCTCCTCGGGAGGAGAAGAAAGAAGAAAATAAAATAAATGTTAAATTATACTTTTAGTCTTTATTTTTGTACTAAAATTTGAATTTGCTTCTTCAATTGTTTTTTATCTTAATCTAGTTTCTATTTTGAGAAATTTGATCCAATCAAGTTCTTTCAACGGTGTTAAATGGGATGTCACGTGTTAGCTTCTGGATTTTTTTATTTTTTATTTTTATTTTTTATTAATTTTTTTAAAAGTTTTTTAAAAAATTAAAAATGTTGCCACGTGTCAAGCTGGCATCGTGCCACGTGTCACTATTATGGGAGGTGTCATTTTTTCATTCTCGATCCCTGTATTTTAATTTTTGTCTCAATTTAGTCTCAACTTTTGTGAAAATTGTGCAATTTTGTCCCTCTCCAAATTCAAACCAAATTTAATTTCTATATAAATATGCACAAATATTTCTATCAAAATTGATATTTCAAGTAAATATTTTTAACAAGATTAAGTTTATTTTAATTTATATTTTACGTTAAACTTTATTTAAAATTGTTTTAAAGTTGTTAATATAAAATAATGATAATAAAAAAAATCATAAATTATATTGATATTTTATTACATTATACTTTAATATTGTTTTTTATTTGAATTTATATTTTAAATAATTGCATATTTTTAAAATGTGTAAAATTCAATAATTTCTGTACAAATGTTTTAGTTAATATAAAAATAACAATTATATAACTTAAGAAAAATTAACTAGTTTATGTAACAATAAAAAACAAACAAATTTAAAATTTGAAAACAAATTTAAAATTTGAAAACAATTTTAAGTAAAATTTAATGTGAAACAAACTTAAAGAAACTTGGTTTTATTGAAAATATATAATAAAAATATCAATTTGAATAAAAAAAAAACAAATTTAATAAAAATATTTGTATAATATTTTATAATTTTTGTTTCAATTTGGAGAGGGACGAAATTACATAATTTTTACAAAAATTGGGACTAAATTGAGATAAAAAATAAAATACAGGGACCAAATTGAGAATGAGAAAATAACACCTCCCAAATAGTGACACGTGGCATTGTCACTGCCATGTGGCACGATGTTAACTTGACACGTGGCAAAATTTTAATTTTTTAAAAAATTTTAAAGAAATTCAAAAAATTCAAAAAAATAAAATAAAAATTCAAAAAATCCAGAAGCTGACACGTGGGACCCCATTTAACACGTTACTCCACCACTAACGGAAAGAACTTGATTGGGTCAAATTTTCCAAAATAGGGACCAGATTGAGATAAAAAACAATTGAGGGATCAAACAAATTTTGCTACGAAAATGAGGACTAAAAGTATAATTTAACCTAAAATAAATGAGACAAAACTAAAATAGAAATAATTTATTTGAAATAAAATGAAAATAGAAAAATATTTGCTTTTTAAGAAAATAACAATATCTTTTATTTTATTAATTTTATCCATTTATTATATGTGATCCATTATATAATATATATTTTATAAAATGTATTAGTTTTAATATAACATAATAAATCTTCCTTGCGCACACACACTTTTATATATAACGTAATAGTTAAGTATAAAGTTTTAAAAATAAAATATATAAATGTATAGAAAAAAAATTTAAAAATAATGTCTAACTTTAGACAAATCTTGTTATGACATAAGTTCAAGTTCACCAATCTCAATCGTGGATTTGGATAGGTTCGTTTTGATCGTGAGTCTGGACCAATCTGTCTAGGTTGTGAAACCAGACTAACTTGTCTTAGGTATCGAGGAGGTTCAATATGTCTCAATTGTCGGCTTGGATCGACCCGTCTTAATTATGGGTCTAGGCTTGTTTGTCTTGTCCATTGGTCTAAACTGGTCCATCTCTTCTATCACCATGACCATGACTGAGCCTTTTTTGGCTATTTGTCCAAACTGTTTCAGCTCGTCTCGATTATTGATCTAGGACAACCCATTTCAACTTTTGGCCTAGTGTAACGTGGGTCTTACACCTAGTCGGTCAGCCTTGGTCTTTTGTCCAGCTTGGTCCGATTCTTTAGTATCAACCTTTGGTCCGAGTCAATTTGAAACGACTTGACTCTATCTTTGACTCAAGCTCAAATATTATTTCTAAGAATTAATTAAAATATTTTAATGAGTCAAATATACATTAACCCTAATCATAATCGACTTGAAAGAAGACTTTAGGACCGAATTGCTTTTGGACTTCTTATTTGGAAACTCAAAAGGAACTTAGCAAGCACCGACTAGGCTGACCCATGTGTCATTTGCCACAATATTATACTCCACATTTAATGTTTTTACACCAATAATTCACATCTCATCCAACCATTTACACATCTAATATAGAAACTATACTTCAACATGTAATCCCATCTCACACCGATATATTTTGCATATTTTAACTAATTCTCAATTGATTTAGGCATCATAATTAATTTTCTTTAGTTGAATGTAACGTGCTTACTATCCAAATTGTTTCTCTTTCTACTTTGAGAAATCCAACTAAGTTTTTTTAGAAAGTTTTAAATATCAAATAATGTATCAACAACATCTCTCTTTTACAAACATTAATAAAGAATAATAAAAGAGGGTAAATCCTTAATTAACAAGGAGGGAGAGAGACTCTTATGACCTTGACATAAGATTCACATTGCTAATTCTCCATATATATGTGAACATCACAATACTAATATTACCATATAATCTTAGATAAAATAAAGACCTATAATTATTTACATATATTTTTTCTTTATTTTTATAAAAATTATGTTTTCGAAATCTCATATCTTACACATTATTTTCTAAAACTATTTTATTTAGACCTTACATATTACTTTTTCAAACAATTTATCATGGGATAATTATATTGAGACAAATGGTTATGTTTTGAATGAACATAATCCAACCATAATCAATTCAATGACCCGTAAATTAGAACGTGTCCCCCTTAAGTTGGGTTGGTCATAAAAACACTTTCAAATGAAAGTAGGGGGAAGGGTAAAAAATAAGGAGTCATGAGATGCGCGAGGGAATAAAAGGGTAGGGCACAAACCTTACCAATACTTTTTTTTTTTTTTTTTGGCTTTCTACACTGGTGTGTGAAGAAATTCCTGTCCCTAATACCTTTGCTGATTTTTGTGTAAATTCCTTGCAACCAAACACATTCTTTCACACACCTTTTCATTTATTTCCTTTTTTTTTTGAAAAAAAAAAGAAGGCAAAAAGCTTATTCTTCCGTTTCTTTCATTTTTATTAGCAATTCACTTGTTAAAACATCATAATTTATTGTTAATTGAATTTCATAAAATCTTTGTTTCAGATGCATTCAGGCGTGACTTGGTATCTTTCAATATCCTTTTGAAGAATGAAATAATGTATGTATCTGGAAAACTATTGTCATAATTTCCAGTTATATTTTTCAGTTATTATTTGTTTGCATTATGATAATAGCCAAGCATGTGGCAACATATATATGTACACAAGACTTTTTGAATGGAAAAGGTTGTGGTCTTCTTGGATGCTGGAATTGATGGTGATGCTGACCTCAAACTACTCTGTTCATATAACTTTTTTTTCCTTTAACGTTTTTTCCGTTTCACGTTGATACCTTCCATACCCAACAAGAAAAGAAGGTACATCAAACATAGATAGATATTGGTAAGCTCCGTTTTGTCCAAAAAAAAAAAAAAAAATTCCCTTTTTTTTTTTTTTTTTTTTTTTTTTTTTTTTATTTAAATATTTATAATTTTTTTTTATTTTTATTTTAAAAATTTAAATTAAATTGTTTTAAAAAAGTTTTTAAATATAAATAAAAAAATGATTTCAAAATACAACTCAGATAAAACTACACATTAAAGTAAGTAAATTTATCTTTCTAAAAATTAAATTTAAATAAATTATACCAATGTATAAATTTTAAAAAATTACTCTTTTAAAAAATAAATTCTATATTATATGTCTAAATAAAAAATATATGAAAATTTAAAATTAAATTCAAAATTGTTCTTCGATCATTAATATTTCTCTGTATAACAATTTTATTTGTGTTATTTGATTTGTTTAGAAAATATTAAAATGAAATTTAGTAACAATAATTAACAATAATGACCATAATTTAAAATCAATTTATAATATATAAGTGATGCAAATCTAAATTCATTCTCAACATATTATTAGAATTAGAATTATAGACCAGAATTTTCTTGGTAAAGTTTGATATTTTATTGGATTTATTGTTTTACCACTGTCGAACCATAAAATCATAGAAGAATTTGTGAAGTTCTAACTTATTATTAGGAAACCTACTTCAAAAACCAAATATTTACTATACAAAAATTACATTTAGAATGGAGAATATAAAATTTAAGATATTAAGAAAAAAAGAAGTAAAACTTACTATCAAAATTTTGGTCATAGAGATTTGATCTATTTGTTTCTATTTTCTATGTTAAAATTGAAGAATAAATCAAGCTTTTCTGAAAAAAAATTGATGTCTTTAATAACACAGATTTGATGGACTAAAATTGTTAAAAACTCTTATTTAATAATTCAGTATACTAAAATAATATCTTAGGATTTAGAGTTTAGATTCTGTTTTAGCTCACCAAAAACGATTTTTAATTGGCTAAAACCATGAGTACAACAAAACAAGGTTTATACAACAAAAAATACAAATTGAATCTATCTTCAAAATAATTGAGAGATTTGAAAACAGTTTTACAAGAGGTCTGCAAAAGAGATAAACTCATGTGCATTTAATATAAGCCTCTCAGCTGTTATGTCCAAGGTGAACATTTTTATTGTTAGAAGTTTGTCAAATATCACGCTTTAAATAAAGAAATGTTTTTTCGAAAATAGTCTTCACATTTAATATAAAAGATTTTTCAAGTTTAAAAATGTTTATAATAATGACTTTTAAAGGTCATAGTAGTGTGATTTTTAATTAATTAACTATGTAATCTATTTACATTGACAATACATAACATGATATTTAATAAACATACAATTCATTTAACAAACGTAAATTATATTTTTGACATAATTCTTTTAATAAACATATAACATTTTAGAAATGATAAATTTTATTGCTTTCGTTTTTATATTTCCGTATTATAATTTTATTTGAAATTTATTAAATTTCTCATTTTTTAAAAGGGAGATAAAATTAACTTTGATATAATTAAAAGTGAAAGTTGAATTTTAGTTGACACTAAAAAAGTGTTGATTGTCGTTAGGTAAAGACAAAACTGGTCGATTGTTACTAAGATATATTAAAATATAATTTTATTAATAAGGAAATTATAAAAGTATCTTCCACTGAAATACCTATTAAAGTTATGTTTAGATTGATTTTCTTCTTATGTGCATATAAATATTTGTAGGGCAATCTTCAGCATATCTAATGGCGTCATTGGACCTTGTATTATTGCCAACATATTTTACTAAAATACTGCTTTCAACAATCAAACAAAATGATATTATTGTCACCATACACACACACACAGACACATATATATATATATATATATATATAAAATTCCTGTACTATTAACTTTTTGTAAAGAATTTATGTTTGTCAGCAATTTTATTTTGATATTAATTATCTTAAGTAATATTTTTTTTCGATGTTTGGTATTTAATTTAGACTTGTGTTCACTTAAGTAGATATATATGAGGGAGAGAGAGTAAATAAGTTTGAGTGGATTTAGGAGTGAATTGTGTGTTAACTTTTTTAAAGTATTTAGAAGTGATAGTAAGTAGATTTAGAAGTAAAATTTGTAAGATTTTCTGAGTGATTTGAGTGATGTCACAAATTAAAAAAGAATATTTTAATAGAAATAATAGATAGATTACCATATTACCCTTTCTATAATAAGTAATATAAATTAGTATTTGTATAAATTATAATTATTTTGTTATTTTTTTACTATTAAAATTGAAAAAATAAATTATGAAAATTAATAAAAGAATGTTTTTTTTTATAATATATTTTAATAATGTTTCGAAATAATGGGAATCGAATCTGCATAAAAATGGGATGAAATCTCTCTCCAATTTACACACATGGATCGATTCCAACAAATATGGGATTGGATCCCTTCTAATGATAATATACCCTATGGATTATCAACTTTGCAATACACAGTACTCTTCAAACATTCTCTTTTGGATTCCGTAATCTTTTGTACTACCCATACTAAATAAAGCGAGGAATATAAAGAAAAGGTAAATGTTATAATTTAGTAAATGCAAGATGTTTCTCTTCAAATATGTTAAACCAAGAGGGATGAAAATTTGGATCTTTCCCCCAAATTCATCGCAACACATCAACAATAATATGTAGAAACGAACATAAGTGTCACTCGCTCTCCCAATTGCGTTTATAGTAAATATGTATAAACGAACAAAGTCTTAAGGAAGACCAATATTTTTAATCTTTTAGTATTTATCTTTAATCGACAACCTCAATTGTTGGTCTCAAGTGGTGAAAACATGTATAGAAATATTTTGATGTTTAAGTTAGTATTGTATCAATGGTTTATCTTAAACATGATAATCTCTCTTTAAAAAAAAAACTTATTTCCTTTACCTTGAGTATTTTTCTATTTATAGCATTTCTTTTATCCTTGGGATAATTAAGAAATACCCAATAATAGTTTAATCACAATTTACACTTCCTTTGTGTATAATCCCCAATTAGTTATATTAAACATTGATTGATTTTTCGGTCAGGTGATGTGGGTTGAGAGTGCAAGAGTAGTACATGTTTTCCAGTTATCAAGTGACCCTATAGAATACTGTTTTCCAGCAACGCCGAATACTAAAGTACTGAATGGTTATGTAAATTTTATTTTATGCCAAAAAGTCAGAAACTGACTAGTCATATAGTACAATTATAATAAAATTGTAAATTTTGAACAACAAAATTACATTGTTTTAATTTATTAATTATTTTTTTATATATCAGTAATTGAAATTTTAAATTAAGTCAAATTTGTCAAATTTGGTTAAATATATAATATGTTTTTTATTGTCTTAGTGTACATTATGTTAATCAGTAATATGTTACGATTGACCTTGACCTGGTGCTTAGAAGGGGTTAATGGTAATAGGCCTGTTATTTTATCAATGGTAGGTAGGTTTAATAAATGTATCAATATTCAACCTAAAACTAATATAGCGTGCGAATTGTATTCATAGCAATAGTTAAGTTTATAAAAAAAAAAAAAAGCCCGTCACCCTTACCCAAGCACTGTCTTATCCCATTCCTTAGTCTGTGTTAAATTAAAAAAAAAAAGAACCATTTACATTTTTTTTTTCAATTTTTATTTTCATATTTTTAAATTAATAGTGGCTCAAATTTAAAAATACGTAAATTTAGTTATTTTTCATATTTAAATTTTATATTCAATTTCAATTGCGGTAAATCGAAAACTAACTTATAAATTTAAAAACATAGAAACTAAGTTCAACAAAAATACAGAATAAGAACATGCTTTTTAGAATATTTTACACACACAAAAAAAAATATAAGATTTAATTTACGTGTGGATGTAATATAAAGATGGGCAAATTTAATTTTTATTTTATGATTTTTTTTAATTTACAGTTTCAGCTTTATGTTTTTCGTCGTTTTAGTTTGATTTTCAATATCAAACATTATTTCGATTATTCATTTCTGCACAGGCGAACCTAAATTTAGCATATCCATTTAAAATAAAATTTAAACATTTAATGAATTAAAATATATTTATATAAAACTAAAGGGCAGAATTATAAAAAAATCAGGAAACCAAAATCACTAATAAGAAGTAAAATCCGAAAATTAAAATTTGGAGTATAAATTAGTGATAAAACAGGGAATTTGGGAAGGAAGTTGTTTATGGCATAGTTGGCTTGGCATGGTGGAATGAGATGCCTTGATTATGAATTGGTCAAGAGACAATGATGAAAACTCCATGTGGGCCCAACTGCCAAGAAGGTTTCTTTATATTTCCATTCTCTTCCTCTTCATTTTATTCCAAACACCACCTCAATAACCTAACTCTGATCAATACCACAGTTTCCTCATAGCTTCAACCAAACCCGTGCCAATTTCTCATAGCCGGCAAAACTGAGATCACATGTGTGCCTGTGTCTATGCGTAATGTATGGATCTAAGCTTTCATCTCTTTTTTTCTTTTTTCTTTTCTCTTTACAATAGAGTCAAGTGTTCATTATTAATGCAATAGTAGCATAATTTATATTATTACTATACCAATATTATTAATTTATTTTACTAAATTGTTATTATTACTGTCAGAATAGTGGTATAATTTATATTTATATTGTGCAGTTTTTGGTGTGGAGAAAGATTGTGTGTTTGAGAGTTGAGAGTTGAGAGAGAGAGCAAGAAGAATAATGGAGGTTAAGGAGATGGAGGAGAGAAGCAAGAGGGTAAAAGGGAGAGTGGTTTTGATGAAGAAGGGTATATTGGATTTCCATGACATCAAAGCCAACGTTCTTGATCGAGTTCACGAGTTACTGGGCAAGGGTGTCTCTATTCAGCTCGTCAGTGCTACTTCTCCTGACCCAGGTCATCTTTGCAATAAAACTCTTCTAACACAATGCTTGCACACAAAAAAGTTTCGTTCTTTAATCACCACAAGTACAAGAGTACACACACAAGAAAGCAAAGGGTCTGAATGAACTCAACCCATTCGCATACGAGTCAACTGCAAAAAGAAACACCAAGAAGTTTTCAAGATTTTTGCTTCTTGTATAATTTCACACTATTTTTTCTCTGTGTTTTGTGTTGTGTAGCTAAGGGGCTGCAAGGGAAGCAGGGGAAGGTGGCATATTTAGAGAAGTGGGTTTCCACCATTTCTTGTCTGACATCAGCATCTGACGCTGAATTTTGGGTTACATTCGATTGGGATCATGAGAAGATGGGTGTTCCTGGAGCTTTCATAATCAGAAACCATCACAAGAGTCAGTTCTACCTTAAGACTGTGACCATCGAAGGCATTCCTGGACATGATCCTGTTAATTTTGTCTGTAATTCGTGGGTCTACCCTGCTCATCGTTATACCCATGATCGTGTCTTCTTTTCCAATAAGGTAACCTCGTTCCATTCCACCACTTCTTCCTTCTTCAATATCACTACAATAGAAAAAGCATCGTTTGTTTCTGTTTGATAGAGACCAGGGAGGAAAAGAAGAGGAACAAATAATTAATGGGTTGATTGGTTTAAGAAAACGTATATTTTATTAAAAATAAAATTATAAATATATAAACTTATTTTCTTTATTTTTATATTTTTCTTTATTTCCTCATGGACTCACCTTTTACATTGTGAAAAGCATTTACACTGTGATGCATGCATGCATGTTTTACCCAAAAACTTATTTTCCACGTTTATTTTATGCGAAGTTTTATCAACAATGTTAATTGGAAATTTAAATTTTATCTAAAATATTAAAAATTATTAAAAAAAAAAATATCAGAAACCATTCACGTGTTAAAAAAATATTACGATAACCATATCCCCATTAAACATCTCTTTTGTCAATACCGTCAAGAGAAACTTACTCTTGACGTGATTGAAAAATATTCTCCGAGGTTGGTTGTTAGGAATAGGAACACAAATCCAGGAATAGAATGTAGTCCATGATACTTTATTCATGTTTTATACTGTTTCCCCTTTATAAGGTTCAAATTAAAATTTTGATCTTCTTTATAAAGTTCATATAAAATGATTCTTGCATTAATATTTTTTAAGATATTTTTTATTTTTAGTTATTTAATTTACACTTAATCTTAATCATTAAACTATTTGTGAATCTGATTCAGTTTTATTTAAAGAGTATTCTGATGATTTTATTTTGACTCTTTGTACGTATAGTTAGTAAAAACTAAAATAATGAAATATTAAGGATAACAGATATTTAAATAATTATTTTTAGATTAAAAATTCTGAAGAAATATTTTTATATTTACAGTAAAAATAATTTGAAATCTTCCAACTTTATTTCAAACATTTGCTAAATTAACTCATTTTTAAAATTTGTATTTATTTGCTTAAATAGATTTTATATTAATTTGGGTTTTCAACGGACCATTCTCTTATCTAACATTTATTAATAGTGGTATAAGCATAAAAAGTCAAAATATTCAATAAAAATTCCTTAGTTCAAATGATGTTTTTAAGTTTAATATATTCCTTCAATATTTTTATTCAAAGTATGACAAATCTAAACACTTTTTACATAAAAATTAAAATATATTTGTCCAATTTCGTAATCCATTTAGGCTAAACTTTGTAATTTTTTATTTATCTGTCGATTGCCAATTAAAATTGTTTGCATGTGTTTGGAATTTTTTTAAAATAAAATTGATTTTATTTAATTTAAAAGTGGATTTATTAAAAACCAAATTTTATGTTTGCAATTTATTATTTGAAAATAGAATTATGTACGTAATAGTAAATATACTATTTAATAAGGATAAAATAATTCAACTAGATAATAAATTATGTACGTATTCAATAAATATACTATTTAATAAGGATAAAATAGTTCAACTAGATAATAAAAAACAAATGCTATTTTTCAATATTCCCAACCCAATTTTCTTCCTTAACAATAAAATGCTATTGTAAACATCCCCAACCCACTCTCATTGACTATTTTCAAAATCGGCCAGGTACAAGTTATGAAATGATTAAAACAAGGAAAATTACCTCTTGACAAAAAAACTTTTGACAAATTTAACAAAGTTTCTAAAAATAGAATTAAAACAGATTAAATTTTTATTTTTTAATTAAAATAAAATAATAAAATAATGTTTTTTTACCTGAATAGGAAACTTTGTCAAAAAAATTTGTTAACTTATCATAACTCTTAAAACAAATAAAATAATTCTGAATGTTACATCACGAGAGAGAGCCTTTTGTTGGATTTCTTTCTGTAATCAAAACCTGTGAGCAACAAAAACGTTCCTTCTACGGTTGGAGTTAGAAACCTCTGCAATCCAACAAAACATTAGCAGTTACACATCACGAAGGAAGAGAAATGAAATAATATCACTACAATAAAAAAGAGAAAAAGATGAAAAAAATAATGAAACGTAAAATAAGAAAGTACAGTTAGACAAAAAACAAGGAAGCACGGACACTGTTGGCAGACATGATTGGAGCTTGAACGTGACCATTGTTGTCGGTGGTTTACAGGAGTAATCGAATGTTTTAAATCGCAGTTTACATCTTAACATAACTCTTTCGTGTAACATAATTTTGATGATATTATATATGTCTGAACACTAAATCATGAAGGTATTGGAAAGTTGAAACATTGATTCTGGTATTGTGATTCAGGTTTATCTTCCATGTGAAACACCTGGGCCACTGCGTAAGTTGAGAGAACAAGAACTAGAAGTCCTTCGAGGAAAAGGTGTGGGAAAGCTTAATGAGTGGGACAGAGTATATGACTATGCATGCTACAATGATTTGGGAACTCCAGATGACGGTCCTCACTATGAACGCCCAGTTCTTGGAGGATCAAAGTTTCCATATCCACGCAGAGGGAGGACTGGTCGTCCACATACCAAAACAGGTTACCGACAAAACAATAGACTGACTTATATTAAACTGCCATATGATTATAATCAATTTTACTTCTATTCATGAATGTGTCAATTTTACAGACCCCAAAACCGAGTCAAGATTGCATCTGCTAAATCTAAACGTTTATGTGCCGAGGGATGAACAATTTGGCCACGTCAAGTTTTCAGATTTTCTAGCCTACGCACTGAAATCAGTTGCCCAGGTTTTGCTTCCAGAGATTAAATCTTTGTGTGACAAAACTATTAATGAGTTTGACACTTTTGAAGATGTATTTAGTATTTACGAGGGAAGTATCAAGATGCCAAGTGGACCTATTGCGTGTAAACTTCGAGAACTCGTTCCTTACGAGATAGTGAGAGAACTTATCAGGAATGATGGCGAGAGATTCCTTAAATTCCCTGTGCCCGATGTGATCAAAGGTATACTTTTACTTCACTTGGTCTGGATGGACTCATCTGTATGATGTTATCCACATTAATGTTTGTGTAATTGCAGCAAGCAAAACTGCATGGAGGACGGATGATGAATTTGGAAGGGAAATGCTTGCAGGGGTTAACCCTGTCATTATTCGTCGTCTCCAAGTACTATTTACAACAATTGCAGTTTCATTAAGAATTGTTTTTCGATAAAATTTAAAGTTTCGTCTTAGTAAACTTTGCAACAAAAAAAAAAATGTTATTAAGGCCGGAATAAATTGCTGTGTGAAACTTCAATTCTAAATGCCTCGTGCAGGAATTTCCCCCAGCCAGCAAGTTAGATCCCAAACTCTATGGAGATCAAACTAGCTCCATCAGGGAAGCACACATAGAAAATAGTTTGGACGGTCTCACAATAGATGAGGTACTAATTGTGAATCACTTTTTTATGCCAACCCTTTTGAACTATGATGTGTTTAAATTATATGTAAAAACAACCAAACATCTTTATTTTGCAGGCAATTCAAAAAATGAGGTTATTTATATTAGATCATCACGATGCATTGATGCCATACATAAGTCGAATAAACTCTACCAACACAAAGACCTATGCCTCTAGAACGCTATTGTTTCTACAAGATGATGGTACACTAAAGCCACTGGCTATAGAGTTAAGTTTACCTCATCCACAGGGGGAACAATACGGAGCTGTGAGCAAAGTTTTTACTCCGGCACAAGAAGGAGTATCGGCTTCGGTGTGGCAGTTGGCAAAAGCTTATGCAGCCGTCAACGATTCAGGATATCATCAATTGGTTAGCCACTGGTATGACATCTCAAAAGAAATCTCAATAGTAACCAAAGTGTTTCAAACTTAACTCTGTTTCTTATTGGGCAGGTTATACACTCATGCAGTAATTGAACCATTCATAATAGCCACACATAGACAACTAAGCATTCTTCATCCAATACACAAGCTCTTGAAGCCACATTTCAGGGACACAATGCATATAAATGCCTTGGCTCGACACACACTCATCAATGCCGGAGGGGTGCTTGAGAAAACAGTTTTCCCTGGTAAATTTGCCTTGGAAATGTCGGCCATTATATACAAAAGTTGGGTGTTCACCGACCAGGCACTTCCTGCTGATCTTCTCAAGAGGTTAGTGGAGTTAGAAAATGACTTCATGGAGTATTCATTTTAGTCTAATTTGTTAAGATAATGTTGGTAACAAATTATTGAGTGTATTAACATCTGTTAAGATTTATCTCCACAAGAACATTGGTAGCATACTAAATTTGTGTTTGACTAAATTTCAGGGGAATGGCAGTTCCTGATTCAAGTTGTCGTCATGGACTTAGGCTTGTGATAGAGGATTATCCGTTTGCCGTGGATGGGCTAGAAATTTGGGATGCAATTGAAACTTGGGTGACTGAGTATTGTAACGTCTATTACACATCTAATGAGATGGTTGAGGGTGACTACGAACTACAGAATTGGTGGAAAGAAATACGTAATGAGGGTCATGGAGACTTAAAAGATAGGAAGTGGTGGTCAGAGATGATGACCAAAGAGGAGTTGATTCAATCGTGCGCCATCATCATATGGTTGGCTTCTGCTTTCCATGCAGCTGTGAATTTTGGACAATACCCTTTTGCTGGCTACCTCCCCAACCGTCCAACAGTGAGTCGTAGGTTCATGCCGGAGCCAGGAACACCGGAGTACGAGGAGCTGAAGTCAGACCCTGACTTGGCATTCCTCAAAACAATCACTGCCCAGTTCCAAACCCTCCTTGGTGTCTCACTCATTGAAGTTCTGTCCAGACACTCTAGTGAAGAGGTTTACCTTGGACAATGTGAAAACCCTGAATGGACTTCAGATGCTGAAGCATTGGCAGCATTCGAGAGGTTCAGACAGAAGTTGTTGGAAATCGAAAACAATATCATGGAAAGGAACAAGAACAAGAAATTGAAGAACAGAAACGGGCCGGTGAAGATGCCTTACACGCTTCTCTATCCCAACACCTCAGATTATTCGAAGGAGGGTGGACTCACTGGGAAGGGAATCCCCAACAGTATATCCATCTAATACACCTTCTCATTTAATTCTCTTTCAAGCCATGTGTAAACAATTTGCATAGCTTATCGTGATTGCTTTTTATGTCAAGACTAGAATGTGTATAACTTATAATATTGTTTGTATTCAAATTATAAACGTTTTGTATGCTTTGAAAGGTTCGGGCTTATTGTGTAACACCTTTGGAACTTGTTCCATGTGGAAAAACACATCGGAGCGTCACAAAATTTCTTAACTTGAGGTAGTTTAGTTTAATAAATTCTATAAATAAATTATAAAATTTTATTGATATAATGATCACAACTTTAAACAATAACTTAAACAACAACTTATGCAAATCTCATCTTACAAATTGATTGATTTTGTAACTGATTGATTTTGTAGAATTGAATTAAATTTAAAATAATTTTATAAGCTAATTTGGTGTGATCTAAAATAAAAATGCTCTGTTGGATTAATCAAATTGTTATCCAACCGGGAGACATCTGATCATCAATGCCACTCTTTTATTTTTTATTTTTTTGTTCTTTTTGTGTTTTTTTGTGCTGTTAACGCACATGACAACAGCCATGGCAAAAGGACAAAATTATTAACTTTTTTTTCACTTAGTCACATTTATGGGCGCTAATGAGGAAAATTTTGCTAAGAAATAAATTTTAGTGTTTGACAAAATTAGGTACAATTCAAGTTATTTTTTCTTGTTTAGAATTTTTTTTTTGTGTGTGTGTGAAAGCCTGGTTAGTTTTTCTGTTACAATGGAATGCATAATTTAGCTCGAAGGAGTTATTGTGCACTATTTACAATCTTAAGTTTGAAAATGTAACCATCATAAAATTTATTATTAATAGTTACAATGAATTTGAGTATCATTCAATATTGACCTAACTTTAGTACAAAATTTATATTCATTCAATTTCTAAACTTGTACCTTAAACCTGTCCCTTTTAAATAGATGAAAATACTGGAGACTGAAAGGTATCCTTGTAAGAGAAGTTAGAAGTTAAATATAGTTTAATTTAAGAAGTTATTTTGAACTTAAAAGTACACAGAAAAAGCAAAGTCTTGGTGTTTTAATTACTAGAATAGTAGAGATTTGGGGTTTGGACACTCCTAGGCACCCTACCTAATAGAATTGAGTTAGAGGTGAGGTGTAGCAGTATCTATAAGGTATAGCTTATCCAAATTAGAGTGCCAAACTTGCATAATATTGTGGTACCGAGGTCCCTATTTGTTGATACGTGGAGAAATAAGAATAAAAGGGTTAAAAGTGTTTTGGGTGAGATAGGAGAAAAAAGGACCACTAGGTGAAACATAGATAAATATACTTAAGTACCCTACTTTTTTTTTTTTTTGCATAAGTTTCTCATTTACTAAACTTAGCTGAGTAAATTAGCACGGCTATACATCGTACAAATCCCACGTTTTTCTTACATTTAAAAAGTAGGAATATCAGGATAAAATGGTGTGTATTTGGTTCTTAAAAAAATATTGAGTTTTACTCAAACAAACCTGATAATGGGAATTTTGAGTGTGATTCATTGAAAAAACACAATACCACTAAAATATTTAAAATATAATTTCAATCCAACAAATGATTGATATCATTTCCAGTTGATCAAAATTTTAAGATAACTAGTATGAGATACGCACGGATCCTCTTTTTTTTGTTGTTGTGTGATATTGTCAATTTTATTTTTTGGTAACATATAGTATAGATCAAATAGAATTATCTAATAATTATAATAATATTTAAACATTATTCGGTTTATTACGTATTTAGGCTGATCATATTTGATAATTACTATTATATGTTTTTTTTTCCTTTTTAAATCAGTATGCTGAGAATGAATCTGAACCGTTTAATACTGCCACAGTTAATTTATTTTTTCTTTATCTTTTTGAAATGATTACGTTGGGCATCAATCTGAAACGTTTAATATTGGCGGCAAGGCAAATTTTTTATCTGTCTTTTCGATATCTTTGGAAAGAGATTTGATTTTGTGCGTCAGACGTTTTGCTTTTCCATAGTTGGAGTTGAAAATGTTCGTCCGTTTCATATGCATTTGCTCTAACTGGAAAGAAAAAACTTAGATTCTACATGGCATCTGGATCCAACGACAACAAAATGTCACTGAGTAAGCGGTTTAGCTTCAACAATTTTTTCCAGAGTTCAGAGTTCAGTCATGTTCATGGATCCTTCCCATGTTAGTTAATGCGATTTCGACACTGTAACTCTGTTGTTGTTCTGAAATATCATGACTTTTTAAGAATTTGCTCATTTCGGGTGTAAAAATATTTGTCGTTGTTAGGGAGATGTTTTGTTTTGATTAAAAGTTAAGCCTTTTGGATGTTTGATTGTCTAGGACTTTTTACTTTTTGAAGAAGGTTTCTTTTTGGAATGGGGACAGTATTTGTTAATGGGAACCAACTATTTCTCGAATCTTAGGGAAAACGTACTGAACATTGAATTCAAAGAAAGTCTTATAGCCGAGAAGAAGTTTCGTGGTTCTGATGACGTAGTAAACTTTTACGACATATATGACATTGCATTTTTTTTTCGTCTTACACTAAGTTATTATGATGAGTTCACTTTTACTAAGTTATGTTGTTTTTTGGTTTTCATGTATGAAGATATATGTCAGTTTTTGTGATTAATAAAAAATAAATTGTAATTAATGAAAACGGCATGTGTTTGCTTTCGAGAAATTAATGTTGATATAAGGGTGGATGAGGGAGTGGCGTGTTTACATCAAAGGGTTTGGGTGGATTTGCACAAATAGATTTTATGAAGAAAGATCAAGTAACATCCTTGGCATGAGAAGATTTGGGTGGATTATAAATATGTTTATCAAAGTGACTCTCATAATTTTGAATTTTCCGGAATCTATTACCATATTGGATTGTACTTTATCGAGAACTTGATGTTCTTATGAATATACTATTATATAATATAATATAATATAATATAATATAATAATAATAAATATTTCTATTAATTTTTTATTAAAAACTAATTATTCTATTTTTATTTTTAATTAATTTTAACTAATTAGATTTTATTTTAACATAAGGATAAAATTGAAATTTTACATTTTAATTCATTAAAAAATATTTATCACATCTATCAAACTATTTACAAACTTTCATAATTTTCTTTTTCAAATATTTTCGTTTTCACCTTTTCACCTCTTAAAACAAACAAAACAGAAGTCTATCACTAAGATAATTTAGAAAAAACAAAATCAAGTTAAGAGAAGTTATTAAGGATGAGAATAAATAATAATTGATTTAATCTAGTTAATTTTTTAGTCAAAATTATCGTTTTAATAGATCTATCATGAAAAATATTATAAATTTATTAATGGATAAATAATTATCTCTTACATAAGAATAAAGAAAAATACTAATTAAATAATAATAATAATAATAGTAAATAATAATAGTAATAATAATAATAGTAATAATAATAAGCTTCAACAATCTGAATTGCTTAAAAACCACATGAGTAAATAAGAAATTTAATATAATGAATTAAATTAACTAAATTTCTAAATTTTAAATTTTCAGGTAAACTATTATTGTATATAAATTTAAGGGTTAAGTATGTTTTTGGTATCTCAAGTTTCAGTAAAATTTAGAATTAGTCTCTTTTCAAAATTTTCGATCAATTTAGTCATTCATATCTAAAAATGCGTGAATTTAGTCCTTTTAATCAAATTTTTTTAATTTTATATAACGTTTGAAACATATTTCATGATAATATTTGAATTGTTTATACCGTTTGACACATTTTTGCTTCAATGTTAATTCAAATATTATAATAAAAAATATTTAAAATGTCAAATAAATTATACTAAAATTATACTACAACATTGGTTTTATTTATACTATTTATACTATTCAAATATATTTATACTAATTATTTGATATTTATACTATTACAGTTTTATTTTTTATATTTGACAATAAAAAAAGATATATATATATATATATATATATATATATATATATATATATATATATATATATATTAACATGAAATACTTCGTAATATATTATTTTTTTAAAATATTTACTTAATATTGAAATAGTTAATGGAGGAATATAGACACGCTAACCATTCTGTTACATAGAAGTAGAATAAAAATTCCATGTCATTAGATATAAGGATGAATCTTCTATATAAGGATGAAAATAAAATAATAAAACCCGCAGAAACAATACTACAACATTGGTTTCTTCAGACAAGAAAGAAAGATCCTAAAGTTAACATGGCATTGTCCTCAGAGCCATCATCATCATTACTGAAACCAATCCCAGGCAGCTATGGGATCCCCATCTTGGGAGCCATACGCGACAGACACGACTTCCTCTACCACCAAGGAAGGGACAAGTTCTTCGCCACAAGAATCCAAAAGTACCACTCCACCGTCATTCGAACCAACATGCCACCGGGTCCCTTCGTCTCCTCCGACCCTAGAGTCATAGCGCTCTTAGACGGCGTCTCCTTCCCGATCCTATTCGACAACAACAAGGTGGAGAAGCTCAACGTCTTCGAGGGTACCTTCATGCCTTCCACCGCCTTCACCGGTGGCCACCGCGTCTGCGCCTACCTCGACACTCGAGAATCCAAGCACGCCCTCCTCAAGCGCTTCTTCCTAAACGCTCTCGCCGCGCGGAAAGACGCCGTTGTGCCTCTTTTCCGCAACTGCCTCCACGAGTCCTTTTGTGAGATAGAGGACCAGTTGAACAAAAACCATGAGGCCGACTTCAACACTGTCTTCAACAATGCCTCCTTCAACTTCTTGTTCCGGTTGCTCTGTGATAACAAGGACCCTTCACACACCATCCTCGGTTCTAAGGTAAGTGCCGTTGTTTCTTTTCTTCATGTACTCATGCACTACATACCAAACTCGATTTTAGTTTTACGTTCACTGACATGAGTCGTCTCAGTATCAATTTATATATATAAAACCACTTTCTCTACAAGAAAGTGTAACATTTCAAACGGGTGAGAAATATTTTATACTGATTATGCCTTAGATCATTTTTTCAACTTAAAAATAAAATTAACTTCTATGTGTATATAGATTAGAAAAAAGAAGTTTTTGTAACAATAGTATAATAGAACTTGTGTTCCATATATACAGTTATGGATAAAATAATTATAATTTATAACAAAATTAATTTTATTTTTTCTTTTCAAAATTCTTATGAAAAATCTCATCCAAAGAAAATTATATTTATCTTAAGTAATTAAGAAAATCCTTTTAAATTTAACATATTGATTAAATAATATATTGATATATAATATATGAAATTAAATTTATCCACTTTTTTAATTATTATGTGTTAAATACTACACAAAAATAATCACATTATAAAGTTAACGATATATATGTATATATCATCTAATTTAATGGATATATATATTTTTTTTATAAATTTGATAATTATGAGCTAATTTGAATTTGAATTATACTCTATTAATATGTTTATAAGAATTCATTTATCTCATTATTAAGCACTATTAAAAGTGAATTTATTTGAAAGGTTAGGTCGAGACGCATGAATATGCTTCAATTACATTTCCGGATGCTTATTAATTTGATTAGGAGAAGATGAAATTGACTTCCAAGCAGATTGAAATTATAAATAAGCAGAAAAGGAGTCATTAATTTATTTGTTTTCAATTTGAAGATAATTTAGGTGTGTGTGTTCAGGGACCGAAGCTGATCAGCACGTGGCTGCTTTTCCAGTTGGCGCCACTTGGGACTCTTGGTCTTCCGAAAATCTTCAACTACGTAGAAGACTTCTTGATTCGCACGTTTCCCCTCCCTGCGTTCTTCACCAAATCCAACTACCAAAAGCTCTACGAGGCCTTCAGAACCTCCGCGACGACAGTGTTAGACGAGGCAGAAAAAGTTGGGCTCAGGCGAGACGAAGCGTGCCACAACGTGGTTTTCATGGCGTGCTTCAACTCCTACGGCGGCTTGAAGAACCAGTTCCCGATGCTGATGAAGTGGGTGGGATTGGGCGGAGAGAAGCTTCACGCGGATCTCAGGAGCGAGATAAGGCGCGTGGTGAAGGAGGAGGGTGGGGTCAGTGTGGGGGCGTTGGAGAAGATGAGTCTGTTGAAATCGGTGGTTTACGAGACGATGAGAATAGAGCCTCTGGTACCCTATCAGTACGGGAGAGCGAGAGAGGACTTGGTGGTGCAGAGCCACGATGCGTCGTTTAAGGTGAAGAAGGGGGAAATGTTGTTCGGGTATCAACCTTTTGCGACCAAGGATTCCAGAATCTTCGAGGATGCTGAGGTGTTCGTGCCGGGGAGGTTTGTGGGGGAGGGTGAGAAGATGTTGGCGCACGTGTTTTGGTCGAACGGTCGAGAAACGGAGGAACCAACCCCCGCTGATAAACAGTGTCCAGGGAAGAATCTGGTGGTACTGCTCTGTAGGTTGTTTCTGGCAGAGTTGTTCCTACGTTATGATACCTTTGAATTCGAATTTAAGGAATCTGGTTTTGGTCCCAGTATTACCATCACCTCCCTTACCAAAGCCTCCACCTTCTGAGACCTTCGTCTTTCTACCGCTTAATTCTCACATTACTCTCAATCTTAATTAAGAAGACAATAATATTGTATTTTTATTTTAAAATAATACGTATCTTTTGATCTTAAGTCGAATAGTTTGGAAAAAAAATAAAATAAAATCTTTAGTACTATATGTCTCATATGTGGACCGTACTTTGAGGATTGAGAGTCTATTTGGATAAGTGAAGGGATTTGAAGAAGAGTGGGTGAATAAATTTAATGAGATAAAATGAGTAATGTGTTATTTAAATTAAGAGATAAATGGTACGATGTGAGGAAATTTAAGATGGAGGTTTTTGACACTTAGTGAATGATATGATAAATGTGGTAAATTAAAAAAAAAACTTTATAATAAATAAAAATAAGTAATTATCATTTTATCTTTGTTTACAAATGTGGTATAATTTTAAATTAAATGGTGAAAATGATATGAAAATTAAATAGATATTCATATTTCTAATTAAAACTAAAATTAAATTTGGGAAGATAAAATTTTAATTAGTGGAGAATCGTAGGAAAAAAAAATTAATTACATTTTTTAACCACGTAACTAAATAAAAGCACAAGAAATATGAATCCCACATCAACCATATGTATTCTCGTTTTTTACCCCGATGAGGTTGAAATCCGAAAGAAGATGGAATTTCTTACCTCGAAAAGAAATTTGGACTAGAATCCCACATCCGTATTTTAAAATAAAGCAAGGACGATTTGAACTTTAGTAAATAGTACACACTCACACATCTCGTTTATTTGGAATTATCTGAACCTGATTTTGTTAAAAACTTTATATCGTCTAAATATGTATGGATAAAAGTAATATACAATTTTTCAAATTAAATATGGAACGAGTATATATATATATATATATATATATATATATATATATATATATATATATATTAACATTAAATACTTCGTAATATATGATTTTGTTTTTTTAAAATATTTAATTAATATTGAAATAGTTAAATGGAGGGATATAGACACCATAACCATTCTGTTATAGAAGTAGAATAAAAATTCCATGTCATTAGATATAAGGATGAATCTTCTATATAAGGATGAAAATAAAATAATAAAACCCGCATCCACTGTTGAGTGAATAATAGGAAAAGAAAAAAAGAACTGAATTTTCACTAAGTTTCATTATTCAACATTGGATTTTGTTTGGTGACTGGATTAAATAAATTATTTTTATTGGTAAAGAAATTTAATTAAATTTACAATAATTTATTATTTTATTTTCATATAATGTTTACTAAACTATACTAGGAGAGATATGATAAGTTTACAAATTAGGTTACACATAAACTATTAGAACTATACAAGATAGTTATGAAATTATGTGATTCAACGATCTTATCTCCACTTTCTCTGCCAAGACAATTTAGCTTTCATAAATAAATATTGTTTCAATGTTTCCTAGCTTTTCATGGCAACAATGATATCTAATTTTAATGAACTAATATATTTGTTTTAAAACTTGTTCATATGACACTCACCTGAAGCTATCATTATGTTCAAGACATAAGAAACAAGATAAAAATTCAATACTAATTCATTATGTTGTCTTAGTAGCAATTCTTAAGAGAGAACTTTATCTTATTATGCTGAAAATAGTCTTGTTAAGAGAATAAAGGCATGTAAAAATGGAAATAACACATTTTGTTTGGTGCATAAAAGAACTTGTCAACTAAAAGAATATCAACTCCTATAAAACAACACTAACACAACAACAAAAAATCAACATGTTATTTTTAAAGGTCTTGTTCAAAATGCACATAAATCGAAAGTTCATCAAATCAAACCTACAAATGTTTCTAAGTGAAATATCAATCTATTATGCATGTGCTTTTGTCATATTTATTCAAGTGTTTAGATAGTAATATGAATAGTAAAATATATCTAGATAAATTGTCTAGAAACACTAATATGCTTATTGAAATAAAATAAAAACTATTAAAAAAATTACCTTATCAAATAAATACATAAATAAAGTTGAATAGCTTATATGTTTGGTCGCAAATTAGAAAAAAAAAATAGATAACAGATAAAAATTGAAAATAAAGAATGTTAATTTTTTTTCGGTGTGATTTTAAAATGGAGAGTTAAAATTTGAAAATGAAAAATGGACAGGGAAAATAAATTAAAAATATTGATAAATTAAAAATAAATACAAATGACAATAATTAACAAATAAAATATCAGGACAAATTTTTTTTTTGTCTATTTGTAAAACACAATACTTGTCAAAGGGCAAATGCAAGGTATTATTAGGATAGGAAAATGATAGGTGTTTTCATATTCGATTCAGTTTATAAATATTGTTTAAATTCATCTAAATTGTTAATGTATTTTAATTAGTTTATATATATATATATATATATATATATATATATATAATTTGTATATGTGTGATTTATATATTTTTTTAACAAAAAATATTATACATATATTTTTATTTTGTAT